>Ga0114931_10007237_pt1 | contig 13572 bp, 14 predicted proteins | sample 2SBtaG_FD_89579 | JGI IMG/M metagenome (GOLD analysis project Ga0114931, IMG submission 89579) | Deep subsurface microbial communities from Kolumbo volcano to uncover new lineages of life (NeLLi) - 2SBTROV14_V59a metaG | ecosystem: Environmental > Aquatic > Marine > Volcanic | place: Kolumbo... | reverse complement strand
GGCTTCCTTTGAACCGACCCTGGACTATGTGGTTACCAAAGTGCCGCGTTTTACCTTTGAAAAATTTCCCCAGGCGGATGATCGCCTGACTACCCAGATGAAATCGGTCGGTGAAGTCATGGCAATAGGCCGGACCTTTCAGGAATCCTTGCAAAAAGCCTTGCGTGGACTGGAGATAGGCGTACAAGGATTAGACGAAATTCTTGATATCATTCAGGAAGATGCGGGGGAAATTATCCAGCGGGAATTGCGGCATCCGGGGCCCCGGCGTTTATGGTACATAGCCGATGCGCTACGTTTTGGAATGACCGTAGCAGAGATTCATAATGTCAGTAGGATTGATCCCTGGTTTTTAGCGCAAATCGAGGATTTAGTCGCTACGGAACAGGGCCTCAGCACAAAAATGCTTGCGACTTTACAAAATGGCGAGTTATACAGACTGAAGCGTAAGGGCTTTGCGGATGCACGGTTGGCACAACTTTTGGACACCAATGAATCTGAAGTGCGGAATGTGCGTTATAAACAAAATATTCGGCCTGTTTTTAAACGCATTGATTCCTGTGCGGCCGAGTTTTCATCCGACACGGCTTATTTATATTCGACTTATGAAGAAGAATGTGAAGCACGGCCCAGTGATAGAGAAAAAATCATCATACTGGGCGGTGGCCCGAATCGTATCGGCCAGGGCATAGAGTTTGATTATTGCTGTGTGCATGCGGCGCTGGCGCTGCGCGATGATGGCTATGAAACCATCATGATCAATTGTAATCCGGAAACAGTTTCAACAGATTTTGATACTTCAGATCGCTTGTATTTTGAACCTTTAACGTTTGAAAATGTTTTGGAAATTGTCAGGTTGGAACAGCCCAAAGGGGTTATTGTGCAATACGGTGGCCAAACACCGTTGAAACTGGCCAGGGCGCTGGAAGCAGCTGGCGTGCCGATCATAGGAACCTCGCCGGATTCGATTGATCTGGCTGAAGACAGAGAACGGTTTCAAAAACTGTTGGAGCGGCTGGAGTTAAAGCAGCCGCCTAATGCAACGGCCCGTTCCGTTGAGCAGGCTTTGAACTCAGCCCATGAATTGGGTTATCCGCTGGTGGTCAGGCCCTCTTATGTTTTAGGTGGCCGGGCGATGGAAATTGTTTTTAATGATGTGGGCCTGCAACGTTATATGAAAGAGGCCGTAACCGTTTCAAATGATTCGCCGGTGCTGCTGGATCGTTTCCTGGATAATGCCGTTGAAATGGATGTTGATGCAATTTGTGATGGTGAGCGTGTGCTGATCGGTGGATTAATGGAGCATATCGAACAGGCGGGTGTGCATTCAGGTGATTCGGCGTGTTCCATCCCACCCTATGATTTGCCGTTGCACATACAAGACAAATTGCGCGAGCAAGTCTGTAAAATGGCCGAAGCTCTTGGTGTGCGCGGGTTAATGAATACGCAGTTTGCCATACAAGGTGAAAATATCTATGTGCTTGAAGTTAATCCCAGAGCTTCACGCACCGCTCCGTTTGTCTCGAAAGCCACCGGATATCCACTGGCAAAAATTGCGGCGCTATGCATGGTGGGTAAAACGCTCAATGAGCAAGGCATACTGGAAGAGCGGATACCGCCTTATTTTTCAGTAAAAGAGGCGGTCTTTCCTTTTATCAAGTTCCCGGGTGTCGATCCTTTGTTGGGACCGGAAATGAAATCGACCGGTGAAGTGATGGGGGTTGGTAAAAGTTTCGGTGAGGCTTTTGCTAAATCGCAGCGTGCGGCCGGTATTGATCTAAGCCGCAGCGGTAAAGTATTAATCAGTATTCGGGATGCCGATAAGCCGCGCGTGCCTGAGCTTGCCACACTGCTGGTGGATAAAAATTATCAAATTGTTGCGACCTGGGGTACAGCGCAAGTCATTAAAGCGGCCGGTATCGCCTGCGAAGTCGTTTATAAGGTCAATGAAGGGCGGCCCAATACGGTGGATATGATAAAAAATGATCAAATTCAATTGATTATTAATACCACAGAAGGAAAGAAGGCCATTAATGATTCTTTTACCATGCGTCGTGAGGCTTTGCAGCATAGAGTTACTTATTACACGACGATGGCAGGCGCCAGAGCCGTCTGTTTTGCGCTGGGTGAGTTGGATGCGGGAGATGTCAATTGCCTTCAGGATTTACATAATAGTTTTAATTAAAGCCGGGGCTTTGCCTGAGGCGACTAAAGATTTTTTTATCCGGGTAAGGTAATATTACCCGAAAAAACCGAATCAGGAGTTGTAAAAGAATGAATAAAGTACCATTAACAGTTGCTGGCGCTGAGAAGTTGCGTACCGAGTTGGATGAATTAAAGACCGTTGTGCGGCCCAGAATTATTACTGCGATAGCGACTGCACGTGAACACGGTGATTTAAAAGAAAATGCGGAATATCATGCGGCACGGGAACAGCAGAGTTTTGCTGAAGGCCGTATCGCCGAGATAGAAGGTAAACTGGCCAATGCACAAATTATTGATGTGACTAAATTGGACGCTAATGGCAAAGTGGTATTTGGTACAACCGTTGAGCTGGAAGATATTGCATCCGAGAAGCAGGTTGTTTATCAGATAGTGGGTGAAGATGAGGCCGATATTAAAGCCTCCCGTATTTCGATTAAATCGCCTATTGCCAGAGCCCTGATTGGTAAGCAAGTGGAGGATATTGTCACGGTAAAAGCTCCGGGTGGCGAAATCGAATACGAAATTTTATCAGTAAAATATATTTGAGTTTAGTATCTGTCGTTAAGTGACGGGCACTAAACAGCCCCTGAATGAGTGTTAACTGATTTCAAGCGATTGTTTAGCCGGTTTTTCTGTTATACCGGATTTGCTCGGTATATTACCGCTGTTTGACCGATATTCCGGACTAACTCAGCGTCTGTTGCGGCGCAAATTTCATGACTGATTTGTTGACGCGTTTCCCGTTCAGCACGAATTTTTATTTTGATTAATTCATGCTTGTTTAAGGCCCGTTCAATTTCTGCCAGCACCGGTTTGGTAAGACCGGATTGGCCGATGATTACAATGGGTTTCAAAGTGTTGGCAAGGGCTTTAAGTTTTTTCTTATCTGCGGGGTCCATTCAGTTTCCTTGGGTAAAAAAATTCCAGTCGGTTTCATTATTGGAAAGGTTCAAATCAGGGTAACTATTCAGTGGCTTTGCAGGTCATTGATTTATCAGGACGCATGACGATGTCCCGATAAGCTCTACTGCAACATCCCTGTTGCAGAAGTCTGATAAATCAACAGCCTGCATTTTTTTTGAAAAAAGTACTGAATAAGTGCAATAGAAGTTATTTTACAATATCTGGATAAAAGGTGCGAAGTAAGAGCAGTCACAAATGGTTGCAGGAACATTTTCAGGATGAATTTGTCTTGAAGGCCCAGGCGCAGGGGGTAAGGTCCCGGGCTTTTTTTAAATTGCAGGAAATACAGCAAAAGGACAAATTTATCATGCCGGGCATGAATGTTCTTGATTTGGGCGCTGCGCCTGGGAGTTGGTCTGAATACAGTCGGCAAATCGTCGGAAAAAAAAATTTAGTCATTGCACTGGATCTTTTAGCAATGAAGCCGCTTCAGGGCGTTGAATTTATTCAGGGTGATTTTCGTGAAGATGAAGTATTAAAGACCTTATATACCGTTTTGAACGGAAAAAAAATTAATGTTGTGCTTTCAGATATGGCGCCTAATATTAGCGGCAATCGTGAAATTGATCAGCCACGATCAATTTATCTGGGTGAATTGGCCTTGGATGCTGCATGTGCTGTTTTGGTGGAAGGTGGTAGCTTTTTGGTTAAATTGTTTCAGGGCGCGGGTTTTGATGAATTTCATCAGGCTATGCGGCAATCTTTTTCCAAAGTAGCCATCCGCAAGCCTAAAGCTTCAAGGCCCAGAAGCAAAGAAGTTTATATTCTTGCCAGAGGGTTTAAAAAATAAAACATCGGACATATATATATTTATAAAGCATGATTTGAAATATTTAATAGGCTGTTAATAATATGAATTAATTGATTATGCGGCAGTCGAATTTATTAATTCCTGATATACTAGGTAAACTATTTCCACAATGAGCCAATAAGGCCGGGAGCGGATGGATTGAACGATATGGTAAAAAATATAATTCTTTGGGTCGTCATCGCTGTTGTTTTGATGTCCGTTTTTAATAATTTCGGTTCCCGGAGCAATCGGGCGGGTTCTGACATACCGTATTCACAGTTTATTGATTCAGTCAAAATCGGTCAGGTTCAACAAGTTGTTATCGATGAAGAAAATAATCTGATTACCGGTAAGACCCAGTCAGGTGAGCATTTTAAAACCTTTAAACCGGATGATCCGCATTTAGTTGATGATCTGCTGGCGAATGATGTGAAATTTAATGCCAAGCCGCCAAAGCAGGAAAGCTTTTTGATGCAGATTTTTATTTCCTGGTTTCCGATGCTCTTATTAATCGGTGTCTGGGTGTTTTTTATGCGCCAGATGCAGGGAGGTGGTGCTGGAGGGCGTGGCGCCATGACCTTTGGCAAGAGTAAAGCGCGCTTGCTGGAAGAAGATAAAATCAAGGTAACCTTTGCCGATGTGGCGGGTGTCGAGGAGGCAAAAGAGGAAGTCGAGGAAATGGTCGATTTTCTGAAAGATCCTTCCAAATATCAAAAACTGGGCGGAAAAATTCCGCGTGGCGCATTAATGGTTGGGCCGCCAGGTACCGGTAAAACTTTGTTGGCCAGAGCCATTGCGGGTGAGGCCAAGGTTCCCTTTTTCACCATATCCGGTTCAGATTTTGTCGAAATGTTTGTCGGTGTTGGTGCATCCCGGGTACGGGACATGTTCGAGCAGGCAAAAAAACATTCCCCATGCATCATTTTTATAGATGAAATTGATGCAGTGGGCCGCCAGCGTGGCGCCGGTCTTGGTGGGGGTCATGATGAACGTGAGCAGACTTTGAACCAACTGCTGGTCGAAATGGATGGTTTTGAAGGCAATGAAGGCGTTATTGTTATCGCCGCGACCAATAGGCCGGATGTTCTGGATAAGGCGTTATTGCGCCCGGGGCGTTTTGATCGGACGGTTACGGTCAGTTTGCCGGATATCCGCGGGCGTGAACAGATTCTGAATGTTCATCTTAAAAATGTCCCGGCGGCCGATGATGTAAAAGTTAAATATATCGCTCAGGGTACGCCTGGATTTTCGGGTGCTGATCTTGCGAATTTAATAAATGAGTCGGCGTTAGCAGCGGCAAGGGCCAATAAACGTCTGGTATCCATGGTTGAATTGGAAAAGGCCAAGGACAAACTGATCATGGGTTCTGAAAGGCGCTCGATGGTGATGAGTGAGGATGAGAAAAAATTAACGGCGTATCATGAATCTGGCCATGCCATTATTGGCCGCATTGTACCTAAACATGATCCTGTTTATAAAGTCAGCATTATGCCGCGCGGTCGTGCTTTAGGTGTCACCATGTTCTTGCCGGAAAGTGATCAGTACAGTGCCAGTAAAGAAAAACTGGACAGTATGATTTCCAGTCTCTATGGCGGCCGTATTGCCGAAGATATGATTTTTGGTTGGGAAAATGTCACTACCGGTGCACAAAACGATATTGAACGGGCAACCGAAATGGCCCGGAATATGGTAACAAAATGGGGGCTGTCACAGCGCTTGGGGCCTTTGGCCTATAGCGAGGAAGAAGGTGAAGTTTTTCTCGGCCGGTCTGTGACGCAACATAAATCGGTTGCCGATGAAACTGCGCATACCATAGATGAGGAAATTCGCTCAATCATTGACCGGAATTATGAGCGCGCAGAAAAAATTCTGAAGGACAATATTGATATCCTGCATGCCATGGCTGAGGCCTTAATGAAATATGAAACGATTGATAAATATCAGCTGGATGATTTGATGGCGCGTAAAAAACCCGTCAGGGAACCTCAGGGCTGGGGCGATGATATGCCGCCGCCTAGCGATGGAGAAAAAGTTGAGGAAAAAGCAGATAAATCGGACGGAACTACTAAACCGCCTATTAGCGGACCCGCCCAACAGCACTAAATTGCAGTTTCACTGCATTTAACAAAAAAGGAGAGGTAAAGCCTCTCCTTTTTTTTGAGTAGCTATAATTAGACTTTAATTTAAGCAACCGTATTAAAGAGATGCAAAAGAAATATTTTGGAACAGATGGAATTAGAGGCAAGGTAGGCGATTACCCGATAACGGCAGATTTTTTATTAAAACTAGGTTGGGCAACCGGGAAAGTCTTTGCGAAAGAAGGCGGTGGTTTTGTTTTAATAGGCAAGGATACCCGGATTTCCGGATATATGTTTGAATCTGCGCTCGAGGCAGGACTGGCGGCTGCGGGGGTTGATACCCGTCTTTTAGGGCCTATGCCTACGCCCGGGATAGCCTATTTAACAAGGACCTTGCGGGCCAGGGCGGGTATCGTCATTAGTGCCTCTCATAATCCCTACTACGACAATGGCATCAAATTCTTTTCCGTACAAGGTGCAAAGTTGCCGGATGATACTGAATTTGAGATAGAAAAGTATTTAGATTCGCCGATGACAACGGTGGATTCCGCAAATTTAGGCAAGGCGCAAAGATTGGGTGATGCTTCTGGACGCTATATAGAATTTTGTAAAGGCAGCATTCCACCCGGTCTTGATTTTAATGGTCTTAGAATCGTTGTGGACTGTGCGCATGGTGCAACTTATCATATTGCGCCGCATGTATTCAGCGAAGTGGGGGCCGAAGTGGTCACCATTGGTGCTGAACCGGATGGCTTGAATATCAATGATGAATGTGGCGCCACTACGCCGGAGCGTCTGGTTGAATCTGTTCGGGAATATCGTGCTGATCTGGGCATTGCCTTGGATGGCGATGGCGACCGGGTGATTATGGTTGATCATAAAGGTGAAATTGTAGATGGTGATGAATTAATCTTCATTATTGCCAAAGCCCGGCATGCAGAGAAAAAACTGCAAGGACCGGTAGTGGGTACTTTAATGACTAATCTGGGGATGGAAGTTGCCTTAAAAAATCTTGGCATTAAACTTCTGCGGGCACAAGTCGGAGACCGTTATGTTCTGGAGATGCTGGAACACAATAAGGGTATTTTGGGCGGGGAAGGCTCCGGACATATCATCTGTTTGGATAAAACGACTACCGGAGATGGTATTGTTTCAGCTTTACAGGTGTTGGCGGTTATTCATGACAGTGGTAAAAACCTGCATGAATTAAAGTCTGACATGAAAAAATTTCCCCAGGTCCTTATCAATATTAAGACAGAAATTAAAGTCAATCCGAATGATTATGAAGACGTAAAAACTGCCGTACAAAGCGTTGAGAAAAAATTAGGCAGCAAAGGCCGGGTTCTGCTTCGGGCCTCTGGCACAGAACCGTTAATACGCGTCATGGTTGAAGGTGAAGATCTGGATTTGGTCAGGCAATGCGCCAAACAATTAGCGAACGATGTGAAGAACGCGCTTGCAACTTGATATAATAGAGCTTTAGCTATAGAATAGCCTGTTTCATTTTGGAGGGTTGTATGCGTAAGCCATTAGTCGTGGGAAACTGGAAAATGAATGGTTCGCTGGAAAGTGCTGCAGCGCTTGCTGGCGATATTGCTGCCGGTGTGGATACTCAAAAATCTGATTTAGTAATTTGTGTTCCCTATGTTTACCTGCCCAGCTTGCAGGAACAACTTAAAACATCAGGATTAGCGCTGGGTTCGCAGAATATTGCCGATCACGAATCGGGTGCTTACACAGGCGAAATTTCAGCGTCCATGTTGCAGGAATTCGACTGTCAATACGCTATCGTAGGACACTCGGAACGGCGCAGTTATTATGGCGACAGCAATGAATCCGTGGCTGCGCGTTTCTGTCAGGCTTTGACGAAAAAAATAATACCTATACTGTGCGTTGGCGAAACACTTGAAGAGCGGGAACAGGAAGAAACATTTAAAGTCATTGATGCTCAGCTTGCTGCAGTCATTGAATTAGCGGGAATTGATGCTTTTAAAGATGCGGTGATTGCTTACGAACCCGTATGGGCAATCGGTACCGGAAAAACAGCAACTGATGAACAGGCCCAGGAAGTCCACCAGTACATTCGAGAAAAATTAGCAGTATCTAATAAAGAAGTTGCTGACAATATGCAAATTCTATACGGCGGCAGTGTTAAACCGGATAACGCGGAAGGACTGTTTGCAATGCCGGATATAGATGGCGGATTAATTGGCGGAGCATCCCTGAATGCAGCGTCCTTTTTAAAGATTCATCAATCGGCTTAATATTAGGTTTAGTCAGGTAAATTCATGTATCAAGTAATAATTATTTTTCATATTCTGGTCGGATTAGGCATTATCGGTCTGGTTTTAATGCAGCAGGGCCGGGGTGCAGACGCCGGTGCGGCTTTTGGCAGCGGGGCGTCCGGTACCGTATTTGGTGCACAAGGCTCGGCATCTTTTTTATCGCATACAACCGCGGTTTTCGCATTGTTGTTTTTTTCGACCAGTCTGGGTTTGGCCGTACTGGGCGGTATTAAGGAAGAACCAAAAGACTTTATGGATGCACCAGAGGTTGAACAAAGCATAAAGGACATGCCGCAGATTGAAAACGATGCTTCTTCTCCTCTTAATGTTCCTTCAATTAACGATCAACAAGCTGAAGAAATACCATCAATTGTTAGTGAGGATGCCGCATCCGGCCCGAAAACAGCGGGGCAACAACAAAAGTAGTTAACCGCTTAGGATTCTGCAATAAAAAATCAAGGATTTATGAGTTGAAAATGGCCGATGTGGTGGAATTGGTAGACACGCTATCTTGAGGGGGTAGTGACGCAAGTCGTGCCGGTTCAAGTCCGGCCATCGGCACCATTCATTTTCTATGCATAAGGCTTGGATTCAAAAATACTTCATTGAATTTCATTATTATGCAACCCGCTTAAACCTTGTTCAGACAACCGTGAATTCACGAATAATGACGTGATTTCCAATTCAATAGGTTAGTGCTGAGGAACGAAACTCAATAAAAATGGCACGCTAATCATGTTGGACTTTGCATAAGCTCAGCACAACGTCAAATTGTGTTCTTCTCTTGTTTTCTTAATAATTGCAAACGTAAAAGGGACGCTTGCAATATTATTACCCAGAAAGTCAAATTTTTAGGAAATGCTAAGATACGAGGCGCATTATGGGCGATTGTTTTCGTTTGGACAGCCTACAACGCTTTCATATGAAGGATTTTATACTGTTATTCATGATCGTTACAGGGCAGAAGTCAGCCGAGGGACGAGAATCCAGTGGAATGTTGCTGGGGAAAGGCCTGAAGGCAGTGTGGTATGGCGATATTCATGGGCTTTGGTAATGCGCAATACGTCGTGAATACGAATATAAACTCTGCGCCAGTTGCCCAACTTCTTCCGTGCGCATTTCTTAGTTTCCATACGGTTAATGCCTATAAAAAATAAGTTTGTCACTATTCAGCGCGTTTTGTCATTCCGAGTGAAACGAGGAATCTTAAACCTTGATACAGCGCGCTCGATAAAGGTTTCTCCCGCTGGTCGAAATGGCAATTTGTTATAACGGATAGCTGCTTATGTGTCTTCGAATCCATACAGCCCACAGTTTAAAGCTTATTTTGAAATAGGCGGATTAGTTATAATCATTTTAAGTTGAATTTTAGTGATTTTTAATATATGATTATCCATATATAACATTTTCCATGAATCTTATGACACCCGTTAAATTTTTTAAATGCTTATCGGATGAGACACGCTTGCGTTGCGTCGCCTTGTTACAGAAAGAAGGCCGGCTGTGCGTGTGTGAATTAACCACAGCCCTGGACTTGTCGCAACCGAAAATTTCCCGGCATTTGGCGTCATTGCGACAATGTGGTTTGTTGCTTGACAGTCGTGATGGTCAGTGGGTTTTTTATCAGATCAATCCGAAATTGCCGGATTGGGCCTTCCAGTTGTTGGATAATACGCTGCACGCTGTGGCAATCAGTGGCCATTATAAAGCAGATTTGGAACGGCTGGAAAAAATGAATCACCGGCCGGAGGCAGCTGTTTGCTGCTGATATTTTTTTATTAAATATATATTGTTATACGCATATAAGAATAGGAGTATAAAAGAATGAAAAGATTACATATTCATCTTGCTGTTGAAGACCTTCAGCAAAATATAGAATTTTATAGCCGTATTTTTGCTGGACAGCCAGACGTTCGGCACGAAGATTATGCTAAATGGATGCTTGAAGACCCGCGCATTAATTTTGCCATTTCCAACCGAAGCAGTAAATTAGGTTTGGATCATTTGGGTATTCAGGTGGATGAAGAACACGAATTGGCTGAGTTAAAACAGCGTTTGGATAAAACCCGGCAGCCGATTGAGACCCAGGAAGGCGCTGCCTGTTGTTATGCCCGTTCCGATAAACACTGGATCATTGATCCACAGGGTATAGCCTGGGAAAGCTTTCATTCCTTGTCGGTCATTCCTACGTTTAATGAAACCAAATCAGCAGCAGATGGCGAAAATCCCTTTGCCTGCCGCCCCGTCGAAAAAAAGCAGTCTTCCTGTTGTGGCGGCTGACAGAAACGGGGTTTTGCAAATGATCAAAGTATTAGTCTTGTGTACCGGCAACTCTTGCCGCAGCGTTTTGGGTGAGGCTTTATTCAACCATCTGGGTAAGGATCGTATCAAGGCCTTTTCCGCGGGCAGTCATCCCACCGGTCAGATCAACCCGCATGCGCTGGAAACCTTGCAAAGACATGCTCTGCCGGTTGCCGGATATCAAAGTCAGTCCTGGGATGAATATGCCGGGCAGCCGATGGACATTGTGATTACGGTTTGTGATAACGCGGCAGGTGAAAGCTGTCCGGCGTACCTTGAATCCGCCGTAAGGGCGCATTGGGGACTACCCGATCCTGCCTGTGTTAAAGGCCGTAATGAAGCCATTATTGCGGCGTTTGAAGAAACCTATCAGGCATTGCAGCAACGTATAAATAAAATGCTGGCTTTAGCGCTGGAATCGATGTCTGAACAGGAATTGGCTGCAGAACTGAACGCGATCGGAAAAAACAATTGAATTTCCCGGATCATGCAGGGGAGATATAACTATGTCGAATATAACAACCACAACGCATACAACAAACTATCAAAGCACTACAACAACACCTAAGCGGTTGAATTTTTTTGAACGCTACCTTTCCCTATGGGTTGCGCTGTGCATGGGCGTTGGTGTTTTTTTGGGGATACAGTTTCCGGAACTGACTGACAGTCTGCGGCAACTGGAATTCGGCCGAAACAGTCATATCAACCTGCCGATTGCGGTATTGATCTGGTTGATGATTTATCCGATGATGTTGAAAATTGATTTTGCCAGTCTGCTCAATGTACGCAAAAGACCGCGTGGAATTTTGATTACCCTGGTTGTAAACTGGTTGGTCAAACCGTTTTCCATGGCCCTGATTGCCTGGCTATTTTTTAAACAGCTATGGCTGCCTTTTATTGGCGCAGAACTGGCTGATCAGTATATTGCCGGCTGCATTATTCTGGCGGCGGCGCCGTGTACGGCAATGGTATTCGTTTGGTCGTATCTGACCGATGGTGATCCTGCCTATACCCTGGTTCAGGTATCAGTGAATGATCTGATCATGTTGCTGCTGTTCGCACCAATTGTTGCCTTTTTAGTCAATGGCGCCAGTAATCTCACGGTGCCGTTCGATGTGTTGCTGTATAGTGTCGTGGCTTTTATTTTAATTCCCCTGGCACTGGGTGGACTCAGCCGGGTTATTTTGATCCGATTGCAAGGCACGGATTGGTTTGAGAACCGTTTTATTAAATTTTTTCATCCCATTACCGTTATCGCCTTATTGTTGACGCTGGTGTTTATATTCGCTTTTCAGGCTGAGAATATTACCGCTAAACCCTTGCATGTGGTGCTAATAGCCATTCCGCTGCTAATTCAGGTGTATTTTAATGCTTCCCTGGCTTATGGTTTGATGACGCTGTTCAAGGTGCCGTTTGAGGTCGCTGCCCCTGGCGCGCTGATCGGCGCCAGCAATTTTTTTGAACTGGCTGTGGCAACTGCCATTGCATTGTACGGCCCGGGATCAGGAGCTGCCCTGGCCACTGTGGTTGGCGTACTTGTTGAAGTGCCGGTCATGCTGTCGGTCTGTGCGTTTTGCAATCGTACCCGGCATTGGTTTCCAACTTCGAATCAAACTTAACCTTCAGAAAAAAGTCTTAATCACTCTAATTGGATGTGAATTTAAGGCACTGTAAAAGTGTACAGAAGTTTAATTTGCAAGGGTGCCGTGAATGCACCACTATAGGCACGAGCTATGGTGGATTGAAATCCGCCAAAATTATTCAACAAACGCTCTTTTAATGTGTATTTACAGAGGCTCAAGATGTTTTTTACATTTAATAACGTTAAATAATTCTGCTTTTTAGGCGCAGCGCTATTTGCTGTGCAAACGATGGCAGGAACACCCGGTTCAACTTCGCTGTCACATGACAGAATGCAACAGCAGACATTCATGGATTCCGGTAACTTAATGGAAGCGGGTACGGATATGTTTGCAACAATACAGGAAGTCATGATGAAATTGTCTGCCAATCGGGACACAGATTGGTCAAAAGTTAACCGGGAAGCTTTGCGCCAGCATTTGCGCGCTATGTATGAAATTTCCTAGAACGTTGATGTGCTGTCCCAACAAGCGCTAGCCAAAGGTTTACAAATTGAAATCAAAGCCTTGACCCCTAGAGCGGAACAGGCATTAGACAAGGTTTTAAGGGCACACCCGATGCTGTTAAAAAAGGAAACCGGCTGGAACATGCAAGTCAACAAACGTGAATCGCACAATCAGATTGTCGTCACCACGGCAAAACCGGCAGAAGTCGATAAGATCAGAGGTCTGGGTTATATTGGGCTTTAAGCTATCGGAGATCATCATCAACTGCATCATTGGGCGATGGCAACAGGCAGGAATCCACATCATGCCATGCACCCTTAACAGTAACCCTATTATTCAGGCTGAAAAATTATGCAACAGGCAAAATTCAAAGTATTGGATATGCAGTGTGACGGTTGTGAAACCGTTATAGAAACAGCGGTCTCCGGCATGCAAGGTGTCGAAAAGGTCAATGCGGATTATCCCACCGGGACAGTTGAAGTCAGTTTTGATGCTGAAGAAATCCGTCTCGGTGACATTCAGGAACTTATTACAGCGAGTGGTTATCCTCTAGCGCCAACACGCCTGGTTGAAAAATCCCGCTGGCTGTTCAAATTTTTCCTGGTGTTGCTGACGGTGATAGGTCTGGCCGCCATAATGCTATTAATGAGAAAATGGTCGCATCAGTTCACTTTGCCCGACCTGAATTCGAGCTTAAGCAATGGCATGATATTGTTTGTCGGTCTGATTACCGGATTGCATTGTATCAGTATGTGTGGCTGCTTTGTTATCAGCTACAGCGCAAAAAATATTGAGCAACAACGTTCAAACTGGCCGGCGCATTTATTATATGGCTTTGGGAAAACCCTGTCTTATGCGCTGTT
>Ga0114931_10007236_pt1 | contig 13572 bp, 9 predicted proteins | sample 2SBtaG_FD_89579 | JGI IMG/M metagenome (GOLD analysis project Ga0114931, IMG submission 89579) | Deep subsurface microbial communities from Kolumbo volcano to uncover new lineages of life (NeLLi) - 2SBTROV14_V59a metaG | ecosystem: Environmental > Aquatic > Marine > Volcanic | place: Kolumbo... | reverse complement strand
TTCTTCCGGTTGAGTACCTTCCGTTCACACTTCGATAAGCACATATGCATCCTGCTCTCGCGTTGCAGCGTCAGTGCGTCGCAGCGCATCGGGTCGTAGGCCGAGCGGGCCTGCGCGACGTTGCTCGTCGCCAGAATCGCTACTCCAGCGATGATCCAAATCGTTTTCATGGTATCCCTCCTGTGGGCTCTTTTGGGGGCCGTTGTCGGCCGGTCTGACAGGAGGAAACGCCACGACTGTGCCAAGTCTGCAGTTCGCGCTTGCGGCCAGTCCCGGCCAAGCGACGAGGGGAGCGGCGGTTTACACATCGCCCGCCGCTGAGTCGCCAGGGGCGCGATTCGTTGCAGCGCAACGCCTGTTCGCGCCGTGTCAACTTTGCTTTACGAGCCGCTAGCAGGCACATCGTGGCAAGGCACGTTGTGGCAATCCACGTTGTGGATTGCCGTAGCCGCCACGCAGTTATTCCGTCTGCGGACCGCGCGCGTCGCGCGGCGTCGGGCTGCTAATCGCGTGATTCATGTGTGCGTTTGTCTCGGGATTGTATACGGCAGTGATGCAACGCAGACCCTCGTGTGGAATCTACTTACTTGACGGCTGCTCAATGCTTAGCCTATTGCAACGGACAACCCGATGGATAGTCCAAAGACGGTGCGTGAGTATCAATCTGAGCAGCATGAGTGGCCGGAGACCGCCGCTGTCGGTGATGCTTCGGTCCTCCCGCCGGCGTTTACGCCGTGGGATCCCGAGGTGGCGCGCGACCCGTATCCACAGTTCGCGGATCTGCAGGAGCGCGACCCCGTTCACCGCTTCGATGCGGTCTCTGGGTGGGTGGTCACGCGCTTCGACGACTGCGCCGATGTGCTGCGCGACGACCGCTTTTCTTCGCAGGTTCACGACTCGACATTCGAAAAGACGCAACACCACGAGTTTTCGAGTCCCGATCACGCCGCGGCGATTCGTGAGTTCTTCGGACGCAGCCTCCTGTTTTCCGACGGGCCGCGGCATCGTGAATTGCGAGCTGCCGCGCGCGAGTCCTTTTCGCCCACGGCGTTGCGCCGCTTCGCTCCCGCGTTGCGCGCGCTCGTAGGTGAGCTGGTCGCCGGCCTCCCGGTCGACCAGCCCTTCGACTTCGTCGCGGCCTACTCGGAGGTTCTGCCGCTGCGCGCGGTCTCGCTGCTCATCGGGATTCCCGTCGAGGACGAAACCGAGCTGCGCAAGTTGGTCGGCGGTATAGGATCGCTGATGGATATCGTCAAGTCGCCGGCGCAACGCGACCGGGCGGCGGACTGCCTGGTCGCATTGAGGGAGCGGGTGCGCGATCTTCTCGCCGGCGGTCGACTCGCCTCTGGAAGTCTGGCCGCGGGACTGGTTCGCGGGCAGACGCGCGGCGAGATCGCCGAATCCGATGTCGTCGGCATGTTGTCATTGCTGCTGGTCACCGGAAGCGAGACGACCTGCAATCTGCTGAGTGCGGTGGTCTATCACCTCGGCCAGGACCGTGAGGTCTATGCAGAGCTGAAGGCGGCGGAGGGGGCGGGCGTCGAGGGTTTTGTGCAAGAGGTGCTGCGGCTTTCACCGCCGGTGGTGGGAGTGGCGCGCGTCGCGCGCGAGAAGGTGCGGCTGCGTGGGCGGGACATTCAAGCGGGCGACTACGTCATCGTCGCGCTCGCAGCGGCGAATCGCGACCCGCGTTCCGGCGGTGCAGGTGGTTCTTCTCATTTGAGCTTCGGCCATGGCGGGCACCGGTGCCTCGGCGCGAGGGTGGGTGCGCTGCAGGTGGAGATGACCGTGCAGGCGCTGCTCGACCGCTTCGACGGTGTCGAAGTCGAGCCGTGTCCGGAGTTGAAGGAGACGCAGGTGTTGCGGGGGTGGCGGAGGATGTCGACGAGTTTTCGCGGCCAATCGCGGCGGTCGCGGAGGAACTCTTCATAGAGCCATTGGCTATGTGCTGAAGGACTAGAGTCATCGGCTTTGCCGCGATGACATGGGGGCAAGTTGAAATGAGTGAGTTATCATGACGCTGCCGAGCGCGTTCACCCTGGGTGAGTCCAAGGCCTACGGGGATCTCCTGCATGGCTGGATCGGTGGGGTTTCGGACGGGGGCAAGCCGGCGGATCCCGGAAATCCGCAGAACCGGATGGCGGCGATGGTCGGCAAGCTGACCCTCGCTCTGACGCATACCGTACCGCAGTCGGGCCAGTGCGACTGCTATCCCGATCCGATTGGCGGAGGGCGCAACGTCCTGCATTTCGAAGCGGGCAAGAGTCAGGGTACCAAGTGGTACTGTGTGGTGATCGTCGACGATCCAGTGAGGCCCGGCAACGACATCACCTTTCAAGTCTACGAGTCGGAGGTGGCTGATGGCACGCGACGACCCAAGAGGCCGACCGGGACGCCTCCCGCTGCGGAGCTCTCGGAGACGACAGACTACTTGGACTTCGCCAAGCGGATGGCGGCTTTGTAGGCATCCGTGCACGGCTTCTCAGCGTTGCGACGCGCTCGAGATATCCCTCTCGAGTAGAATGTCCGGGATATGGCGCCACATGGGATGTGGCGTGGCGCCTCGTCCCGCAATCGCTATCCGCGGGCGGATACGGCGTAATACGTTTGCGGGTCCTCGAAGCCGCGCATCGGGGCCGATCGCTCTGCGCTGTAGTGGATGGATCTCGAGTGGGTGGATTTTGGGGTGGCGACGGATTTCATCTGGTCGCTGACCAGGACCTCGCCGGTTGCGGCATGGGCACACAGCCTGGCGGCAAGGTGTACCGCAATGCCGGACAGATCCTCGCCGTCCGGTGAGATCGGGCCGTAGGACATGCCGATGCGGGCTTGGATCGGGGTTTCGGTGCGCTGATTGTAGGCGGCGAGCTTCGACTGGATCTCGAGGGCGCAGTGGATCGCCCGGTCGGGCGAGGTATGTGTCGCGAGGTAGCCGTCGCCGGTGAACCGGATAATTTCGGCACCGAAGCGGCGCAGCGCAAACTTCACGATCTCGTTGTGTTGCTCGAGAATCTGCCTGCCGAGTCGATCGCCGAATCTGGCGATCGTGCCGGTGCTGTCGACCATGTCGGTCATGATGACGACCAGATCGACACTGCGCGGATTGGGTCCCTCACGGTTCGCCACCGCGGCGTGGCTGGCGGTGGGCTTGCTCGTGGCAATGCCCAGGTCGGCCCCGACCTGCTCGGCGATCGACTCCGCCTCCGATTCGAAATCGGGCATTCCCAGCTCCCGGAAGATGCGGTAACCGCTTGCGAGCAGCTCCCGTACGCGCTGTTCGTTCGCCGCGGCGCCACGCCGGATCTCGAGTCGGGCGTGGTCCAGGTAGACCCGCCCGAGCTCGGGCTTGGCGCCTGCGCGGGCGGCGATCGAGGCGGCCTCCTCGAACAGCGATCGCGCCCGGTCGAAGTTGTCGCGTCGTGTTTCGAGGACTGCGAGGACGCGCGGTACCAGGAATACCCAGGCACTGGTGAAGACGACCTTGCGGTCGCGCGCGAAGTTTATGACCTGGTGGATCGCGTCGATATTGGTATCGTCTTCGAGGCGGTTGCCGAGCTCCGCGAGGGCGCAGAACGCCGGCACCGCTCCGATTTCGACGTTTCTCGGTACGGCGATCGTCGCCAACACCGTGGCTGCGTCTTGGCGGAGCTGGTCGGTGACACCGAGACGCAGCCTGACGAGTTGCTGGTAGGTCCAGATTGCCCACTGGATTGCTGCGCCGGGTTCCGCGAACAAGAAGCCGGGTTCGAGAACTTTGGCAAGGGTCTGCTCCGCCCTGGTGAGCTCACCGGCGAGATAGTAGCTCGTCGCCAGTGCGGGCAGGGCGTTGTAGCCTCCCCAGGGATAGCGCGAGCGATCGGCGAGTAACTTGATTCGCGCGGCCATGTCTTCGGCCCGCTCGAGCTGGTGGCGGAGGACGGCGATGACGACCTGCGCCGACATCGCCAAGGATGCTCCACTCCATTCCTGTGTCTCCACGGTGAGCTGTTCGGCCTGGCGGATTCGCTCCTCGGCTTCGTCGAGTCGCCCGAGCCAGACCAGGTTCAGAGGCAGGCGGTGGGCGCCGGTTGCTTCGCGCCACGGGTCTGCCGCCGAATGCCCGTACTCGACACTGTCGTTGTGGGCGCGGACCGATTCCTCGATCTCGAGCACCTGGCCGAGGGAGAGCGCCAAGCCCGCGGCTCCGTCGCTGGCCAGTCCGGGATCGTCACAGCGAATTCCGATCGCGCAAGCGTCGCGACTCGCTGCGATCGCCTCATCGGGCTGGCGGGCAGTCCAGTACGCCTGAGCGAGAAGTGCCAAAGCCTCGCCGCGAAGACGCTCCTCTTCATCGCCGATGGCATCCATCGCGCTCAGCAGCCCTTCGAGCTTCGGTGTCGTGCCGTAGGTGACGGAGGAGAGAGTGACGTAGACACGGACACTGTCCATCTCGGCGAGCAGCAGCCCGCGGTTGTCACTGCCGCCGCGGTAGAGCTCGATGGCCTTGTCGAAGTGGGCCAGGGCGGCGTCTCCTTCCTGCATCCGGAATCGCGCCCGGCCGGCATAGAGATGAAGCTCAGCGAGTTCCGGCGAGGACATCCCGTGGCCCTGTTCCGTGCGTGCGATGACCGCTTCGAAGTTGCGCGCGGCTTCCGGCCAGGCGCAGATCGCGAAGGTCGTGTCGCCGGCCGCGCGTCCGACGCGAATCACCTGCTCGGCGTCGGCGAACGGTCCGGCCTCGCGCAGGTGATGGGCGCGCTCGATCAGGCTCTGTTGTTCGGGGCTACTGTCGGTTTCCAGCTGCTGGGAAATGCGCAGGTGGGTCTGCTGGCGCGCGATCGGTCGCAGCCGATTATAGAACGCGTGTCGCATCGTTGGATGGGCAAAGTGCAGCGCGCCCGCATCGCCTTCGACGATGCCCGCATGGATCGCTTCATCGAGCAGGGACAGTACCTGCGATCTCGGCCGATCTTGAATGTTGGCGATCCGCTGCGCCGAGAATCCGTCGCCCAGGCATGCCGCGGTGACGAGAAGATCCTGGCAGTCGGGCGACACCGATTCCGTGCGAGTGGAGATCGCCGATAACACCGTCTGTGGCAGCTGCAGCGAAGTCGGCGCCTCGAGCCGAGTGCGGTTGCCGGATACTGCGAGCGCGTTGATACGCCTCAGGTGGAAAACGATCTCTTCGACGAAAAGCGGATTTCCCAAGGTCAGGTTTTCGATGGTCTCGAGCAGAGTGGTGGTCGGGCGGGAAACGCCGAGGCTCGCTAGAAGATCCACCAGGTCTGCCTCGTTGAGGCTGCCGATCTCGATTTCGGAGGCCACCTGTTCGCGACGAACGGTGTCGATGACCTGGCCTACCGGTGAATCTGCCGCCAGGGGCCGAAATCCGGCGACGATGACGAGCGACAGTGGGTTGCTTTCGGCGTGGTGGGCGATTGCGAAGATCAAATGCGCCAGGAGCTTGGCCGAGCTCGGATCGGCCCAGTGAAGGTCGTCGATCATGGCCAGCGTCGGGCGCAGTTCGGCCGCCCGGATGACGACCTTCGACACCGCCCGAAAGAGCCGGAGTTGCTCGCGACTGCCGCCGTCCGGCGAGTCGCTCGGGGAAGCGCATCGCCCGGAAGTGCCTCGCTGGGAGATGTCTCTCTCGCGAGAGTCTTTCCCAGGCATGTCGAGCGGTATGTCGAAACTCGGTGGCGAGGTCCTCTTGCGGAGAACCTCTTCGACCAGATCGAGATCGATGTCGTCGCTCGGACGATTGCCGTGCCGAACCGTTTCGATGAGCGGTTGCAGGAGATCGAAGAACGGCAGATAGGGCAGCGCCATGTCGGTATGTGCGCGCCCCGCACCGACCAGGAAGTGAAGACGCCGAGCCCGGTTCCTGGTTTCTTGTAGCAGCCGGGATTTGCCGATCCCCGCATCTCCGCTGACCAGCATGATCTGCGGTTCGCCGGCCTGGGCGTACTCCATGCGTTGCTGGATGAACGCCTGCTCGTCGCTGCGACCGACGAAGGGCCGGCTGGCGTGGCGCAGAGACGTTGCGGCCGAGATGGTCATCTCGCACTTAAACGGAAGCTCGCTTCGCTCGTAGGCCTGGGCAAAGGCGAGGCTGAGGCTGAGGGTGGTGGTCCCTGGGCGACGACTGTCGATGATCCGTCATTGGGCTAAGGCCTAAGAGCTAAGAGCTAAAAGCTGTTTCTCCTTCGACTGTTAGGCAAGAAGACCTCCAAACATCGTAGATATGCCACTTCACGGTGGGGCGGTTCAAGTGCGAGTGGGCGGTCAGGCGACCCGCCTACCTTCGACGGTGTCCTCCTCCGTCGCTTCGGTCGCCTCCGCCGCCCCAGTCTCCCCCGTCGCCTCGGGGGCGATCATGTCGACCAAAGCGCTGAGTCCGTGGGTCCATTGGTCGAGAGACCACGAGGCCCGTTCTTCGAAGCAGTTGGCAGCGAGGTCGAGGATGACCATCTGGGCGAGCGATTCGGCGCCTGTCCTTCTCATCGCTTGGGCGCGGTGCACCTCGACGGTGCGCTCGCTGATGCCGAGCTCACAGCAGACGATCTTGTTGGGGTGCCCCTGGGCGACCAGGTGCATGACCTCTCGCTGGCGCCGGGTGAGCCGGTGGACACGAGCGAGGACGGATTCGAGTCGTGCTCGGACCCGTTGCCGCTGGAGATTGGCTTCGAGTGCCAGGACGACCCGATTTACCAGACTTTCCCGGTCGTTGGGCCAGTCGATAAAATCGAAGGCGCCAGCCTTGACGGATGCAGCGACGTCATTGGTTCGTGCTTCGCTGTCGAGATACAGGACGGGCGTGTCGATGCCGTGGTTGACGAGGGTCTTGGGCAGATCGCCGCATCGGTTGAGGTCGAAGTCGACGATCAGGCATCCGTCCCAGGATCTTGCGTTCTTCAGGCAGGAGTTGATCGAGGAATACACCCGCACAGCGACGTGTGAATCCGTCAGGGCGCGCCGGACAGCGTCCCGGCGCCGAGGGTCCCGGTCGACGAGTCCTACGCCCTTGTGGAATCTCGATAGACTTGGATTCAGCATCGTGCCTCTCCTTGTCGCGGCGTCTGTGGTGGGATGATCGGTGGAGCCGGACGGCGGATCCGTCCCTTGTGAATCCTGGTGGTCCTCTTCTCTCGTTTGGTTTCCTGTGCCTCTTTTTGAGGTTCGTCCGTCGCGCCTGTGCCGGGTTTCTTTCCGGCTCCCCGGGGACCGAAGCGGAGGGGCACCGCCGCCCAATCGCCAGCCGGCCGGGTGCCGCCGGCGATCGAGGTGGAAACGGCGATTGGGGCGTCGGCGAGGCTGGCATCAGGCCAGATGGCGATTGAGGCGGCTATCATTCTGTCCCTCCATGCTTGGTCATCCGGTAGTCCGGTTGTTCGCGCAGTTACCCTTGGCCCGATGTCGGCCAGTTCGGGAGGAGAAAACCCACGTTCCATGCCAGGTTTTCGGAACGCGAACGGGGCTGCATTTCGGCCTTTTCTTGCATTGAACGGTGATTTACACATCCGCCCCTGGTGAGACCCGAATTGGTGCAAACGCTTGCCGGACAGGGGCGTGCATGGGATGTGTCAACTATTGTTTACAATCCATAGGGGTTTACACGTACGTATCGCCCCTTGAAGCGGGCAGCGGATCGGGGCCAAATGCGGGGCGGATGAGGGTGAATGCATGACCGCGCGCGATGCGGGCTCCGGCGAGACCTCCGGGGACTTGGAGATGCAGGTTCGGGAGCGGGCCCTGCTGTATGAAATCCAGCGTAGCTTCAGCGGGATCCTCGATCTCGACGAACTGCTGCCGGTGGTGATTGCGCGCACCAAGGCGGCATTTAGCGTCGAGAGCAGTGCCGTTCTCCTCGTCGACCCCGACACGCAGGATCTCTACTTTCCGCACGTTTCCGACGTCGACGCTGGAGTCGAGGAGAAGTTTGCCGCGATCCGTATTCCGCCCGGGCAGGGAATAGCCGGTTGGGTGGTGGAGCATGGCGAGTCTCAGTGCGTCCCGGACGTGCGGCAGGATGCGCGCTGGTACGGTTCGGTGGACGATGTCTCTGGGATGGTCTCGCAATCGCTTTTATGTGCGCCGCTGCGCGGGAGGGATGGGGTCGTCGGGGTGATCGAGCTACGCAATAAGCTCGCCGCGGAGTTTCAGGCGGGCGATGTCCGGCTACTCGAGGCGCTGGCCGATGCGATTGGCGGTGCGCTCGACACCGCTCTTCGCTTTGAGCGGTCCAAACAGTCCGAGGTGCGGCTGCGCGGCGAGCTGGCGGAGTTTAGCCGCCAGGCTGCGAGGGGTGCCAGCTTTCGTAACATCGTCGGCCAGAGCGCGGCGATGCAGAAGGTGTTTCGCCTGATGGAGAGCGCGGTCGCCGCGCCGGTCACGGTCTTGCTGCAGGGAGAGACGGGCACCGGGAAGGAACTGGTGGCGAAGGCGATCCACAGTGCTGGGCCGCGCGCGGAGCATCCTTTCGTGGCGGTGAACTGCGGCGGTCTGAGTGAAACGTTGCTCGAGAGCGAGCTCTTTGGCCATGCCAAGGGTGCCTTCACCGGTGCGGATACCGACAGGATGGGTGTCTTCGAGGTGGCCGATCGCGGGACGATCTTCCTCGATGAGGTCGGCGACATGCCGCGCTCGATGCAGATCAAGTTGCTGCGCGTGCTGCAGGAGGGCGAGGTGGTTCGGGTCGGTGAGACGAGTCCGCGCAAGGTCGATGTGCGCGTCATCTCCGCGAGCCATGTCGATCTCGAAGCGGCGGTGCGGGCGGGAACCTTCCGCGAGGATCTATTTTTTCGTTTGTCTACCTTCCCCATTCACCTACCGCCCCTGCGCGAGCGCCGGGAGGATATCGGGCTCATCGCGGCTAATCTTCTCGAGCGGACGCGGGAGAAGTTCGGCAGCGGCCCGCGTTCCTTTGCGCCGCAGGTCGTGGCAGCCTTCGAATCTCACGACTGGCAGGGGAACGTGCGCGAGCTTCAGAACGAAATCGAGCGCGCTGCGGCGATGGCGACTGGCGCGGAGGTGCTCGATCTGCACCACCTATCGGAGAAGCTCGCGCTTGGGACTCTCGTCCCGACCACATCCTCCGCTCTGGCAACCGGCGGGCTTTCACTGAAAGAGGCGCGTCAGTTGTTCGAGAAGGAGTACGTGGCGCAGGTCCTGGCGCAGCATCGCGGCAACGCTGTGCAGGCGGCGAAGACGCTCGGGATCAGTCGGGTGATGCTGCAGAAGAAGATTCGGCAGTACGATCTGAGACGGGTGCCATCGGCTAGGCGCGCCGACGGCGCGGAGGCCGGCGAGTAGATCGCCGGCGCGTGTCGCGCGGCGAGTGCGGGGCTCCTCAAACGGCCGCGGCGAGGCGGTCGTACACGTCGGCGAGGTCTCGCAGCGCGCGCGGTGCGTCGCCGTTGAAGGACGAGCCATGCATGATCGCGATGGTCCGGGGCTCGAGATCCGCGAGTCCGCGGATGGTCGGGCCGGTGCTCGCAGTCAGGCAGGTCGCGTGGAAAATCTCCTCAGCGGCGGTGGCGGGTTCGACGATGTCCTCTGAGGTCAGGGCGGGGACGTCGCCAGTGTGGGTGAACAGGTCGCCGCTGAAGAGGGTTCGCGTCGTTTCCTCGAAGATCACCCGCGCTTCCCATGCGTGCGGTACGTGCGGTGTGTCGATGTGGCGGACCCGCTTGCCGCCGAGGTCGAGAACTTCTCCGTCTTGCAACGGTCGCGGTGGGCGGTCGGCCAGGTCGTTCAACGAAACGGCGCAGCCGAGCTCGCCGTGCGCCACCTGCGATTGCGGCGCGGCGGCTAGCCACTGGTTCATCGATCCGCACTCGTCCGCCTCGACGTGGCCGAATGCGATCCAGCGCAATCGTTCGATCGGGACGATCTTGCTCGCGGCTTCGGAAACCGCTGGGAACATGCCGCGGAGACCGGTGTGGAACAACAGCGGTTGGTCAGCCAGGATCAGGAATTGGTTGAAGGTGAAACCGAACGGAGTCACCTCCGGGACGAACGTGGAGAGGCGATAGATTCCGTCGGCGATCTCATCTGTTTTCATGCGGTTTCCTTTCTCGTTCGCGGGTGCACGGCTCGGGGATTTCATCACCGCATGGCGGGTTTCGGTTCTTCCGGGGTGCCGTGTCAGGCATGCCAACTCGGAATGACGGCGTGGACCTTTTCCATGTGCTCGGCGTAGCCGGGTCTTCGTTCCAGGCTGCGCTGGTCGAGCATCGGTATGCTGGCGAAGTGAAACATTGCGGTCATCGCGGCCGGACCGATGACGGTCCACCACCACGCCGGAGCGGCTGCGAGACCGAACAGGAACAGGCCCCACCAGAAGCCGATCTCGCCGAGGTAGTTGGGGTGGCGCGAAACGCTCCACAGGCCGGTTCGCATGATATCGCCGGGTTTCTTGGTTCGCACGAAGCTGCGCAGCTGCTCATCGGCGACGGTCTCGATGAGGATGGAGCCGCCCATCACGATCAAGGCGAAACAATCGAGGGCGCCGAAATCTCGCTCGCTATAGGCCAGCGCAGGCTGCAGGGCGAGGCAGCCGAGGAAGACCTGCAGGCCCGGAAAAAGCTGGATTGCGAAGAGACTGACCGCCCATTTGGGGATCGGCACCTTCTCGTACAAGTCCACGTAGCGCCAGTCTTCGTGGTGGAGCCCTTTCCAGCCGCGTGCCCAATTCCAGGTAAGGCGGATCCCCCACGCGAAGACGAGCGTCGTTACGACCGCCTGCCGCACGCTGGACGCGCTCTCCGCGTGCTCGATCCAATAGAGAGCGATCAGTGGTGGGGCGACGCTCCAGTAGGGGTCGAAGAAGCTGCTGTTGTCGAATCGCATCGAGAAGCCCCAGACGACGAGGATCGATGCGATGTAGGCGGCGATCAGCGACGCCAGCGGTGTCGTCGTCGATCCGGCGAAGAGCAGGGCCGCGGTGAGTGAGAGCAGGTAGGTCAGCCCGACCCAGGCGAAAGAGTCGGTTCGCGACCAGCGAGTTGCATGACGATCCTGTGACATCGTTCCGTTCTCGGCCGCCAAGGTGCGGCAGTCGATCACGGATACCCCTTGCCGCCTGGCCAATACAAGTGCGGCGCAACGCCGGGTGCCCAGTACTCGCTACGCTCGTAGGTACCGGCTCAGGCGACGGCTGAGGAAGGTGGCTGCGCATTCATCGAAAATCGCGATTGGGGAGTTTCCTATTTGGTTGATTCGGGGGCATGTCGGTGATCTAGTAGCTTGCAGCACGAGATGCGAAAGGCGGGCAATGAAGATCACCGATTGGTTTATTGACGCGGATACCCACATCACGGAGCCCGGCGATGTCTGGACTTCGCGGCTGCCGGAGAGATTCCGCGACCGCGCGCCGCGCATGATTCGCTCGGACGACGGCGTCGACACCTGGCAGTTCGGCCGGACGAAGCGTCCGATCCCGGTCGGCGCGACCGCGATCGCGGGTTGGAAGGAACCGTTCCCGGCGTTCCCGCGCAATATCGACGAATGTCCCCCAGCCGCGTACGACGCCAAGGCGCGGCTCGACTACATGGACGAAATCGGCGCTTGGGCGACGGCCCTCTATCCGAACATCGGTGGCTTCGGCAGTGAGTCCTTCCTCGGGTTGGACGATCGCGAACTCATGCTGGCCTGCGTTCAGGCATACAACGACTGGCTCATCGAGTGGATCGAGCCGGACCCGCGCCGCTTTGTCCCGGTCATGGCAATACCCTTCTGGGACATGGAGGCGACCGTCGAGGAAGTCCGCCGCGCGCGAGACCTCGGGCACAAGTCGATCTTGTTCATGGGAGCGCCGCAGGACTTCGGCTTTCCCTTTCTCGGTGACGCCTACTGGGAGCCGTTCTGGAAGGTGGCGCAGGAGGTCGACCTGCCGCTCAGCCTGCACATCGGCACGGGCGACTTCAGTGACGATCTCGTCAATCCGGAGCGGATGGCGACGCACGGTATCACCCCGAGTATCGTCACGCAGTCGATGGGGGTGCTGTTGCAAAACGCAATCCAGATGCTCGACATCGCGATGTCCGGAATCCTGCCGCGCAACCCGCACCTGAGGGTGGTATCGGTTGAGAGCGGTATCGGCTGGATGCCTTTTGTCCACGAGGCGCTCGATCACGGGTTCAAATACACCAACGTGCGGTCCGAGAGGCCGGAGTTCGCAAAGAAGCCGAGCGAGTATCTGCGCGAGCAGGTGTGGGGCTGCACGTTCTTCGAAGAGTTCGCGCCGCAGAAGTTGCTCGGCGAGATCGGCGCCGATCGCATTATGTTCGAAACCGACTACCCGCATCCGATCTGTCTGTACGGGAACGTGCGGGACAAGATCGACGCGGCGCTGTCGGGACATCCGGCGGAGATCCAACACAAGATCCTCTTCGGCAACGCCGCTTCGCTGTATGACGTCGGCGAACCTGATCGGCCGACCGTGTTTGCTCCGTGAGGTTGCCGCCGCCGTGTCGCTCGATCGTTAGGGAGAGAAACGGCATCGAGCCCCTCAGCCTCCAGCTCGGTTAGCCTTCAGTCTTCAGCGGTTCCCTTCTTCCGCTTCGGCGTCTTGTTCTCGGGCACCGGCGTGACCGCGCGTTGGTTGAGGAAGTTGGCAATCCGTCCGGAGGCTTCTTGCGGGATCAGGCTGCCTAGTGAAACCAGGGCCTGGTAGCCGATGCCCGGAACGCAGATCAGGTTGCCGTGCTGGAGATCGGCAAGCGACGCCTCGACGACGTCGTCCGGTGTCATCCAGAGGAATTCCGGGAGAGCCGAGGTGTCGGCACCGGCCTGCTCGAAGATGTCGGTTCGCGTGAGGCCGGGGCAGAGCGATTGGAATCGGACCCCGGTTCCGTCGAGCTCGAAGTGAAGCGCCTCGGTGAACGCATTGACGAAAGACTTGCCCGCCGCGTAGACGGCGTAGTGCGGCCCGGGGGTGAGCGCCGCCACCGACGAGACGTTGATGATCGCGCCCCGCCGCCGGCGAAGCATTCCGGGCAGGGCGGCGTGCGTCAGGTGAACGACCGCCAGCACGTCGAGTTGGATCTGCCGCTCTTCGACCTCGCGGTCGCCGTCGACGAAAGGACCGAAGTATGCGGTCGCGGCGTTGTTGACCAGCAGCTCGAGTCGTCCGTCGCGGTCGATGCGTCTCTCGACGCGGCGCAACGCGTCGCTGTCGGTGAGGTCGGCTGCGACGACGGCGACGGCGACCCCGTACTGTTTTCGAATCCGACGCGCCAGTTGCTCGAGTCGCTGGCGACGGCGAGCGACGATGCAGAGATCCCAGCCGTCGCGCGCCAGGTGCTCGGCGAAGGCCTGGCCTATCCCGGCCGAAGCGCCGGTTACCAAAGCGCGGCGGTTCGTTTTCCGTGTTTTCGTACGTGGTGCAGCCATTGTGAACGGTTTAAGGCATCGCACATTCTGCGCTGCGATCCCACAGCTCTGCGAAGCACGTGGTTCTGCAAGGCGCCAGGGCGGCTAGCCGCCGCCGGTCTCGCGCTGCGGCTTCTCGCGCTCTAGCGTCCCGCTCTTCGGGGTCTCGCTCTTCAGCGTCTCGCTATTCAGTTTGGCGAAAATGGGCTTCAGGTCCTT
>Ga0114931_10007235_pt1 | contig 13572 bp, 10 predicted proteins | sample 2SBtaG_FD_89579 | JGI IMG/M metagenome (GOLD analysis project Ga0114931, IMG submission 89579) | Deep subsurface microbial communities from Kolumbo volcano to uncover new lineages of life (NeLLi) - 2SBTROV14_V59a metaG | ecosystem: Environmental > Aquatic > Marine > Volcanic | place: Kolumbo... | reverse complement strand
TCGACAGATCCAGCCGAGGGCGAGCGCCGCTTCGCTCAGGCCCTGCTGGTTTACAACGCCCCCAAGACGCATTCGCCGTCTGGCCGCCGAGGGGCAGGTCACCATTTCTGCATCACCGCCGAGTGGATCGTGGCGATCTCGATCATCCACGGGATCGGACCCCACAAGCGACAGACGACTCGGTCGTTTGATCGCTGGATGGTTCCGTGTCGCTCATAAAGAATCCCGTGATTTTCAGGTGCTATTCGACTCTCCAGAATCAGCACCGGACAGCCACGGCCATCGTATGGCGCGTCTGGGAAGGATGCTCTCTTGTCGCTGGCGCTTTGCGATTGTGATGTATTTCTTGTTCGCAGCGATCAACAACAGGGCGGTTTCCCTGCTATCCATGTCGCTGCAACTCGTAATAATCAAGGCGGAAAGATTGCGTGTTCGATCAGGGTAATCGACAACGGCTCCGTCGAGCAGGCTTGAGGTTGAGCGGGCTTGATGATGCTGGTGCGAAACCATGCACCAACGCGTTCCGCGTGATTCTACTTGAGGTCAATGCCAATGCAACGCAATACAACAACGAAGAATCGTTCCGCAAAAAATGCTGACGCAGCGTTCCGGGTGGTCCCGTCGCTTGGACATCTCAAGCACATGACCGATCGGGTCGGTTTGGTGCAGCATGCGAGGTTTGGCGAGCCATTTTATGACGAAGGGTATTCGATCGACGACAACGCGCGGGCGTTAACTTTGATGTGTGATCTGTCACACGAAGACAATGATGGCCATGCGGATGGTGACCATGCGGATATAGAGGACCTGGCGACGCGATACCTTGCCTATGTCATTGAAGCCTGGAACCCTGCGTCCAAACGCTTTCGGAATTTCAAATCCGCCGAACTCGAGTGGCTCGAAGAGCAAGGATCAGAAGATTGCCACGGGCGAGCGCTCCATGCCCTTGGTCACGCAGCCAACTGCACCGCTTGGAACCACATCGCTGCCGATGCTCGCAGCGGATTTGAAGAAGCCCTTGCATCGACGGAGCCGTTCACCAGCCCTCGTGCATGGGCCTTCACCCTCCTTGGGATCGACGAATACCTTCGGAGCGGCGAAGACCGATGCTCGGCCTTGCAGCACCGCGAGATGCTGACCACGCGGCTGCTCGATCTCTATCAGAAGGTCGCCACAGACGACTGGCCCTGGCTCGAAGACATTCTGAGCTACTGCAACGCCAAGATCCCGCATGCGCTGTTGCGATCCGGGCGTGCAATGGGCCGAGACGATATCGTCGAAGATGCGCTGGGCATGCTCACATGGCTTTCCGAGATTCATGCGGGTGATGATGGACATTTCGTACCCATCGGATCCAATGGGTTCTACCCAAAGAATGGCCCCCGGGCGGTTTTTGATCAGCAGCCCATCGAGGCCCATGCGATTGTGGCCTCGTCGCTCGATGCGTATCGGCTGACCTCTGATCCATTCTGGCTCGATGAGGCGGACCGCGCATTCGAGTGGTTCCTCGGGCACAACCACCTCGGTATTCCCGTCGGCGATTCCGAAACCGGGGGGTGCTATGACGGGCTGCACCAAGATCGCCCGAATCTGAATCAGGGAGCCGAATCCACTCTGGCCTATCTCATGAGCTGCGCAGAGATGCGCAAGCACGCTGCGGCGTACCATGCTCGGTGAACAGAGCATGCGCAGAGACAAACCGCGTGATGTTTGTCCGATGGAGATAGACGATGACAGGACGAAACAAACACCACGAAATTCTCTTTGAACGGCATGGTGCCAACCCAATTCTCACCGCGTCCCAATGGCCCTATGCAGCGAACAGCGTCTTCAATCCCGGTGCTATCCGGCTCCACAATGGCGAAACCATCCTGCTCTGCCGCGTCGAAGATCGACGCGGGTTTTCGCATCTGCATGTCGCCCGCTCAAAAAACGGCATCGACGGATGGGAGATCAGTGAAACACCAACATTCGCGCCTGACCCGGACGACCATCCCGATGAACTCTGGGGCGTGGAAGATCCCAGAATCACCTTTATCGAAGAACTCGGAAAGTATGCAGTCGCTTACACCGCCTTTGGATGGGGCGGCCCCGGTGTCTCCTTGGCGTTGACCGAGGACTTTGTTCAATTCGAACGCCTTGGAATGGTCTTTCCACCCGATGACAAAGACGCGGCGTTGTTCCCCAGGCGCATCGACGGACGCTGGGCGATGATTCATCGTCCGGTCACCAATCAAGGCGCGCACATCTGGATTTCATACTCACCCGACCTTCGACACTGGGGAGATCACCGCATCCTGATGGAAGCCCGCCGAGGCGGTTGGTGGGACGCCGGGAAGATCGGGCTCTCCCCGCCACTCATCGAAACGGAGCGCGGGTGGATCATGATCTACCACGGCGTGCGCACCACGGCCTCGGGAAGCATCTACCGGATCGGTATCGCGCTATTCGATCTTGAGAATCCCGAACGCTGCATCCTCCGCGGCGACAAGTGGGTCTTTGGACCATTTACAAGAGCCGAACGGGAGGGCGATGTGGACAATGTCGTGTTCCCATGCGGCTACACCATCGGGGACGACGGCGACACGATCAATTTGTACTACGGGGCTGCCGATACTTCGATCTGCCTGGCGACGGGAAGCATCCAGCGGACACTCGACTGGCTTGATCGCAACGGGCTCCCCGAGAGCCACGCACTCCATACCGGCGAGTGAATCCCCAGTCCATCGGCTTGCGCGGTCAAACAAGGCTTTCCTTCGACTCGCCGAACGGGGCGGTTTCCCGATATACAAGTCTCGATTGTGTGTAAATACTGTATTCGTAGGGTGTGATGGAAGTTGCATCCGAAGGGGCGATGGGTGGGCTATCGCCGTGAGTAATATGGAATTCAACCTACAATCGTCGGCATGTTCGTGCGCCGTTTGACAGTGGAAAGGATGGCATCATGATCGTGACTCATCAACGCTTGGCTCGCAAAGAATCACCATGGCTTTTGTCCAACCCATTGCGACCCGCCCTTCCGGTTCGGGTGGCCGTGCCGCCGAAGCGTGGGCTCAAACAGGTGGCCTTCATCGGCAACCATGGACCCCGCCAGTGCGGGATCGCCACATTCACCTCGCACCTTGTCGATGCGGTTTCAAGCGTTGATCCCGGCCTCAAGGTCTCTGTCACCTGCATGAACGACAGGCCAGAGGGATATGCCTACCCCGAACGGGTGGACTTTCAGATCGACGATCAAGACCTCGCCTCGTACAAATCCGCCGCGGCACACATCAACCGCTCGGGGGCCGAGGTGGTGTCGTTGCAGCACGAGTTCGGGATTTTCGGCGGCCCGGCGGGAAGCCATCTCCTGACCCTGCTCGAACACCTGGACATACCCGTCGTTGCCACCCTGCACACCATCCTCCGCGAGCCAAATCACGAACAACGGTATGTGATGGATCAACTGAGTTTGCTGTGCCAGCGCTTCGTGGTGATGAGCCACCGGGCTGTGCAACTCCTGGTCGATGTCTACGGCTTTGATCGCGATCGAATCGACATGATCCACCATGGCATCCCCGACATTTCCTTCGATACCAAACAGAACTTCTTGAAATCAAAGAGCGTTGATGATGGCAAGATACTGCTGACCCTCGGATTGCTCGGCCCTGGAAAGGGAATAGAGCACGCGATCAGGGCAATGCCAAAGATTGTCGCATCGCATCCAGAGGCGAAGTACATGATCGTGGGCGCGACGCACCCCAATCTCGTCCTGCACGAAGGCGAGCGGTATCGTGAACAGTTGATGCAGTTGGCGGATGATCTCAATGTCGGTTCAAATGTTCTCTTTCACAACCGGTTTGTGACGCAGAAAGAGCTTGAAAAGTTGCTCATCGCAGCCGATGTGTACATCACGCCATATCCACATATCGAGCAGATCTGCTCGGGCACACTGGCCTATGCCCTCGGGTGTGGTAACGCTGTTGTGTCTACGCCCTATTGGCACGCCCAGGAACTCCTCGCCGGCGGACGCGGCATGCTTGTCCCGGTCAATGATCCCGCAGCGATCGCAGGCGCGGTGACGCATCTCTTGGACAAGCCAGAAGAACGCCTGGCGATGCAGCGACGCGCCTACGCCTATGGGCGAGAGATGATCTGGAGCGAGGTTGGCGCGCGGTATCTCGAATCGTTCCGCCGCGCCCGTTCGAGCATGAGCAACCGGATTGCTGCGCTGACCGCCTGAATCGGATCCGTGAAACCCAAAGGGCACATACCGATGCATGACATCTTCCATCGTTCATCCATGAACCCGATCATCACCCACGCCGATCTTCCACTCCACGCCGCGGCGGTGTATAACCCGGGTGCCACCATGCAGAACGGGGAGACGGTTCTTCTGCTGCGTGTGGAGGACGATGCTGGTTTTTCGAGCATCCACGCCGCCCGAAGCACCGATGGTGTCACCGATTGGCGGATCGATCCTGATCCTATTCTCAAGCGTGGTGAAAATGATTTTCGGTATGAGCAATGGGGGTGTGAAGATGCGCGGGTGATCTACGATCAGGCCGACAAACGCTGGTATATTGCCTATACCGCTTATTCACCCGCTGGGCCGGCCATCGGTCTGGCGTGGTCGGATGATCTGATCACCGCCGAGCGGATCTGCCTCTTTCCATCGCCATCAGACAAGGACGGGGCACTCTTTCCGACCAAAATCGGCAATCGCTGGGTGCTCCTCCATCGCCCCGAGTCAGGCGGTCATCAGGATATCTGGTCGGCGTCCTCGACCGATCTGGTTCACTGGGGGAGTCCTCACTGTGTACTCACACAGTCTTCAGGCCCTGCTTGGGATGCCGTGAAGGTCGGCATAGGCCCGCCACCGATTCTCACTGATCGCGGATGGTTGGTCATCTATCATGGCGTGAAACAGTACGGAAGCGATCTTGTCTACCGCGCTGGCATCGCCCTGCTCGATCTTGATACGCCAAACAAGGTGATCGCACGATCAAAGCGATGGGTCTTCCAGGCCCAGGCCCCATACGAAGTCTCCGGGCTCATGCCCAATGTCGTGTTCCCCACCGGCGCCATTCTCCGAGGCGACGAGCTCTGGATGTATTACGGTGCCGCCGACACCTGCGTGTGCCTGGCCATTGCACGGGTGGATGATATTCTGGCTGCACTCACCGACTGAATCCCAGTCCGCCCAACCGCTGCGCAAACAACCTGCATGCCTACAACAGAGCCGCCAGACACGACCTAGATCGCCCACCGAGACAACAAGTGGACGATTGAGGCGTGGTGCTCAAGATCTGTCGTGCTCAGCCCGGTCAACTCCCCATGAAAGTCGCTCACCAGAATCGCAAACCTGGGTGACCACGAATCACGAAGCACCCCAAGAAACTTCGGCGGCGCAAAGACCGCCAGGCGATCTATAGAGAGCTCGCCGGCGAGTTGTTCCATCCACACGCCGATCTCTTTGGCGAACCGGTTCCGCTGCATGTCGTCCTCGTGCCCCCATGATGCGTTCGTGTGCCCGTCTTTTTCGCCCAATGGCGAGGGCCTGCCGTGCTGGTGTGGTTTCCATGTGTTTTGGAGTCGGTCTTGCTCGGTGGCATGGGCATGATCCGAAGCCGTGCAACTGATATACACCAAACGCCCAACTCTCTCGTCACACAGGAGTATCCAATGGTGAGTTGTCATATCGAACCTCACAGGATCCCAGAAAACAAAACACGACCCGATAAGGAACAGGGTCCGTTCAGTCCATGGCAGGGCCGCAGAATCCGCAATACCAACGCTTGAGTATCGTCGTCTCAGGCGATTGTGGCTACAGGGATATAACCCTGTTTCGGTGGACAGGCGGTGGGTGGATCAAGAAGGTATTTATTTGGGCCTACGATTCGTCAAGAATACCCCGCCAGGTGCGACGACTCGACGAAATGGAGTGGATGCAATTGCATGACGGGCCTTCCCATCCTGATCGTTCGTCGAAGCGCGACGGACCAACCCGGGCTGGCGCTCCGCCCGAGGGGGTCGCTGCCGAGCGCGCACCTGATGTATCCGTCGATGAATGCGACGAAGCGTACACCACACTCTTGCGACGAATGATCGAGCGCCTCTCATCGGGTGCGGTGTTCATCGAGGGTGATCAGTTATACATGAACGCGGTGGCCGAAGAAATCACCGGTTACCGTAGCGATGAGTTGGGCACCGTTGACGAGTGGTTTTTGGTGTTATTTGGAAATCGGCACGAGAAACTCCGCAGTCAATACGAATCGCATCGCCAGAACGGATTTGATACACGATTCACTGCGATCATTGAGCGCAAAGACGGCCAAGAACGCCGGATTGCGTTCACCGGCTCTCGATGGGATAGTCATGAAATCTGGTTCTTCCATGACGAAACCGAGTTGGCTCAAACCGCCAGGGCACTCCGGGAAAGCAAACTCCGCCTCCAGGCCATCGTAGACACCGCTGTCGAGGGGATCATCACGATCGACCATCGTGGCATCATGATCTCGTTTAATCGGGCTGCGGCTGACATCTTTGGATACACGCCCGCTCAAGTCCTCGGCCAGAACATCAGCATGCTGATGCCCCCGCCCTACCGCCAGGAACACAACGGCTCTATCGAACAGTATCTACGGACAGGGCAGTCACAGGCCAATGGGGCCGGGATGGAAATCACTGCCCAACGAAAGGACGGGACACACTTTCCGATCGAACTGGCCGTCAGTCCGATTGACCATCTGCAAACTTCCACCTGTGTCTTGCGCGACATCAGTGAACGCAAGGAAACCGAGGCGCGTCTCATGCAGGCCCAGCGGCTCAGCGCCATCGGTACGCTCGCGGCCGGTCTCGGGCACGACATGAACAACATCCTGCTCCCGGTGCGTGCCAGATTAGACCTGATCGATCGTGCGGGGCTCCCCGAGGCCGTCCAGGAACACTTCGTCGAGATCCGCAAGTCAGCCAAGTATCTTCAGAACCTGGCCGACGGGCTTCATCTGCTGGTCATGGGCTCGGGAGACGATGGGGTCGCAAATGAGTCCACATCGCTCAACGACTGGTGGGAGCAGGTCCATTCGCTTCTGGGGCGAGCGCTTCCCAAGAGCGTACACTTCACAGCGTCGATCCCACCGGATCTGCCCAAGATCCGGGTTGCGCCTCACCAACTCACCCAAGCGGTGCTTAACTTGTTGGTGAACTCTGGAAAGGCAGTCGCCCCGGACGATGGACGGGTTGAACTCTGGGCCAATGTCGATGAAGACAACCAGTATGTCCAACTGGGTGTCACCGACAATGGAATCGGGATGACCGATGAAGTCAGGCACCGGGCGATCGAGCCATTCTTTACAACCCAATCGCGCGGGCTGGGCACCGGATTGGGCTTGTCACTCGTCCATGGCGTGGTCCAATCTGGCGGAGGGAAGATTGATATCAAATCAGAAGTTGGACAGGGAACGACCATTCTTCTCAGGTTCCCCATCGCCGAGCAGCAATCCAATAGCGAGCCATCCCAAGGCACCGGAAGCCCGCCGCGTGCGGTGATCTCGGTGCAGGATCCACGATCGGGCTCGATTGTCGAGAATCTCCTCTCGATCGCCGGGTTTGATGCAGAACCCGCTGGTATAGAGGCAATCGACCGCGCGGCCCTGTGGATCATTGATGCCCTAGACCAGGACCCGGGCCGGGTGCGTGAGCGCCTCGCCGAGGGGTGCATCGTGATTGTGCTCGGGCCCTTGCCGCCAGCGTGGGGCGAACTGGATGTGCATGTCGTCGAAAATCCGAATGACTTTGTCAAACTGCGAACCGCCATTGAGCGAGCCGCCAATGAGGTGTCCCCGTGACCAAGCCCCCGATCAGAGTTTTGTGCGTCGAAGACCACGCATTTCTTGTCGATGGGCTCCGGGCCCGCTTCGAGATCGAGGCGGATATCAAATGTGTCGGGCACCTAGAATCGGCTGAGCGATTGGTTGCTGTCGCCCAGGAACTCCGCCCCGATATCGTGCTCATGGACATCGAGATGCCCGGGCCTGATCCGTTCGAGACGGTCGTCGATCTGATGCGAATCCTGCCCAGCAGCCGTGTCGTTTTTCTGAGTGCCTATATCCGTGACCATTACCTCAGCGCCGCTGTCAATGCCGGGGCGTTTGGCTATTTTTCAAAGAGCGACGAGACCGATGAGATCATCGAGGGCATCCGCACGGTCGCCCGGCGCGGGGTATTCGTGCTGAGCCCAAAGGTCAAAGCCCGCTGCACACCAACCAAGAGGCTCAAGCGGGGGCAGGTCTCGCCGATGACCGCCAAGCTTGATTCGCTTACCCCACGCGAGCACGAGGTTCTCCGAATGATCGGGCGGGGCATGACACGCACCGAGATCGCCGAGACCCTCTGCCGAAGCGTCAAGACGATCGACGGGCACCGCGAAAAAATCATGAACAAACTCGATATCCATGACCGCGGCGAACTCGTCCGTTTTACGATCCGCGAGGGCCTGGCTGAGGCGTGAGCATCACACCCGATTGGCTCTGGGAGGCGATGGTCCAAGAAACAGGGAAACAACCCCGTGTTGCACGAAACATCGTGCGGGTACTCTTGAGTTAGTACCAAATGGAGGCCCTAGTCATGACCATTGAGACCAGCAAGTTTATCGTCCCCTTCGAACAACTCACCATCCAGGATATCCCCCGCGTCGGCGGCAAGAACGCCTCGCTTGGAGAAATGATCCAGGGTCTTCACGCAAGCGGTGTCCGGGTGCCCGGCGGGTTCGCCATCACCACCGAGGCGTACCGAGAGCACCTCGCACAGAACAACCTGACGGATGAGATCCAAGCCAAGATCGACCGCCTGGATATCAATGACACCAAAGAACTCGCCCGTGTTGCACGGGATATCCGGAACTCGATTCAGAACACCCCGCTCCCGGCCGATGTCCATGCCGAAATCATCAAGGCCTACCATTCGATGTCCGGCGATGAGAACAAGTACGGCATTCATGTTGCCGTCCGTTCGAGTGCGACCGCCGAGGATCTTCCCAACGCCTCGTTCGCCGGTCAGCAGGACTCCTATTTGTTCATCCAGGGCGAAGCGAATCTCGATGTCGCTGTCCGCGCCTGCATGGCCTCGCTCTACACCGATCGTGCGATCGTCTACCGTCAGCAGCACGACATCCCCAACAAGGGCGTCGCGCTCTCTGCGGGTGTCCAGCGGATGGTCCGAAGCGATCTCGCCTCGGCGGGCGTGATGTTCACGCTCGATACCGAGAGCGGGTTTCGCGATGTTGTGGAAATCTCCGGCTCGTGGGGCTTGGGCGAGTTGCTCGTCCAGGGGCGCGTGAATCCCGACGAGTTCTGGGTCCACAAACCCACAGCCAAGAGTGGGCATCGCTCGGTGATCCGCAAAGAACTCGGAAGCAAAAATGTCAAACTCGTACACGACGAGGGTGGGACCGTGCCCACGAGGCAACTCCATGTTTCCAAGGCCGATCAAAGACGATTTACCCTCACCGATGATGAAGCCCTCCAACTCGCACGGTGGGCAATTGACATCGAGGACCACTACTCGGCAGCCGCCAAGAAACCCACGCCGATGGATATCGAATGGGCCAAAGATGGCGTCACCGACGAGCTCTTCATCGTCCAGGCCCGACCAGAAACGGTCCATTCGCAAGAGCGTGAGTTGATCGAGGTGTACCGCATCAAGGAAAGTCGGCCGGCCATTCTGACCGGAAGGAGCGTCGGCAACAGCATCGCGTCCGGTCCTGTCCGTGTCATCCACAGCAGCAGCCACCTGGACAAGTTTCAAGATGGTGAAATCCTTGCCGCCACGATGACCGACCCGGATTGGAATCCGATTCTCAAACGGGCCTCGGCCGTCATCACCGATCGCGGCGGGCGCACATGCCACGCCGCCATCGTTGCCCGCGAACTCGGGATCCCGTGCGTCGTTGGCACCAAAGACGCGACGGGCAGGCTCCACACTGGACAGGAAGTGACGGTTTCGTGTGCGGAGGGCGAGGTTGGCAAGGTCTACGACGGCGCGATCGACTTTGATCGCGAAGAAGTTGATCCTGCAACCCTGCCAGAATCTCCTGTGCCATTGATGCTCAATGTCGCCTCGCCGGACATGGCGTTCCATCACGCCCTGCTCCCCAGCGCCGGCGTGGGGCTCATGCGCATCGAGTTCCTGATCACCGATTCGGTCGGTATCCATCCGATGGCTCTGGTGCATCCTGAGCGCGTCGAGGATCGACATCAGCGCAAAGAAATCCACGAACGAACCGCTGGGTATGAATCAACTTCGGAGTTTTTTATTGATCGGCTTTCCTCGGGTGTTGCTCAGATCGCAGCCGCATTTTACCCAAGGCCCGTGATTGTCCGTTTCTCCGACTTCAAGACCAACGAATACGCCGGGCTCCTCGGCGGCCAGTCCTTCGAGCCCACCGAAGATAACCCGATGATCGGATTCCGCGGTGCCTCGCGGTACTATAGCGACCGGTACCGCGAAGGGTTCGCCCTCGAATGCGCCGCCATCCGTCGCGTGCGTGAGACGATGGGGCTGACCAATGTGAAGGTGATGATCCCGTTCTGCCGAACGATCCAGGAGGGCAAAGATGTGCTCGCCGAGATGGAAGGCAATGGGCTTGAGCGTGGCAAGGATGGGCTGGAAGTCTATGTAATGTGTGAGATTCCCAACAATGTCATCCAGGCCGAGGAGTTCAGCGCACTCTTCGATGGGTTCTCGATCGGCTCCAACGACCTCACACAGTTGACCCTGGGCATTGATCGCGATTCGGGCATGCTTGCGCATCTGTTTGACGAGCGCGATCCTGGGGTCAAGCGGATGATCTCGATGGTTGTCGAGACGGCACATCGCTGCGGGCGTCATGTGGGCATCTGTGGGCAGGCCCCCAGCGACCACCCGGACTTCGCCGAGTTCCTCGTCGGGATCGGCATCGATTCGATCTCCCTGAATCCTGATTCATTGTTGGAGGTGACGCGTCGGCTTGGAAAGAAATCAACAGCGGTTGAATCGAAGCCGCCGGTCTCCGAAGGCCAACTTCTGGGTGGCTGAATCTTGGCAATGCTGAGTTAATCAATGTTGAGTCAATCAACGCTGAGTAAGTAGAAAGCACCCGCACCACGCGGGTGTCTTTTTTTTAGGTTCTGTTTGATGGATCAACGAGCCCCGACCATGAGGAGGGGGTTTCCGAAAACTGCATCAACGAGCCCCGACCGCGAGGGGGTGGGTTCCGGCTTTGGCGCGAAAAAACCGCTCCCTGACTGGCGCGGCTCGCTCGAATCTGAGCCGTCAAACAGAGCCTATTCCACGCTGGCAATCATCGCGGTGGTCACCAGATTCTCGGTTGGAACATCACCCGACGCGAAGCCGTCGATGTTTCGCATCGTTGTGGCCGCGATGCTTTCGATCGCTTCACGGGTGAGAAAGCCCTGGTGGGCGGTGATGAGCACATTGGGGAAGGTTAGAAGACGGGCAAACATATCGTCCTGGATTACGGTTTCTGAAAAATCACGGAAGAACAGGTCTGCCTCTTCTTCATAGACATCCAAACCGACCCAGCCGATTTTGCCCGACTTGAGCCCGCCGATGAGTGCGTTGGTGTCCACCACTTTGCCGCGGCTCGTATTGATCAGCATCACCCCATCCTTCATGCGTGAGATTGCATCCTCGTCAATAAGATGGTGTGTCGCGGGGGTGAGCGGGCAGTTGAGTGAAATAATATCCGAGTGTTCCAGCAGTTCATTCATCTCGACATATCGTGCGCCCAGACGCTCATACGCCGCATTCGGATAGGGATCGACAGCCAGCACCGAACACCCCATCCCGATGAGAATCTTCGTAAGTGCCTCGCCGACCCGTCCGGTGCCGACAACGCCGGCACACTTCCCGTTCATTGTAAAGCCCATGAGCCCATCTAACGAAAAGTTCCCCTCACGCACTCGGATGTATGCGCGATGGGTCTTGCGATTGAGTGTGAGCATCAACGCCAGCGCGTGCTCGGCCACAGATTCGGGCGAGTACGCCGGCACACGGGCGACCACGAACCCAAGTTCCTGGGCGGCCACAAGATCAATCTGATTGAAACCCGCACAGCGGAGCGCAATATACTTCGTGCCATTGCTGGCGAGCTGCCTGAGCACCGCTTCGTCAATCGTATCATTGGTAAACGCGCACACCGCCTCATACCCGGCCGCCATTGGCGCGGTATGGACACCGAGCGGCGTCTCCACAAAGACCAATTCATGTCCAGACCCTTGAGATGCCGTCTCGAAGAAAGGCCGCTCAAATTTTTTTGTGTTCATGACGAGAACGCGCATTGCATACCTCACTTATTCAGTGTGCCAGTAGCATCTGATTCGACCGGCGTCTTGTGTTGAATAGAGTATTCTGAACAACCACAGCACCAGAAGGCACAGGGAAACCGCCCTGTCTTGTGGTTCGATGGATCGGTGTCGTGTGACCCCGGAATCTTGCGTTTGCTAGACTCGCTGTGTCGGCGGTCGAGAGAATGTTCTTCGAGTCGGCTCCTGGAAATCACAGCATGTTCACAAAACGAGTTCCACTCTTCAAACTCTTCGGCTTTCAGGTCTGGATTGACTGGAGTTGGTTCATCCTCGCACTGCTCATTACCTGGTCACTAGCGACCGGATATTTCCCCTTGTACCATCCCGATGCCCAGTTGAGCAAGCCGGCCCTCTGGACAATGGGGGCGATCGGATCAATCGGGCTCTTTGTCTCGATCGTTCTTCACGAACTGGGACACTCGTTGATCGCGCGTCGCTTCGGGATGCAGATGCGTGGCATCACCCTGTTCATCTTTGGCGGCGTCGCCGAGATGACCGACGATCCGCCCAACGCCAAGGCCGAGTTCTTCATGGCCATCGCCGGCCCGATCGTGAGCGCCATCATCGGGGTGTTCATGCTGGGGGTGACGATGGTGGGCACCGCCCAGGGGTGGCCGATTCAGGTCCTTGCCGTTACCGGATGGCTTGGCTGGATCAATCTGGTGCTCGCCGTCTTCAACATCATCCCCGCATTCCCCCTCGATGGCGGGCGCGTCCTCCGGGCCGTCCTGTGGAACTGGAAGAACGACCTCCGCTGGGCAACCCGCGTCGCCTCTGACATCGGCGGGATGTTCGGACTCTTCCTCATCATCATCGGCGTCCTCAGCATCTTCATGGGCAACTTCGTTGGCGGAGTCTGGTGGGTGGTCATCGGACTATTCATCACGGCCGCATCCACCTCGTCGTACCAGCAGGTGCTCATCAAGCGGGCCTTGGAAGGTGAGCCCGTCGAACGGTTCATGACCCAATCGCCTGTTGTCGTCTCGCCGGACCTCACGATCCGGGAGTTCGTCGATGATTATTTTTACCATCACTACTTCAAAATGTATCCGGTGGTCGAGGACGGAACCTTGCGTGGCTGTGTAACGATCGCCAGCATCAAGGCGATACCCAAAGACCAGTGGGCAACCAGAACCATCCGCGAGATTACGGAGGAGTGTACCCCGGAGAACTCGGTGCGCCCCAACGATGATGCCATGAAGGCCCTCGTCAAACTCAATCGCGT
>Ga0114931_10007234_pt1 | contig 13573 bp, 13 predicted proteins | sample 2SBtaG_FD_89579 | JGI IMG/M metagenome (GOLD analysis project Ga0114931, IMG submission 89579) | Deep subsurface microbial communities from Kolumbo volcano to uncover new lineages of life (NeLLi) - 2SBTROV14_V59a metaG | ecosystem: Environmental > Aquatic > Marine > Volcanic | place: Kolumbo... | reverse complement strand
GTATAGATTGTCGATTATTTGGAATATGACCCGCAAACAGCTGGATCTTTTGCTCCAGTTCCTAATTTACCATCTGCATAAGCTGCCTGGTTATCACCACCATAAGTGAATGTACCTAGTTCAACAACATTACCTTGCATATCAACACCAGTTGTTTGACCCATTGCAGCTGCAACGTCTTCAGACCTCATGTATGGAGCGCCTGCACATGAAGCTACAAGAATTGCCACGCCACATAATGTACTGACAAAAATAAATGATTTATTCATAAAGACTCCCCTTTATATTATATTACTATTTTAGAATTATATAACTATCAGGGAGTCAATTAACTCCCAAGTGTTAAGAATAAATGACAAAGCGATAGAAAACAATCACCTTGAACATCCTATTGTTTTTTATTTGCTTCTGGTGCAGACATAACCTCGAGCGCCCTCAGAACATCTCTCCGACTGATCGCACCAACAAGTCTATTTTCTTCGACGACAGGATATCGTCTTAGAGTTGATTCGAGGAAAAATTCTGCCACTTCAATGATCGGTGTTTCCACATCAATTGTTTTGACTTTGCCGGTCATAAACTCAGCAACACGGCCACCACTTTCGCCATGATAACCAGCATCAAGCGCGACTTTCATACAGTCTTTTTCTGACAGGAAGCCAACCAGATTTCCATGTTCATCGATGACGGGTGCCCCTGAGATTTTTTGTTCTATAAGGATATGAATAGCTCTCAAAACATCCATGTCTGGTACAAAAGCAGTTTTGGTTCTACCCATGTATTCTTTGACTTTTACTTTCGCAAACATGATCGCTCTTCCCCAGGGTGTTTACCGCACCAATTATTGATTATTTTCTTTTATTTGGACACTTTTCTCTATCGTTTTGAGAACAGGCACAGTTACTGTCTATACCCACTTTATTGAGACCGCCACAGCTACCTTTGATTGCCGGGCGACCAGCAATCACACCAATCGCCATTCCGATCAATGCGATAACCATGACAATAAAAGTAACAATAAAAAGTGTCATTGCTTATTCACCATAACCAGGTTTATCCACCAAAGTCATCAAGGAAAATATGATCACGTTCGACACCGAGATCTTCGAGCATCGTGATCACAGCAGAATTCATCATTGGTGGCCCACACATATAATACTCACAATCTTCAGGAGCAGGGTGATCTTTCAAATAATTCTCTTTGAGAACATTATGAATGAAACCTGTGTATCCTTCCCAGTTGTCTTCTGGCAGTGCATCAGATAAAGCGGCATGCCATTCAAAGTTATCATGTTCTTCCTGTAGTTTATCGAAATCTTCGACATAAAACATTTCACGTAAACTACGAGCACCATACCAGAAAGTCATTTTTCGTTTTGTATTGAGACGACCCAACTGATCAAAGATATGTGATCGCATCGGCGCCATTCCGGCACCGCCACCAATGAAGATCATTTCATTATCGGTATCTTTGGCAAAAAACTCACCATAAGGACCAGAGATTGTGACCTTGTCACCCGGTTTCAGGTTGTAGATGTAAGAAGACATTTGACCCGGGGGAATGTCATCACTGGCACCAGGAGGTGGTGAAGCGATGCGGACATTTAGCATAATAATGCCTTTTTCTTCCGGGTAGTTGGCCATAGAATAAGCACGGATAACTTCATGCTCAACGGTTGACTCATAACGCCACAGATCAAAACGATCCCAGTCTTCACGGTATTCATCTTCAATATCAAAATCTTTATATTTCACGTGATGTGGCTGGCATTCGATCTGGATGTAACCACCGGCTTGAAAGTCAACACTTTCGCCATCGGGTATTTCAAGCACAAGTTCTTTGATAAAGGTCGCCATATTGTGATTGGATCGAACTGTACATTGCCATTTTTTCACACCGAACACTTCTTCCGGAACTTGAATGGTCATGTCCTGCTTAACCGCAACCTGACAGGAAAGACGATCACCTTCAGCGGCTTCACGTTTAGTAATGAGTGATTCCTCAGTTGGCAGTATCGAGCCACCGCCGTCAAAAATCTTGACCCTGCATTGGCCGCAGGTACCGCCACCACCGCAGGCTGATGAAACAAACAGATCAGCATCTGCTAATGCACCCAATAACTTACTACCAGCCGGGCTATGGATGGTTTTTTCGTTATTGATCAGGATAGCTATGTCACCACTGGGAACCAGTTTTGATTTGGCGCTGAGGATCAGGAACACCAGTGCCATGATGATGACAGTGAAGAGGGCTACACCAAGCAAAATTTCCATTAAAGTTGAACCCCCGAAAAGGCCATAAAGCCGAGTGCCATGAGACCCGCTGTGATGAATGTTATCCCCAGTCCTTGTAACCCATCAGGTACGTCAGAATATTTGAGTTTTTCCCTGATACCGGCAATGGCTGTAATAGCCAGCGCCCAGCCAAGACCACTACCAACACCATAGACAGCACTTTCTGCAAAATTGTAGTTTCTTTCCACCATGAATAATGTGCCACCCATGATCGCGCAGTTAACGGTGATCAGTGGCAAGAAAATCCCCAGGGCGTTATAGAGTGCCGGAGCAAAGCGATCCATAGCCATTTCAAGGATTTGAACCATGGCCGCGATCACTCCAATATAGCAGATCAAACCGAGAAAACTGAGATCAACATCGGGTAATCCAGCCCAGCTTAGTGCACCTTCTTTTAATAAGTGTTGATAAAGCAGGTTATTGGCCGGCACCGTGATGGTTTGAACCATGATAACCGCAATACCAAGACCTAATGCCGTCTCAATTTTTTTTGAGACTGCCAGAAAAGTGCACATGCCCAGAAAGAAAGACAGGGCAAGATTTTCAATAAAAACCGATTTAATAAAAAGACTGAGGAGATGCTCCATTTAGAGAACCTCCGTCCTGTGAACTTGATGGATCTGATAATCTGGAGCTTCCATCTGTTCTTTTTTCCAGCTTCTCACAGCCCAGATAATGAGTCCGATGACAAAAAAAGCGCTGGGTGGTAATAACATTAGGCCGTTGGGTACATACCAGCCACCATCGTTGACTGTGGTAAGTACAGGGTGGCCAAATAATTTTCCGGCACCGAGTAACTCTCTGAAAAAGGCGACGACCATTAACAACAGGCTATAACCAAGTCCATTCCCAATACCGTCAAGAAAGCTTAATAGAGGTGGGTTTTTCATGGCATATGCTTCAGCTCGACCCAGAACAATACAGTTAGTAATAATCAGGCCCACAAATACGGAAAGCTGTTTGCTGGCTCCATAAGCATAAGCCTTGAGGATTTGATCGACGACAATCACCAATGAGGCGATAATCGTCATCTGGACGATAATACGAATACTCGATGGAATATGATTCCTGATCAGACTGATCGTTGCGTTAGAGCATGCAACCACTGATGTTAGTGCGATACTCATGATTAAGGCCGTCGTCATATTCGATGTTACGGCCAGAGCTGAACATATACCTAATACCTGTAAAGTGATTGGGTTATTATCAATTAACGGATCCAGCACATTGGATTTTGCTTCGCTAGTCATGTTTATCCTTTGTCTTTGGGTTTCAATTTATTCAAATAAGGGCCAAAACCATCATCGCTAAACCAGTAATTGATCATATTGGAAACGCCATTACTGGTTAACGTCGCGCCTGAGAGTCCATCAACCTGATATTCAGCACCTGATACACCAGAGACGACATGACCACGAATAACTTTAAAATGTAATTTACCTTTAGCGTCAAAGATCTTTTTACCTACCCATTTAGCCTGCCACTTAGGGTTCTCTACTTCACCACCCAATCCAGGCGTTTCTGCCTGTTCATAAAACTTCAGCCCCTTGATAGTATTGCCATCGCTTTCCAGTGAAATAAATCCATACAAGGTCGACCAGAGGCCATAACCGTGTATCGGCAGTACAATCTGTTTAATTTTATCGCCTTCTTTTAATAAGTAGACCTTGGCATATTTTGAACGATGACCGATCCCGGCTATATCCTGGTCACCTGACAAATTAATGCTCATTGAAGGATCCGAGGCGGCTTTTCGTTGATCAAAGGTGGCTGGATCAATGTCATCAACATATTCTCCTGTTTCCAGATCCACAATATTTATTTCAAACTTTTTAAACAGCTCATCAGTATTCTTTCCATCACTTTGCAGACCGGTAACAGCAAGGACATTTTCCCTTATATCGGCCTTTTTATTACTAAGCTGTAATGGCTTCAGTGCAACTGCAGCCCCTGAAACCAGTATCGAACAAACCAGGCACATCAACAGGGCGACGATAATTGTTTTTTTGGTACTGTCGTTGGGCAGACTTAAAAGCTCTGCAACAAAGCCCTGTTTTTGGGGGGTAGTATTGGTATCAGACATTTCGTTTCAACCTGCGTCGAACATTGGCGCGCACGACAAAAAAGTCGATCAGCGGTGCAAAAATATTGGCAAAAAGGATTGCAAGCATCATGCCTTCCGGAAAGGCCGGGTTGACGACACGGATCATCACCACCATAAAACCAATCAGGAGACCGTAAATCCATCGACCTGTATCGGTCATTGATGCTGTCACTGGATCAGTCGCCATAAAGATCATGCCAAAGGCAAAACCACCCAGCGTAAAATGCCAGTACCAGGGCAGGGCAAACATTGGGTTTGTGTCGCTACCGATCCAGTTAAACAGGTAAACAGTGAAAACCATACCCAAAAAGACCCCCAACATAATCCGGTAGGAAGCGACACGTGTATAAACCAAAAAGAGCGCACCAAGTAAGCATGCAAATGCAGATGTTTCACCCAGAGAGCCAGCCATGTTGCCGATGAATGTTTGTTGTAAAGTAAAGCCTGCACTTTTGATCGCTTCCAGGCCACCAGAGGCTGCCAAAGCCAGAGGGGTTGCACTGCTGTACCCATCGACAGCGGTCCAGATCGAATCACCTGACAATTGTGCAGGATAGGCAAAAAACAAAAATGCACGACCTGCCAGAGCAGGGTTCAGAAAGTTTTTACCCGTGCCACCAAAAACCTCTTTTCCGATCACTACGCCAAAAGAAATACCCAGCGCTACCTGCCAGAGAGGAATCGTTGGTGGAAGGATTAATGAATACAGCATGGATGTCACCAGAAAGCCTTCATTCACTTCATGGTTACGAACCGCTGCAAACCAGATTTCCCAAAGTCCACCGGCAACGAGTGTGGTGATATAGATCGGTAGAAAATAAAGTAAGCCGTGGGCAAAGTTAGCAAAGTAACTGTCCTGATCGAAACCAATACCAAGCGCTGCCAGTATTGAGCCACGCCATCCTTCTGGTTGTGTTATATCCAGCTCTGCCAGAGCACTGTTAGCCTGGTGTCCGGTATTCCAGAGCATCATCAGGATCACTGGAAATGTTGCGATCACGACAAAAGACATTACCCGTTTCAGATCGATACCATCACGAACGTGTGGCGCATGGCGTGTTACATCGGCGGGGGAATAAAGAAACGTATCGATCATTTCAAAGACCGCAAAATACCTTTCATAAGGTCCACCTTTCTGGAAAGAAGGCTCTATCTTGTCCAGAAATCGTCTTAAACCTTTCATACTAACCTTCTTTTTCTATTTGAGTTAAATTGCTGCGCAGGATGGGACCATAGTCATATTTACCGGAACAGACAAATGAGCACAGTGCAAGATCTTCCTCATCCAGTTCCAGACAACCCAGTTCTTGTGCAGCATCGGTGTCGCGTACCAGCAATGCTCGCAACATTTGGGTCGGTAGAATATCCAGTGGCATCACCGCTTCAAAAGTACCTACGGGGACCATCGCACGCGGGCTGCCGTTCTGTGAAGTATTCAGATCAAACTCTTTAACGCCCAGCAGTTTAGACACAAAGACATTCAGTTTGGAGAATTTTTTACGACCGGGTTTGATCCAGCCAAAGAATTCACGTTCGTTTGTTTCCTCAATAACAGATATCTGATTGTGATAACGACCCAGATAGCCTGCCCAGTTTGAGGCCATATGACCTGAAAGTACTGAACCGGAAATCACACGAGATTGTTTGTGCTCGGTTTCTCCTTCGAGTAGATCTTCTGTTTTCGCGCCAAGTCTGGTACGAAGTAATCTTGGACGTTTGACCATTGGTCCTGCCATTGAGATCACACGTTCTACCCATAAACGCCCCGTCGTAAATAGTTTACCGATCGCAATCACATCCTGATAATTCAGATGCCAGACTGTCTTATCTCCACCAATGGGATCGAGAAAATGAATGTGCGTACCGACAAGTCCAGCAGGATGAGGTCCGGAAAACTCATGAACCTCGACCTGATCAATGTGGGAAACTTCCAGGTTTGCATCATCAGATTTACAAACAAAGACCTTGCCATCTGTTAACCTTGTCAGAATAGCAAGACCATCGTTGAATGACTCAAGCTGTTCCTTGATCACAACTTCCGGATCAGCCGTCAGTGGACTGGTGTCTATTGTTGTCACAAATATTGAGTTTGGAACGGAGTCTGGATCAGGTGACTTACTGTAAGGGCGTGTTCGCAATGCAGTCCAGAGCCCTGATTCAATGAGATTCTTTTTAACCGCATCACGATCAAGATTATTCAGTTGGCCCTGATCAACTTTTTCAAATAAAACCTCCTCTTCTTCCTGACCATTAAGTTCAATGACAACCGATTGAAGGACACGTTTGGCACCGCGATTAATCGATTTAACGGTGCCCGCAGCAGGTGAAGTGAAACACACACCTTTATTCTTTTTGTCGGTAAAAAGAGTTTGACCAAGCCTGACACGATCGCCTTCTTTTACCTGCATTGTTGGTTTCATGCCAACATAGTCATAGCCCAGTATCGCAATAGATCTGACCGGTGCAGCATTATCAATTTTCTGATCGGGTCTTCCAGAGATAGGCAGATCGAGGCCTTTTTTTATAGAAAAATGCATTAATAGATTGATTAAGTCACACAGCAGACACGCGGCAGTGACGATAACTCCCATTCCCCAATTTGAATTGCTGGTAATTATAGTGCCTGTTTATTCTTCTGAACAGGAAAATGTCGTCTGGTTGAGACAATCTTTTACCTGTTATTTCAAATTGAGAAACTGAGCTGCGACATAATGTCGCATTTCCTGGTTTCTCTAACCTTCTTATAATCCTTGTGTCTTTGGGTAACAGATTAAAATAATTAACCAAATAATAAGAGGGAGAGCATGTACCAGTTTTATAAAGGATTATCAGTTCTATTTATGGGCAGCATAATCTCATCATCGGTCTTTGCTGAGCATAAGCAATTGCCTGAAATGGAAGTTTATGGTCAGGTGCACAATTTAGATCAGTATTCCATTGGGCCGAGTGTAATGCCAGCGGGAGCACCAGATGCCGCCAGCTTTATGAAGCGCATGCCAGGTGGAGCTGTCAATGACAATGGTCCGATCAGTGGACAGGTGCAATACCGGGGTATGTTCGGGCCGCGCATGAATGTGTCATTAGATGGTACTTACCTGGAATCAGGAGGACCAAACTGGATGGATCCACCCTTACATTATGCCCCACAGTCATTATTGGAATCATTGAGTTTGACGCGAGGGATCTCCTCGGTGAGCACCGGTACAGGCATCGGTGGATACCTCAAAGCAACAACCAAAACCAGTCATTTCATCGATAGCCCGGAGTTTAGCGCTCAGGGAGATGTGAATGCTGGAGGCTCATCCGTTGATGATGGTTATTCTTTGGGAGGATTGGTCGGTGTTGCCAATAATCAACACCGGTTTCACATCGTTGGTAGCCATGAACAGGCCGATGACATGGATTTCGGGGATGGGCGTATAGGCGGTACTGAGTTTGACAGGAGTACCTATGGGGCAGGTTATGGTTTGCGACTGGGTCAAAATGAATTCAGTCTTGATTATCGCCATACAGATACAGATGGTGCTGGTACGCCGGCATTGCCCCTGGACATCACTTTTTTTGACACGGATCGTTATTCTGGCAAATACTCAGGTCAATGGAACAAGTTTGGTTTTGATGTAGCTATCTATTATACGGATATCAAACATCAAATGAATAATTACAGATTACGTCCAGCACCTGATTTTTCGAACCTGCCGCTACCTCCTTTTGTGGGTACTGATCGTCGTTTTGTCAATGCAGACAGTACGGATACAGGCTATTCATTCAAGGTCAATTATGCGATTGGTCCTGGTCAGGCCACTTTTGGATCAGATGGACACTTTGCTGAACATGACGCAACGGTCTTTGATCCAGATTTCAAGCCATTTTTTGTCACTAATTTTAATAACGCCAGTTATGATACTTATGGTTTTTTCGGAGAATGGAAAGGTTCGATAACCACCAAAACCTCAACTGAACTGGGGATACGTTATCAACGAGTAGAAACGGATGCTGATCAGGTCAATGCTTTTCCCGCACAGCTAGCTGACATGGGTAATACCATGCCACCACCTCAAGCAGTACAAGCCTTGCGTAATCGTTTTAATGCAAGCGATCGCAAACAGACAGATGACAATATAGACGCCGTCGCAAAACTCAACTATCAGCTAAACTCCGAGATGAAGTTTGAACTGGGTTTTGCCAGAAAAGTCCGGTCACCTTCCTACATAGAACGATATCTGTGGATTCCATTGGAGGTCAATGCTGGACTGGGTGATGGTAATAATTACGTGGGTAACATTAATCTCAAACCCGAAAAATCATACCAGACCGAGTTAGGGTTTGAATGGCGTACCAATCGTTATTTCATCAGCCCGCGTGGGTATTATCGCCGCGTAGATGATTACATACAGGGGGTGCCCGTTGAAATGAACGCATTCAACATGCCTGTAATAGGAGTCAGTGCGAATGCGAACGGTGATCCTACCCCATTACAGTTTGCCAATGTAGATGCAGAAATTTATGGCTTTGATATGGATTTTGGTGCAAGTATTACAGACTTTTGGCGAGTAGATGGAACCATCAGTTATGTACGTGGTAAACGCAGAGACATAAACGATAATCTGTTTCGTATATCACCGCCCAATTTAAGACTATCCATGACGCATGAACGTGAAAGCTGGTATGCCACCCTTGAAGGAGTCTTTGTTGATCGGCAGGATCATATTTCACAAACAATCACCTTCGATCCGACAAATCCACATAATACAAATGCGGAAACACCGGGATATTTTTTGCTCAATCTGTTTGGTCAAGCAGACTTATCTGATTCCTTATCATTTTCTTTTGGTATCGATAATCTTCTCGACAAAACGTACACCGATCACCTCAGTGGCTTTAACCGAAATACAAACAGTGATGTGCCTGTCGGAGTCCGGTTGCCCGGTGCCGGTAGAAATGTCTTCGCCCGACTGGCGTTGAAATTTTAAGTTTTTTTAATGACAGGAATTCCCTGAATCCTTTCGGGGAACTTGAATCTTGTTACTTTTTACGTAATTCCATCATTTTGCCATTGCGAACCATTTGCACACGATTAAGAAATGAATTTCCAAGCAGAATATTGATCGGGTGATCACCTTTAATAACCGCTGCATCAACATCACGCATGAGTAATGGTCCGACTTTTACTTTTTTCAGTCGTACATACCAGGCTTTCGCTTTGCCCGATGCAGTACTGGTACTACCGATTATTCCGGTCAATTTATATTCAATTCCCAATCGTTTAGCATGGTTCTCACTCATAGCGATCAATGTCGCACCGGTATCGATCAGAAATTTGACCTGAAACCCATTGATGCTGCCATTCACTCTATACATACCGTTTTTAGTTGGCGCAATGGAGATGGAGGCTTTATCAGGTGCAGCCTTAAAACTTGTGGAAATATGATTGCCCAGTTTATAGGTGTCACGTTTTCCGTCAATTTCAAAAACGGCTTTTTTGCTGTTTGCCGTGATCAGGGTCACACCCTCAGGGCTGGTTTTACCGGGTTTTAATACTCGACGCTTACCATCGATAGAAACAATGGCCATATCTTTGAGTAAACCTTTGACGACAAAACTTTCAATCGCAAAGCCTGTGTGACTGATCGCTAGTAAAAGAATCAAGATGAGATAACGCATAGTAATTAAACCCGACACAAATTAAACTGTACCTGCAAATAACAATTATCGGCTTTGTTCAAAATATCTTGATTTTCAAGGAATATCAGAATGCTAAACGAACGACTTAAACAGGGAAAACCCCTGATCATGGGAATTCTTAACGTTACACCTGACAGCTTCTCCGATGGTGGCAGTCATACCAGTCGTGGCCGCGCCGTTACCCATGCGTTACAAATGGTGGAAGAGGGGGCTGATATCATTGACGTCGGTGGTGAGTCAACACGACCGGATTCGGAACGGGTCGGTCCTGAGGAACAAATTCGACGTGTAAAAGGCACCATTGAAGCCTTACGCAGAACGTTGCCTGAGAATATTCTCATCAGTATTGATACAACATTATCTGAAGTGGCAAAAGCCGCGATCGAAGCAGGCGCCAATATTCTCAATGATGTGCGTGCCGGACGCGATGATGAAGATATGTTCAAACTGGCTGCCGATCACGATCTGCCTCTGATATTAATGCACATGCAGGGTACACCGCAAACGATGCAGATAAACCCCACTTATGAAGATGTTGTGACCGACATCGAAAATTTTCTTAAAGAAAGATGTGATGCCGCGATCAAGGCCGGTGTAAAAAAAGAAAAGATCATTATTGATCCCGGTATCGGTTTTGGTAAAACCCAGGAACACAACCTGCTGCTGATGGCGAACCTCGATCGGCTGGTAAAAACGGGTTATCCAGTTTTGCTGGGAACCAGTCGAAAACGATTTATGGGTGCAATTTGTCAAGGTGCTGAACCAAAAGAGCTAATCGGTGCGACCTGTGCGACGACAACACTGGGTATGTTGGCAGGTGTTCAGATATTTCGTGTCCACGATGTGAAACCCAACCGTCAGGCGGCCGATGTAACGTGGGCGATCAACAACATTTAACTCATGTCAGAATCTGAATTAGAACAGGAACATCTGCTCCTGCTAACTGGCAAACTTGCCAGAAAAAGTGTTGAAAAGATCATGAAAACACTGGATGACGGTGGGTTTTCCTACGAGGTACACAACATTGGTATCAGCGTGGCTGCACTGATGACGACAGATATGATCCAACGTCGGCTGGATAATCCACGTGGTGCTGATCGGGTGGTTGTACCGGGTTTGTGTGCGGGCGATATTGAAAAACTGAGTAAAGAAATGGGCGTACCAGTTGTCCGTGGCCCCAAGGATCTCAAAGACTTACCCATGTATTTGGGTAAAGGGGCTGAACCGCCGGATTTGAGTCAATATGATGCACGTATCTTTGCTGAGATCGTCGATGCACCGGATGTCAGTATTGAAAATGTATTAGAGCAAGCTGCATCTTATAAGGCCGATGGCGCGGACGTGATCGACATTGGTTGTCTGCCGGGCCGGGATTTTCCGCAAATGGAAGAGATCATCAAGACGCTGGTGGCGGAAGGTTATACAGTCAGTCTGGATTCCGTCGATCCGGATCAACTGGTTCGTGGTGGACAGGCTGGCGCCCATTATTTATTGAGTCTGAAAGAAAGCACGCTATGGGTCGCTGATGAAGTGGCTTCCATTCCAATCTTAATCCCTGAATCTCCAGAAGATCATGAATCACTCTATCGCGTCATTGATAGTATGGTGGATAAAGATAAACCTTTTATTGCGGACAGTATTCTAGATCCAATTCACTTTGGTTTTACCCGGTCAGTCACACGTTACCAGGCATTAAGAGATAAATACCCAGATATCGAGATTATGATGGGAACCGGCAATCTCTCAGAGCTTACAGAAGCAGACACGGTAGGAATGAACACCATGATGCTGGGCATGATGTCTGAATTACGGATCACGAATTTATTGACAACGGAAGTCAGTGAACATGCAAGAAAAAGTGTTGCCGAGCTGGATCTCGGCCGTCGTATCATGTTCCGTGCACGTGAAGATAATAGTTTACCTAAAGGCTATCACGCTGGACTGACAGGTTTACATGAGCGTAAACCATTTCCCTATGATCTGGAAGAAGTTAAGGAAACTGCGTCACAAATTAAGGATGCCAACTACCGTATCCAGGTGACAGAAGAGGGGGTTCATATTTACAATCGTGATGGTCTGAATACTGACACTGATCCTTTCGCCCTGTTTGAACATCTCAAGACACTGGAGGACGACGCACCACATGCCTATTACATCGGAGTCGAGCTTGCCCGTGCACAAATTGCCTGGCAACTGGGTAAGCGTTATGTCCAGGATGAAGAACTGGACTGGGGTGTGGCCTATAGATCAACCGCAGACGGCAAAGCCGATCCACACATGTTGCACAAGGCCGAAGGTGCGACCATAAAAGCCAGAAAAGAGAGTAGAAAAAAAGCACAGGAAGAAAAGAAAGCGTCAAAAAAAGGAAAAGAAACATGATTTACGAAGCCGTGATAATTACCCGGAACGAAGATGGATCTAATCAGATTGCTCCACTTGGTTACCAGGAAATAGACGAGTTCATTGTCTTATCACCGTTTCGTCCTTCGACTACACTGGCCAACCTGGAACGAACAAATCAGACTGTCATAAATCTAACTGACAATGTTGCTGTGATCGCCGGCTGTCTCACAGGCCACTATGACTGGCCGACAGTCGAAGTAAAAGAAATTGATGGTGCAAGGTTGGAAGATACGCTGGCACACATGGAACTGGAAGTAGATCACGTCGAGAAAGACGACGTAAGACCCCGTTTTTTCTGTGAAATAAAAAACCATGAAACACACAAATCTTTCAAGGGCTTTAATCGGGCAAAATCTGCCGTTTTAGAAGCTGCAATTCTGGCGAGTCGTTTACACTTGTTATCAGCTGAAAAGATTGACGCAGAGATTGAATACCTTAAAATCGCCATTGACAAAACAGCCGGTGATCAGGAGTTTAAAGCCTGGGGTTGGCTGATGGATAAAGTCGATGCTTATAGAGCGGAGCAAAAAAAGTGACAGGATTTCTAGCTAGTGTTCGATCGGTGGATGAAGCCATGATCGCAATGGAAAATGGGGTAGATATCATTGATCTGAAAGAACCGGATCATGGCGCTTTAGGTGCCGTTCCTTTCAAGGTCATGCGAGAAGTCGTCAGTAAAATCAATGGCGAGAAACTGGTCAGTGCTACAGTCGGTGATCTACCTTGTGAACCTCTTAGAGTTGCCGATATGGTTCACCGCGTTGCAGAGACGGGCGTCGATTTGATTAAGGTAGGATTGTTCGACCCTTTACATGAAAACATCGAAGATCTGCTCTGGGCGATCAGCCAACAATCAACTAAGGGCATTATTATTGTCGTCTTTGCAGATCAATATCCAGGTGATCACATCATTGATGCGGTCGCTGATGCAGGGTTGGCTGGTATTATGCTGGATACTGCCGATAAATCAGCCGGTTCTCTCCGTAAAGTCATGACTGATGAACAAATAAACCTGTTTATTTCTCGTGCAAAAGAGCATAATCTGATAACTGGCCTGGCAGGTTCGTTAAAGAAGGCTGACATCAT
>Ga0114931_10007233_pt1 | contig 13577 bp, 12 predicted proteins | sample 2SBtaG_FD_89579 | JGI IMG/M metagenome (GOLD analysis project Ga0114931, IMG submission 89579) | Deep subsurface microbial communities from Kolumbo volcano to uncover new lineages of life (NeLLi) - 2SBTROV14_V59a metaG | ecosystem: Environmental > Aquatic > Marine > Volcanic | place: Kolumbo... | reverse complement strand
TCGACGATCGTCAGGCCGGTAGAGGCCGATGCTCTTCGATCCCTTCGAGCCCCAGCCCGCCGACGAGCGCACCCGCCAGCTCGTTGGCGTACCTCGCCTTCCTCCAGTCCCGCGACGGTCGCCGCCTGCTGTGGCTGGTCGTCGCGGCCAAGGCGGGACGACGCCGTGCGCGAGGCGGCCTTCGCTCGCTCCGGCCTGGACCCAGCGTCCCACGCGACTGGATAGACTGAGGCGTGCCGCCCTCCTGGGGCGCCCCGCACGATCTCGAAGGAGCCCGGCTTGCAAGCCCAGTCATCGCAGCGCCAGACCCCCGCCATGCAGCCCGGTGCCGCGGGCGACGTGGGCTCGGTCCGCCACCTCGCGGCCGGGCTCGTGCTCGCGTGGGCGGTCGCCCTGGCCTTCGCGGGGGTGTACACCCACGGCGTGCTCGACGCCGCGCCCTACCTGCTCCTGCTCGTGGTCGCCGGGCTTGCCGGCCTGTCCGACAACACCCCCGAGGCGGTGCACCTGCTGTGGCCACTCGCCGCCTGGCCCGGGCTGTACCAGGGCACGGTCGAGGTCGTCCAGGCGGCCCCGGAGCGGTACTGGGACGCCTGGTTCCGCGCCTTCGACAGCACCTGGCTAGGCTGGCTCGGGATCACCTTTCCGTGGCACCTCGGCGGCCCGATCGAGGAGGGCCTGAACCTGTTCTACGTGTCGCTGTACGTAGGCGTTCCCCTCGCGCTGCATCTCGCGTGGCGCCACGGCGGCGCCGCGCTCGCGACCCGCTACGGGCTCGCCCTGGTGAGCACCTTCATCGGCTGCGGCATCGTGTGGGTGGTCCTGCCGACGGGCGGCTGGTGGGCCCACGGCTCGCCCCAGTCCGCTCCGTGGGGCCCGTTCACCGCGATCTCCCGGTTCATCTACGACGTCAATCCGCACGCCGCGGCCGCGTTCCCCTCCAGCCACGTGGCCGCCTCGGTGGCCGCGGTGGTGGTGCTGCGCCGCGCGGGCCTCGCCCGCTGGCTGTGGATCTGGCCGCTCGGCATCGCCGCGGCGACGATCTACGGCCAGTACCACTACTCCCTCGACGCCTTCGGGGGGTGGGCCCTCGGCCTGGGCGTCGCCGCCTGGGCGCTGCGCACCGAGGGTGTGCCCCTCCCCGCGCTGCTCGCACAGGACTGACCGACCACCGTGGCCGAAGACGACCGCCTCGAGACCGGGACGCCGGCGCCAGCGCTGGTGGCGACCCAGCCCCCGTCACGCCCCGCCGACGAGTGGGAGCCGGCCGAGGTGGAGGGCTGGGTCCGCACGGCCGTCCACCAGGACCGCACCCCGGGCGACGTGCTGGTCGTCGAGCACCCCCTGCGCACCTACAAGGTCCCCCGCGGCCTACGCGAGAAGCTGGCCGAGGCGGGCTGTCGCCTCGAGACCGTGCGCACCCAGCCCGACCGGGTGGATTCGGTCACCGGGATCCGCAACGCCCTGACCGCTTTCGCCACCGAGGGACGCCCGCTGGACATCCTGGTGATGAGCGGGGACGGCAGCCTGGACCACCACGTGCTCGTGGCGGCCTTCTGGGCGTTCTACCCCGATCTCGTGCACCTGCGGGAGGGCGCGATCGCCAGCGAGGAGGCGACCGCCGAGGACCTCGCGCCGATCCCCACCGCCTACCGCCGCGCCTTCCTCGATCCCTGGCCCGAGGGCGAGGGTCTCGAGCCCGACGAGGCGACGATCCACGAGCTCTGGGTGCTCCGGGCCCGCCTCGAGCCGCTCCTCCGCCGGGAGCGCTCCGTGGCCCGGATCCTCCGCAAGGCGGATCGGCCTGCGAGCGACCCCCTCCTGCGGCTGGCGGTGCTGGCCGCGCTGCTGCCGCACCGGGTGACCCTCCGGGCCCACGGCTTCGATCTCTCCGGCCTCGCCCGCGCGACCCGCGAGCAGACCTTCCAGGGCCTGTACCCCTTCGTGCGCGCCATCGCGGCCTACCCGGCCGGGACCGCCGCCGACAACGCCCTGTACGCCGGGGTCCCCGGCTGGCTGTACGCCCAATCGGCGAAGGTCTTGTCGAAGCTCCCGTGGCTCGATGGCCTGCGCCGCGGCTGGGAGGCGCGGATCACGCGGAAGTTCCTCGACTACTTCCTGCACAGCGGCGTCGTGGTGCCCGCGCGGTTCAGCGTGGTGGCCTTCGACGGCGACTGGCAGGCCCTGTCGAGCCACGCGGCCGGTGGGCCCGGCTCGGGCGGGTTCTTCTCCGCCGACCTCGGCAAGAAGACCCGCGGGCTGCTCGGCTACATGCTGCGCATCCCGTCGGTGGTCATCGGCGAGGGCCTCCTCGGCTCGACGGTCGTTCGCCTGCGGGTCCGCGACGGCGAGGGACGGATCCGCTCCCTGGCCGAGCAGCAGCTCGCCGAGGGCTTGTACACGAACCGCGCCTTCATCGCGGGGATCGGCTCGATCCCGTCGACGAACCCCACCTCCTTCGCCGGCCAGTCCTCGCTGATCGTCGCCCCACCCATCTGGGGCCGCGACGACGAGGGGCACGTGCGGATCGACCTGCGCGGCCTCGGCACCTTCGTCGAGGGCATGGTCAAGGGCGTCCTCGCGCGTGTTCTGCACGTGATCGGGTTCAACGTCGGGCCACTGGCTGGCGGCGGGAAGTTCGCGATGGCCGCCCCCGAACACCAGGTCGCGCTCAAGGAGGGCGAGGAGCTGGACATTCGCTACCTGACGCGCACTCGGGCCCCTCGGTTCGTGGCGACCCAGGTTTCGGGTGACCCCTTCCAGGCCTGGCGGCTCACAATCCGGGTCGCGTGGGGCCCGCTGCCCCTGCTCGCGGCCGAGGACAGCCTGCTCATGGCCTCGGCGCGCCGCTCGCTGGCCCACCTGCGCGTCGAGCAGACCTACCGTCTGCGCAGCGTGTTCATCGGCGGACTGCGCTACTTCCGCCACCGGGTCGGCGAGAAGTGGTCGGTGACCCTGGCCGAGCGCACCGGGCTGTCCGCCCCGCCCCACCACCTGCCCCGCCGCCTCGCCAATGCCCAGCGGATCCTCGTGCAGCGCTGGGAGGGGCTGGGCACCGGACCCTTCCTCGACACCTCGGAGCGCAGCGTGCAGTTGGGCCGGCGCGGACGGTACGCCCACACCAACGACCACACCGCCCACCTCGTGCTCGTCCGCGAGCGCGGCACCCTGCTCGTGCGCCAGATGCGCGCCAGGCCCGAAGGAATCTACGAGGCGCGAACGACCTATGCCGCCTTCGGCGCCTTCTGGATCATCCACGACAGCGAGCTGCGCCTGTGGTCACCGGGCGAGGCGCCCCGGATCCTGCAAGAGGAGCACTACTTCCGCAGCGCGGAGGCCTTCCGGCAGGCGGCGCCCACCTTCTTCCCCTTCGTCACCAGCGGCGACGAGCCCGCCCTGCCCGACGTCACCGAGGAGATCGATCGCTGAAGGCCCGGCGCGCGGCGGGGTAGGCTCCGATCTTCCCTCCATCGGAGCAGGGCGATGATGCACGGAACGACCCGATCACGGCGGTGATGTGCCAGGTGGCGCTCAGGTCCTCGGTCGCGACCTGGTCGTGCAGCCGGCCGCCAGCAGCAGCATCAGCAGCGGGCCGAAGGCCGTGCCCGGGCCGGTGCCGGTGCTGTTGCAGCCGCCCTGCAGGCGCGTGATCCCGCCGCACATGTCGCCCACGCCGTCCAGATCGGTGTCCGCCTGGTCGGCGTTGGCGACCATCGGGCAGTTGTCCGTGGTGTCGGGCACGCCGTCGTTGTCGTCGTCATCGTCGCAGGGGTCGCCCAGGCCGTCCTGGTCGTTGTCGAGCTGCACGTAGTTGTCGAGCATCGGACAGTTGTCGGCGTAGTCGAGGACCGCATCGCCGTCGGCGTCGGGGTCGCAGGAGTCGCCGATGCCGTCCTCGTCGAAGTCCGCCTGGTCGGCGTTCGCCACGTCGGGGCAGTTGTCGGTGGCATCCGCCACGCCGTCGCCGTCCCGGTCGCCGTCGCAGACGTCGCCCTGGCCGTCGCTGTCGGCGTCGGCCTGGTCGGGATTCGAGACGAGCGGGCAGTTGTCCTCGCCGTCGGCGATGCCGTCGTTGTCGTCGTCGGAGTCGCACGCGTCGCCGATGCCGTCCATGTCGGTGTCGGCCTGGACGGTGTTGTCCGAGAGTGCGCAGTTGTCGTCGACGTTGGGGATCCCGTCGCCATCGGCGTCGCTGTCGCACGCGTCCCCGATGCCGTCCTCGTCGTAGTCGGCCTGGTCGGCGTTCGATACGAGTGGGCAGTTGTCCTGGGCGTCGTCCACCCCGTCGTTGTCGTCGTCGGAGTCGCACGCGTCGCCGACGCCGTCGCCGTCGCTGTCGGTCTGAGCGTCGTTCTGGACGAGGGTGCAGTCGTCGATGGTGTCGGCGATCCCGTCGTTGTCGTCGTCGGGGTCGCAAGCATCGCCCATGGAGTCGTTGTCGGTGTTCGTCTGGTCGGGATTGGCGGTCATCGGGCAGTTGTCGACCGTGTCGTTCGTCCCGTCGTTGTCGTCGTCGGGGTCACATGCGTCCCCCAGGCCGTCGGAGTCGTTGTTCGCCTGGTCCGGATTCGCCAGCAGCGGGCAGTTGTCGACCGCGTCGTTCGTCCCGTCGTTGTCGTCGTCGGGGTCACACAGGTTGCCCTGGGCGTCGCTGTCGGTGTTGACCTGGTCGGCGTTGGACAGTGTCGGGCAGTTGTCGAAGCAGTCGGTGGTCTGGCCGTCGCCGCAGATCGGCGGGATCTCGCCCGTGGGCCAGCACCCGGGGTTCAGGCTGTCGGTGATCCCGTCGTGATCGGCGTCACAGGTAAGCGCCGCAGCCATGCAGATCGTGCCCCAGGTCGCCGTCGACACGTCCGGAATCTTCGGGCCCGCCACGCCCCAGCTCCCGTCGGAGAGCTGGTGATCGACGAACCAGGTGATCGCGGCCTGGTAATCGGGGAAGTACTGGGTGTTGACCTCGCCCGCGGCCTGCAGGGTGCACATCGCCATGCCGGTACCGAAGGCCTCGGTGGCGCCGCCGTCGTAGCCCCAGCCGCCGTCGGTGTTCTGCTTCTCCTGGATGATGCGCACCAGCTCGGAGATCAGCGAGTCCTGGGGGGAGATGCCGCCGCGCCGGAGCCCCTCGACGGTCCAGAAGGCGCGGGGGATCCAGTCGCTGGAGGTCGGATCGAGCTGCAGCTCCAGGGAGTCGCGGGTGAGGTAGGAGACCGCCGCGTCGATCGCGGACTGGTAGGTGTCCCCGTTGGACGGGTCGAGCTGCTTGGCGCGCGCCCACACCGAGACCGCCTGGGAGGTCGGCTGGACCGGGTCGGTGAGGTTCACCGGGGGGTCGGGGTGGTCCCAGTCGACCGCCCCGGGGGCCACGCCCCCCTGCTGGCGCAGCAGGTAGTCCGCGCCCCGGAGGAAGCGGTCGGTGTCGAAGTCGGTGGTGGTGCCGTCCGGGATGGCGGACAGGCCGTACATCATCCACGCCGTCGTGGACAGCGGGTACTGCTGGAAGCTGGACGCCGAGCCATGGTGGGTGATCGCCCCGTCCCTGGAGTCACCGCTCGAGAACTGCTGCACGTGGGCCTGGTCGATCATCGTGTCGAACATCGTGAGGAAGTTCGCGGGCTGCACCGAGGGGTTGGCCTCGGAGAAGGCCGCGGCACGCATCGCCGGGCCAGTGTTGTGACAGGACACGCAGTTGTTGGCGGTCACCATCTGTGACGCGTCGGTCATCAGGTAGCTGAGCGCTGCGGCCGTCGAGTCCTCGACCGGGCCCGCGTGGGCCGGCGCGGGCAGCGCCACGCCCACGAACGCCATGAGACCGACCGCACCCCACACATCACGGGTGTTCCACTGCATCGACACGTGCCCCCAGAACTGGCCCATTCCCGCGCATCATAGCCCACGTGATCACGGGCCGGTGACATCGATCCGCCAGGAGCCGGCGATGCCCACGCCACCACCCGTCGCCCTCGTGCTCGACACGAGCGTGCCCTCCCACCATCTGGTCCAGCGCGTCCTGCATGCCCCGCACGAGAGCCGCGCCGAGGCAGCCCTCCACCTCGGGCACCTGCTCGAGGAGCCCCAGCTCCCGCAGCCCGAGCCCCAGGCGGACGATGCGGCCCACGAAGAACGACACCGGCAGCGGCAACACCGGGACCCCCTCGGGGTTCAACGTCGAACACGAACAGTCCCACGCCCTCCCGCACGCGCGGCACGACGCTCGGCATGTAGGGGTTCTCGGGCCCGGCGACCTCGGCGCACAGCACGAGGTCGGGGTGGTCGGCGAAGAACGCGTCGAGATCGGCCAGATCGGCGAGCCGGTCACTGGTGAAGGGGCAGGCGAACCCCCCGCGGGTGAAGGCGCTCGCACGCCCCTGCGCCGTCGCGATGCGGACGTTGTACCCGTCGATCTTCTCCTCGGCGCGCGAGGTGCGCGATGCGGCCGATGTGCGGATAGGTGGGCACCACGCGGCCCCCCACGAGCACCGCGCCCCGCGCGGCGTCGGGCCGGTCCCGGGCGATGCGCACGTAGGACACGCCGTGCGCGATCAGACCGAGACGCGGGTGTCCTGGGAGACGGTCTGGGTGGTGTCGACGTAGATGTCGCCGCTGCCGGTCACCGTGACCTGGTAGTGGTTCTCGGCGCGGCCGGCGGGGCCGCGGGTGACGTCGCCGTTGGTGTCGAACTGGCTGCCGTGGCAGGAGCAGTACATCCCACTGCTGTCGACCGAGCCGTAGCGGGACATGTCGCAGCCCGCGTGGGTGCAGATGGTGGACATCGCGTAGATGCCGCCCGAGTCGCGCCCGACCGCAGCGCCGTTGCCCACCGCGGCCAGGTCACCGGTCGAGAACTGGGACACGTTGCCGGCGTTGAACCCCGAGGGGGTCCCGGTGTTGCCGCCGCCGGTGTCGTTGTTCGCGGTGCCGGTGTCGGGGTTGCCGACCGGCGGGCTCGCGCTGTCGTAACCACTGTCGGGCCAGGGTCCCGAGCAGGCGGCGGTGCCACACGCGCACGCCCCGATCGCGAAGGTGGTCATCAGGTCGCGGCGGCTGGGTGCGGACATGGGTGTGCTCTCTCCCTGCGGACGGGTCGTAAGCTGCCTCGGAGAGAGGTGGATCCGCCACTTCGACGTCGAGACGTTTGCCATCGCTTGGCATCTGCCCCCAATAGACGGCTAGACGGCCACCCGGGTGCTCTCGGAGATGACGTGGGTCGAGTCCACGTAGATGTCGCCGTTCGCGTGGATCGTCACCTGGTAGTGGTCGAGCGCGCGACGAGCCGGCCCGCGGACCACGTTGCCGTCGACGTCGAACTCGCTGCCGTGGCAGGAGCAGTAGATGCCGTTGCTGCTGATCCGCCCGTAGTTCGCCATGTCGCAGCCGGCGTGGGTGCAGATGGTGGACAGCGCGTAGATGCCGCCCTGGTCGTAGCCGACCGCCACGCTCCACCCGACGGAGACGAGGTCGCCCGAGTAGTAATCCGCCACGTTCCCCGCCGGGATGTTCGACGGGCTCGCCGGCCCGCCCCCGGTGTCGCCAGCCGCCGTATCGTTGACGGGACCGACACAAGCGACCAGACCGCAGGCGGCACAGCCCACGGCGACGGTCGACAGGACTTGACGGCGACTCGGTTAGGACATGATCTCTCCTGGTAGGACACGGCGGCGTTACCCGGCCTCCGCAACGGTCGACGCGCACCGTGCCCCGACCCGCCGCCCACCCGCTATAGGTCGGGCGAAACACTTTGCCACCGCTTGGCAACTTGGCGTCTCGTCCCACCTCGAGATGTCTCGGTCGCGCACGGAGCTCGCCTCCGCGCCTGGATGAAGACACCGCTCGGGCTAGTCGGATTCTCCGCTTCCGAGCGCCGTTCGGCGGAGCCACCGCCCCGCGGCCTCCGGGGTCTGGCCCTCGGCGTCCACCCGGCGGTTCGCTTCGCGCATGGTCTGCACCGACACGGCACCCACCCACGGGCGGAGGGCCGCCACGAGCCGCGGGTCGGACGCGGCGTCCTTCGAGAGCAGGAGCACCGCGTCGTAGGGCGGCAGCACCTGCTTCGGGTCATCGAGCACCGCGAGGTGGTCCGCGGCGATGCGCCCGTCGCTCGTGTAGGCGGTGATCACGTCGGCCTGCCTCGTACGTACGGCGTCGAACAGGAAGCTGGCGTCCATGGTGCGCGTCGCGCGGAAGCGCAGCCCGTAGGCGGTCCGCAGCGCGTCCCACTCGGGGCGCTGGAAGAACTCGTAGTCGCTGCCCAGCACGAGATCGGGCGCGTGGGGGGCGAGGTCGGCGATGGACCGGACTCCCAGCGCGTCGGCCCGGGCCTGCGGGAGCGCCAGCGCGTACGCGTTCTCGAAGCCGAGGGCCCCGAGGAGCACGACGCCGTGCTCGGTGCGCAGGCGCTCGCGCAACAGGTCCAGCACCGCCCCGGACGGGCGGACGTCCTGCCGCTTCAGGATCGTCGTCCACAAAGTGCCCGAGTAGTCGACGTACAGGTCGATCTCCCCTGCGACGAGCGCGTCGAAGGCCACCGTGGAGCCGAGGCTGTCCAGGCGCTTCGTCGCGAAGCCCTTCGCCTGGAGGTCGCTCGCGAGGGCCGCGGAGAGGACGTACTGCTCGGTGAAGGGCTTGGCGCCGATCCGCACCACCGGCTGCCCGGAGCCCCCCCGAAGTGCCGGACCGAGCAGACCGAGGGCGGCGATCGCGAGCAGCCCGCCCACCGCCACCGCCCCCCGGCGCGGCGAGCGCAGGCGCGCGGCCCGCTCGGCGAGCCCGACGAGCCCGTCGAGCACCAGGGCGAGGCACGCCGCCGCCGCGCACCCGAAGATCACCGCCTGCCAGGTCCGCGTCTGCAAGCCGGCGAAGATGTAGTTGCCCAGGCTGGTCTGCCCCACGGGGGTGGCGAGGGTCGCCATGCCGACCGTCCACACCGTCGCGGTGCGGATCCCGGCCACGATCACCGGCAGCGCGAGCGGAAGCTGCACCTGGCGGAGCACCTGGACGTCGCGCATCCCGAGGCCCCGGGCGGCCTCGACCAGGGCCGGGTCGACCCCGTCGATGCCCGCCACCGTGTTCCGCACAATGGGGAGCATGCTGTACAGGGTCAGCGCCACGATCACCGGCAGGGGGCCGAGGGCCGGCAGGTGGAGCCCGAGCAGCTGGTTCATCGCCACGATCACCGGGACCATCAGCGCGAGCAGCGCGAGCCCGGGGATCGTCTGCACTCCCGAGACCACCGCGAGCACCCTGGTCTTCACGCGCGGCCGCCGGGTGGCCAGCACCCCGAGCGGGACGCTGCACAGCACCCCGAGGAGCAACGGGATCAGGGTCACGCGCAGGTGGCCCTCGAGGGCGATGGGAAGCAGCCGCCACTGGGCGGCCCACACCCCGCTCACCGGGCCTCCAGGTCGTGCAGCAGCGCGGCCTGGTGGCGAGGCGCCTCGAGCAGCCGCGCCACGAGCGGGTGTCCCGGGTCGTCGAGCAGGGCTCGCGGCGCGCCGGTACGAACGATCCGCCCCTCGTGGAGCACCGCGATCCGGTCGGCCAGCCGCAGCGCCTCGGCCATGTCGTGGGTCACGAGGACCGTGGTCAGCCCGAGCCGGACGTGCAGCGCACGCGTGGCCTCCTGGAGCTGGTCCCGGGTCACCGGGTCGAGGGCCCCGAAGGGCTCGTCGAGGAGTAGCACGGGCGGCTCGGCGGCGAGGGCCCGCGCGACGCCGACCCGCTGCGCCTGCCCACCCGACAGATCGGTGGCCGACCGGTCGCGAAAGGTCGGCGGGTCGAGGCCGACCAGGGCGAGCAGCTCGTCGACCCGCGCGCGGACCCGCTCCTCGGGCCACCCGAGCAGCCGGGGCACGGTGCCGACGTTGTCGCCGACGGTCCAGTGGGGGAACAGGCCGATCCGCTGGAGCACATAGCCGATGCCGCGACGCAGGCGGACCGGGTCGACCTCGGCCGTGTCGCGCCCGCCGACCTCGATCCGCCCTTCGGTGGGCGGCACGAGGCGGTTGATCATCTTCAGGGTCGTCGTCTTGCCCGAGCCCGACAGGCCGATCAGCGCGACCAGCTCCCCGCGGGCCACCGTCAGGTCGAGCCCCCGCACCGCCCAGGTGCGACCACCGTCGAAGGACCGGCCGACGCCGCGCAGCGCGATCATCACAGCCCGTAGGTGGTGCGCTCGAGGTCCGCGTCGGTGAACCCGGGATCGGAGCGGAACCCGATGTAGTCGTACTGCTCGACGAGCTGCAGGCTGCCGTCCACCTCGTCCCACACCCGGATCGCGTTCGGCATGCCCGTATCGGGGTCCTGGCAGATCTTCACCTTGTTCGCGTACAGAGATCGGTCCTGGTCCTTGGGCAGGACGGTGGTGAAGCAGTGGCTCGGCTCGCTGCGGACCTGTGCGGGGCCGTCGTCGACGACCCGGGCGACGAGGGTGGGGCTGTTCGCGACGGCGAGCGCGTCGCGGACCACCTTGTCGACGAGCACCGGCAGGGGCAGGTCGTGCAGGGGGTGCCGCGTGCGGCGCCGGGCGAGTCGGCTGTCGGGCGACAGGCTCAGCACCGGGAGGAAGGGACCCGGATCGATCACGAACCGACCGCCGTTCCAGTCGGGGCCCCGGTACAGCAGCTCCCGGCCCGCGTGGCCGCCCTCGAGCCAGTGCATGTAGATGTCCCAGGGCTCGCGGTACCGGACATCGATGACCTGGAGGGCGTCGAGGCTGCCGCCGATCCACTCCCGCTTGTAGAAGGTGTGCTCGTACTCGGTCAGTGCGTCACTCACCGACTTCATGCGGGCCAGGGCCGCGCGGAACGCCTCGGTGGCTGGGCTGTGGGGCTCCTGCGCCCGTGCGGGCGACACGAGCAGCGCGACGAGGAGACACACGAGGGTCACCTGCAGACCTCTCGACAACGTGGACCGGACCCTTCGAGGATACCGATCCCGACCGCCGACCGCGAGGGTTTGCTCAGCCCGCGGCGTGGACCAGGGCCAGCGCCCCGTCGGCGAGGAACTGCACGCCCATGGCCACCAGGATCAGCCCCATGAACCGCAGGAAGATGCGCTGTGCGCGCTGGCTGATCCGCTGGTCGAGCCAGCTCGCCGACCGGAGCACGACGAAGAGCACCGCGGACATCGCCGCGATCGCGGCGATCACCGCGACGACGAGCCCGTGCCGCTCCCCGGACGCGAGGGTGATCACCGTGGTGATCGCGCCCGGCCCGGCCACCATCGGCATCGCGAAGGGCACGACCACCGTGTCCTCTACCTCCTCGTCGAGCTCGCCGGGGTTCTGCACCCGGGTCGGCTGGCCGCGGAGCATCTCGAGCCCCATGAGCAGGATGACCAGCCCGCCACCAGCACGAAAGGCGGACAGCGAGATGCCGAGGGCCGACAGCAGGGGCCGCCCCACCAGGGTGGAGGCGACGAGGATGACGAACACCGCGAGGGTGGCCCGCAGCGCGAGGCGGTTGCGCTCGGCGGGACCGACCCCCTCGGTGACCCCGAGGAACACCGGGGCCGCCCCGAGCGGGTTGGCGATCGCGACGATCGCGATGGTGGCCTGGACGAACTGCTCGATCACGTGCGGCCCCCGGATGCCTGGTCGGCGCACCCCTCCCGCCTAACCTCGCGCGGTCGCGCGGGCGCGGGCCTCGTGCCCGTCAAGGATTGTAGGCTTCGCTGGACGCTCCGCCGGCGCCTCCCTACCTGGGGAGGACATACCGCACGGACCGACCTGATGATCCGCCTCGAGAAGATCAACAAGTCCTACGAGGTCGGCGAGCACCCGCTGCACGTACTGCAGGACCTCGACCTGCAGATCGACGAGGGGGAGCTGGTCGCGATCATGGGCTCGTCGGGGTCCGGCAAGTCGACGCTGCTCAACATCCTCGGGCTGCTCGACACCTACGACAGCGGCGCCTACTACCTCGACGGCAAGCTCGCGCGCGACCTGCCCGAACGGCACGCGGCGAAGGTGCGCAACGCGACCATCGGGTTCGTGTTCCAGACCTTCCACCTGCTGCCCTTCAAGACCGCGTCGGAGAACGTCGCTCTCCCCCTGTACTACGCGGGCGTGCCGCGCCGGCGGCGCAACGAGATGGCGCAGCAGTACCTGCAGAAGGTCGGGCTGGCCGACTGGCACGACCACCTGCCGAGCCAGCTCTCGGGCGGGCAGCAGCAGCGGGTCGCCATCGCGCGGGCGCTCGTGACCTCCCCGCGGCTCGTGCTCGCCGACGAGCCCACCGGGGCGCTCGACAGCCACACATCGAGCGAGCTCATGGACCTCCTGCGATCCATCCACGCCGAGGGGATCACGGTGATCATCGTGACCCACGAGCACGACATCGCCGAGGCGACGAACCGCATCGTGCACCTCGTCGACGGGCGCATCGAGGGCGACACGCGCGTGGCGGGGGTCTGATGCTCTCGGTCGACGCCTGGCTCGAGCTGATGGAGCGCCTGAACCGGCACCGGTTCCGCACCCTGCTCACGATGCTCTCGGTCGCCTGGGGCATCCTGATGCTCGTGCTGCTGCTCGGCGCGGGCATCGGCCTCGAGAACAACGTCCGATGGAAGTTCCGCGACGACGCGATCAACAGCATCTGGGTCTACCCCGGGCGCACCAGCAAGCCCTTCCGCGGGCACCCCGTCGGGCGCCGGATCCAGCTCACCGACGACGACTACCGGATGCTGCGCGCCCTGCCCGGGGTCGAGCGCATCTCGGGGCGCTTCTACCTGTCGGGCACGAGCACCATCTCCTACGGCGCCCGGCACCGGTCCTTCGACATCCGCAGCGTGCACCCCGACCACCGCTACATCGAGCAGACCATCGTGACCGAGGGGCGGTTCATCGACGACATCGACCTCGCCGAGCGACGCAAGGTGTCGGTGATCGGTCAGGAGGTCTCGAAGTACCTGTTCGAGGGCGCCGATCCCCTTGGCAAGTGGATCGAGGTGAGCGGGATCCCCTACCAGGTGGTCGGCGTGTTCCGCGACGCCGGCGGCCCCGGCGAGATGCGCAAGGTCTACCTCCCGATCACCACCGCCCAGACCGCCTACGGCGGCGGTGACCACGAGGACCAGATCATGTTCACCGTGGGGCGCGCGACCCCGAGCCAGAGCGAGGCGCTCGCGGACCAGGTGCAGCGGATGATCGCGACGCACCACCACTTCGACCCCCGCGACCGGCGCGCCCTGCGGGTGCGGAACAACCTGGAGCACTTCGAGCGGGTGGATCGGATCTTCGTGTGGATCCGCCGGTTCATCTGGGTGGTCGGCATCGGCACCGTGCTCGCCGGCGTCGTCGGGGTGAGCAACATCATGCTCGTCTCGGTGAAGGAGCGGACCCGCGAGATCGGGCTGCGCAAGGCCCTCGGCGCCACCCCGCGCGGGATCGTCGGGATGGTCCTGCAGGAGGCGGTCGTGCTCACCTCGGTGGCCGGCTACGCCGGGCTCGTGATCGGGGTGGCGCTGGTGGAGGTCGTGCGGCACGTGATTCCCGAGAACGACTACGTCCGCGACCCGCAGGTGAACCTCGCCGTCGTGGGGGGCGCGGTCGTGCTCCTCGTGGTCTTCGGCACCCTCGCCGG
>Ga0114931_10007232_pt1 | contig 13578 bp, 12 predicted proteins | sample 2SBtaG_FD_89579 | JGI IMG/M metagenome (GOLD analysis project Ga0114931, IMG submission 89579) | Deep subsurface microbial communities from Kolumbo volcano to uncover new lineages of life (NeLLi) - 2SBTROV14_V59a metaG | ecosystem: Environmental > Aquatic > Marine > Volcanic | place: Kolumbo... | reverse complement strand
GTATTTGTGATGGAATCTTATCCGGAGCAGTATGGGGTATCTGCTATTATCAAGAGGGGAAATGATCTGCTAGCGTATGTCGTAGAGCAGAACGTCTCTCTTTTGGTAGTTGCGAATATGACATCACTCGTGTATAGTGATCAAGTTAGCTTCTCAATCGCATCTGGAGGACAAACTGCGGAGGTAACTTTCGACATATTTTCTGTTGGAAGTAACCACAGACCAAGTGACCTGAGATTCATTGTTGAGGTAGGCAACTATTCCATCGATGATAACTGGAATAGAGTAAACTTAAGTGGTGTGCAACCACTTGATACTGGTACTTTGGTCATTTCAAGTAATTTGTCTAATCTGCCTCTTGCCGTACCTATACTTGGATTATTGCTTATTCCTCTTATTAGAAAGAAATTCCGAAATCTTCAGTCCACTTGAGAAGCTCTTCGAAAGAAACATTTGACCCACACACTACGATTACAACACATTTTCCATGTAGATCAATTGAATCCAATGCGGCAATAACACATGACGTTGCAGGTTCAACCAGAATTTTCTCGTGATTGAGCATATCTAACATAGCCTGAACTGCCTCCTTGTCAGAAACAGTAAAACTCCCACTGAGCCTTTTTTGTAGATACTCAAATATTCCAGGGGTAGTTTTCCTTGCCCCAAGTGTTTTTGCTATAGATTTAATGGTAGGCAAGGTTATTAACTTCCTTGCTTTGATGCTCTGGTTCAAGCAATCTGCACCAATAGTCTCAACTGCATAGACGTCAGTCCGATCGAGGAGCCCTTGACTCTCCAAGTTACGAACGATTCCAGAAATAAGCCCTCCACCTCCAACAGAGACAAATATAGAATCGAATTCTCCAACTTGCTCAACTAGTTCGTTCACAATTGTTCCTTGTCCCAATATGACTTTTGGATCTGCAAAAGGATGAATGTAGAGACTGGATGTGTTCTCTGCAAATCGAAGAGCTACTTCATTTGCTTCATCCCATGCCTCTCCAACCAATTCAACTTCTGCACCTAGAGCTGTGAGAAGATCGATTCTGTACTTTGAGGTGTTTATTGGGAGGAAAACTTTACACCTGATACCTTGTGAAGCAGATGCTATAGCAACTCCAAGTCCGTGATTTCCACCACTTGCAGTTACTACAAAATTTGGGGTTGCTTCTTGGGAGAGTAGAGTATTGATTGCACCCCTGATCTTAAATGAATGCCCTGGGTTTAAACATTCTAATTTCAGATATACATCTGCAGAGAGTAAGTCAGAAAGCCATTTTGACTTGATAACAGGACTTGGATCCATGATTTTCCGAACGTTTCTAAGTGCATTTGCAAATTCTTCGGAGGTGTAATTCATATGAAATACTTAATTGTGAGCTATTAACAATTTTCTATTGAAGGGGTCGGAAAAGAGATTTCTGACAAGAGGTATTAAAGTCACAATACTTGCATTTGAAGTAGGTATCAACACCAGTTGGGGGTCTTTGTTCTCTCCAATATTGAACTAGATCCTCAATTTTTGAGAGAGTGTCTCTTCTCCTCTTCTCAGTGAGAGAGTACTTATGAATACGTATCTTTCCCTCAAACTGATTCTCAAAGTCCTCCTTGTTATCATCCAAATATCTGATGAGAGAGGGTATAAATGAATCTCGGCGAACATCTTGGAGAACCTTTGGGATCAGGATTTTCAAATTGCTTACATCAAAACCCATTTGCTCAAGTGAGAGGAAGTACAAAAAAGCTTGAAAACGCTCTCCAGCATGAACTCTTTGGAGATTCTTTGGATTACGTGTCGTTTTGATCTCGATAAGATAGACAGGTTTCCCATTTTTGAAAATTAAACCGTCGTGGATTCCGCTTATGATGACACCATCGTGTTCATATATAGTTGGGAAGATAGTAGTATAGACCCTCTTCTTTTTAATCTCATCAATGAGGTCTTCGGTCTCAATTATCTCGGTTGGCACGAGAGCGTTATGAATCTCAGTACCAACTTTCTGTACCTCCTTATCCTCCTTTCCAAATCTTTCTTCAAAATCAACTTTCTGCTCACAGTAGAGCTGTGCGGCTAGGGTAGAGACGTAGAGTCTTGTCTTCTCAAATCTCAAAGGAACAGTAGATTCTTTAGAGAATTTTCCACAGAGTGAATCTTCCCAAGTCACTTGATCACTGAGTCCTTGACCTACGAGATCGAGAAAGTATGAGATTAGCATAAAGTGGTGAGTACTCGCTCACAGAATTGAAAACTCCTTGGTAGATGGCTTCAAAGAAATCATTTTTCACCACTGCCCTTTCGTGAGCAAGTCTGGGAGGAATGAACCAGTCTCTCTCATCGGTCAGAGTAAGTAGATCGGAAAGCAATTCATCTTGTCTGATAAAACTTGAAGAGAATTGATCAATTCTGATTGGAGTTCCCTTATCTTTCACAGAGCAGTAGAAGCTTTTGATCTTCCAGAATCCCTCAGGTATCTGGTAACCCTTGTTTTTCCAAATTCCTAAGACTAAATTCTCCAGATATTGCAATGCCTTAATTTCCTTCACGTCACTGTATCCAGCCAAATAATTCGATCCAACAGAGAAGAAAGTTGTATCAGTAAAAATTGAATCAGTTGGAATGAATCTTCGAGTATAATTATCCTTAGGGACACCTAGAACATTTACACCGGTTTCTTTAACAGATGACAAAAAGTCAGAGAGTGTTTCTCCGTACTTAATAATCTCGTCATAATATTCAGATACGGCTTCAGGAACCTGTTTTTTATCATCTAATGCAGCGCTTATACGGGACGGGACACCGACTCTAAATAGCGATTCAAGCGTACCATCGAGAAGGAAGTATTTTGGAGTATCATTTCGGAGAATTTCTGTACAGACTGCGATCTCCAGTCTTTGCCTAAGTAGACTCAAAAGGTCATCAGCAAGATCATCAATAACAAGCTTGGATCTCCGTGAAACGTTCCAAGGTCTATTTTGCATACCATCACCCATTATTCTTCCAGCTGCTTGAGCAAAAAGTATTTTGGATCCTCGTGTATTTAGAGACCTTGATCCACCATCAACTGCTGCCACTATTGGCATCTGAGGGGCTGGGGGAGGGAGAGAGTGCCATGCAGTAGTATTTACTGGATCATTTGGATCATTCAATTGATTCTTGAAATCCTGAATATCTTCTCGAAGAGATTCTGATATTTTGTCAATTTGACTCCGAAGGGAGTCCATCCCACTCATTTCTTGCAAGGTAATTCTTATGTGTACATTCTTCTTTATTAATTCACCCAGTGGCCTATTCAGGTGAAAATTAGATGAAAGTGAGGCGAACATTTGAAAAGAGAGAATAGTTTGAAACCTTGTGAACTACTTCGTACATGAGAAGGCAGTGGTTAATGAAGGTGCTAGGATTGGAGAAGGATCAAAAATATGGCACTTTGCTCATATTAGGGGATCAGCAATTTTAGGGAAAAATGTAATAGTAGGTAAAAGTAGCTATGTTGATGCAGAGGTTATAATTGGTGACAATGTAAAGATACAGAACCTTTGTAGTATATTCCATGGAGTCACAATTGGAAATAATGTCTTTATCGGCCCACATGTGGCTTTTACTAATGACCTTTATCCGAGGGCGACGGGTGAATGGAATATTACTGAAACAACTGTTGAAGATGGGGTAAGTATCGGAGCAAATTCCACGATTGTTTGTGGAATTACCTTAGGGAAGCATGCTTTGATTGGAGCAGGAACAGTTGTCAATAAGGATGTACCACCTCATGGGTTAGTCGTGGGTAATCCGTCAAGGTTAATCGGATGGGTCTGTTTCTGTGCGAGGAAAGTTGCAGGGAAGGATTTTGAGGGAGGAGAATTAATCTGTAAACATTGTGGGAGTACCATCCAGATTAATCTAGATAATCTCTAATTCCTTCTAGTCAAAAACGCGAAACATGTGTTTAACTTCACAAGTTATTTAAAATTCATATTTTGAATAGAATTAGTTACCGTAAAGAATCTTGACAAGAGAGGTTATATCATTGAAATTTAAAGTCGGAAAGATTATTCTCATCTTCGCACTTCTCGCAGCTATGACAGCTGCGCCCGCACCAGGGTTTAATGGACATCAAACTTCCGATCCGGACATCAAACATGCAACTACTCTGGATGGGGTCTCAGATCATCCACCAATTTTGGATGGAATCAACGCAACAGCAAAAATCAATAGAACTGTTGGAGTTCGTATCAATTCCCAAGTTGAGGTTCAAGATGACATTACAGTAACGATAAAGGACAATGTCACTACGCTGTGGCAGATTAATATGACCATCCCTTCAATCTTCATGAAGAATGTTCAGAGTGTTAAGACATGGGTACAGTATTCCAGTTTTCTTGATATCCAAAGATCTGAGAATCAAAGAGAGTTCGAGATGTATCAAGGAGCTCAAGGTACCACATTCTACATAGATGTAACAAATGATACAATACCTATCACAGACAATATCACATCAAAGATCTATGTTCGAGCACAATTTATTGCAATTAATAGTATTACCTTCTCATTGGATGGATTTGAGCAAAGAGGGGAGTTCATTGCACCAATTTCATCCTACATCTCAAATATTCCTTCAAGTGGGAAGACAGAAGTGGGACTTACAAGTCAGCATGACAGAATATCTGGAGATACTACTGGAGATTATCAAATAAATAACAACAGTGCAATCTTTGCAGAGTTCTTCAATGGCAATTATGACAGAGATGTTGGGATGCAAGCTGGCAAGGATTATTCCAATGTTGTTTTCAAATCAACGACTAATCTGCAGGAAGGAGGCTTCAGTGTGACAATTCCCTTCATTTACAAGAATGTTGAGCGTAAAGTTATCATTGATCCCTATGGTTATGTTTACGTTCGGGAGCACATAACTCTTCTCCATCTTGGAGCACCTAAGCCCAAAGATTCACCCAGTTACCTCCGATCATTTGGAATTGCTGGTTCACAGATTACAGTTCCCGGGTCAGCTACAGTGACAGATGTATATGACTCAGAAGGTAGCTTAAATCACAAAGATAGGGAAACAAATACCGGATATCCAAAGGTAAACAATCTTCCAGATAACAGCTTCAAAGGTCTTTCCGTAAAATTTAGGAACACTATCTATGGAGGTGAAGAATACTCATTTTATGTGGAATACCGATTCTCAACAACATCAACAGTCTTCATCACATCTGGAGATAATATGATGCTCAATGCAACACTTTTCTCACACTTTAATGGAACAGTGAGTAATTTCAACGTGAATTTTGAGTTTCCAGAGGGTGCAACCTTTGTAGGAACCAATTTTGAACAAAAGAATCGATTGACAGAATACACCTTCAGTTCTGGGACTGCAAGACATGCATTTAGTATCTTCAGACATCCTGAATTTACAGTTTCCGCAGTCAATTTCACAGAATTCGACAACAATGATTTCAATATTTTCTTCACCTACAATAGAGCATGGGTACTCACACCTATTCTCTCCTACACAGTTGCAACCATCATAGTGATTTTTGCCTATGCAGGTTTTGCAATTAAGTACGGAGGAAGAAGTAGCAAGAAAGTTGATATCATCAAAGAGAAGATTCCTTTGAAAGAGCTTGAAGATTTCCATAGAGTCTTCACAGACTATCAATCCGCATCATCTACCCTTGAGAAACTCAAGCAGGACAGACGAGCAAAGAAAATCAACAAGAGGGAGTTTGATGAACAGACTAAATCGGTTAATAAACGATTGAAGAACCTAAACATTGAGCTTGAGAAGGTCGTTGCTAATGCGAAGGATATTCCGCATAAGTACTTCTCACTAATTCAGAACACGATGAATACCTTCAACAAACTGCAGAACACCTTTGGAAGTCTCAGGGAAAATAGAAAGAACTATCGTGAGAAGAAAATCACCAAGGGAGTCTACCAGAATATGGTTGAGGAGTACAACAATAAAATCTCAGATCTGCAAGCAAAAGTTGACAGAAATCTGACTTCTATTGAAGAACTCATCTTCTGATTTTTACATCTTAGCTACAAGCAATATCAACCCTTTTTAGAGTAAACTTTATCATTCTATATGTGGCGAAACGACGACAGCCAAGTAAATTGATCAGAATAGGTGACCTTCTTGCTGCACAGGAAATCGTCAATAAAGATCCATTCGATGAGGAGGAAAAGCGGTACATTGTTCTAAACAACGAGAATCTCTCTAGAGTCAAGATATTTGGAACAGTAGTGTCAAGAAGAGAAGGGGAGACTACAAAAGAAAATTCTAGTGGATCTAAGAAGTATCTACTCCTCGAGTTGGATGACGGGACAGGCACAATTACCGTGGCTCTATTCGGGATGTCAAACATCTTCACGAAAATCAAGAGGGGAGATATCGTCGATGTAATAGGAAAACCAAGAGCTTACAATAATACCATCTCAGTCACAGCACAATCAATCCAAGTAGTTGACATAGATTTCGAGCTTTACCAGCGTGTGAATCTTCTTGAGATTGAGTCTGGGGAACACGGATTTGAAAGCGAAGGCAAAATTCCTAAATACATCAGTCTAAACGAGTACAATGAGTGGAGAAAGTCACGGGAGAATGTATCTACAGAACAGGTATCAAAGAGCGATGATCACCTCGTCAGGGATATCAGTACAGATATCACTGCACAAGTCCTGCAGATAATAAAAAGTAGTCCAGATGGTATCTCAAAAGATGCTATACTTAGAATCCTGAGCTATAGCAGTGAAGAGATCGATGAGGCAATTAATACCCTCAGATCAGAAGGAGAGATCATGACCCCAAGCTCTGGAAAATTCGTCGTGATATAGGCACAACAAATTCTCATGAATCATATCAAAAAGGCTTAATTACACCATCCATAAGTGAATATATCATATAACGAGCCAGTAGTGAAGCTTGGTATCATGGATGCTTCGGGAGTATCTGCTCATCGGTTCAAATCCGGTCTGGCTCATCACCACAAGGTATTTAGATCCACTACGCTAAGCTTTACACTTTATTTTACTCATTTACAATATTACGGAGTACCTTCAGATTCCCGAGATCATCCCTCGCCTCTGTAATAGGAGTCTCCAATATGAGGGGGAGATCACGACCTCTAATTTGTTGATGGTGGAAAAAATTCCTGAAACCCTTCATTCCAATTGTTCCAAGACCAATATGCCAATGTCGGTCTCGATGGCTTCCAGCCTCAGCAATTGCATCATTGACGTGGATGATCTTGACCTTTCTGAGATTGAGCTGGCTGTGAATAAGATCTAAGGATTCATTGGTATGTTCAGCAGATAAATCATATCCAGCAGCATGAGTGTGACAGGTGTCTAGGCAAACACCAAAATTGTTTGGACGATCGAGTTCATCGAATATTTGTGCTATTTCTCGAAAATCGGAGCCTACTGCATTCTTTGACCCTGCTGTATTTTCTAGTAGGAGTGTGACATTTGTATCTGGAACTGCATTGAGATGAGTTATGACGTTTTTTATACCTCTTTTTAATCCGGCACCTTTGTGAGAGCCAAGGTGAAGGACAAGAAAATCTACCTCAAGTCTGGAGCATCTTTCAACTTCGGAGAGAAGAGTTTCCCCAGTTCTTCGAATACTTTCCTCCTCAATATTTGAGAGATTGGGGAGGTAGGGCATGTGAACTACAATTTTTTCGAAACCTAATTCTATTCTTCTTTTTTTGAATTCGGTAACTGCATCCTCCATCAATGGTTTTGCTTTCCAAGATCGGGCATTTCTGGTGTAGAACTGGAATGTTGTCTGTCCCATTTCCTGGGCATATACTGGTGCATTTTGCACACCACCTTTGATTGAAACATGAGTTCCGAAGAGCACTGAATTCCACTTTGTATACGGTGAATAAGACTTGTGATAAGTGGAAGGGAATCCTTACAACTATAATTGCAAGGTAAGATAGAAAGGAGAGTTTAATTCCTAGCTGCTTTAATAGCGTCATTGAGTGCAGGAAGTACTTTGAAAAGATCACCAACGATCCCGTAATCAGCTACCTTGAAGATAGGAGCTTCTGGATCTTTGTTCACTGCAACGATGACATCTGAGGTGCTCATCCCCGCAAGATGCTGAATAGCTCCAGAGATTCCAGCTGCGATGTAGAGTTTTGGAGAGACGAATTTTCCAGTCTGACCAACTTGATCGCTGTGTGGTCTCCATCCTGCATCAACAACAGCACGGGAAGCCCCAACAGCTGCACCAAGAGTTGATGCGAGGTCTTCAATGACATTAAAGTTCTCAGGACCTCCAACACCTCTACCTCCAGAGACGATGATATCTGCCTCTGTAAGTTCAATTTTTCCGGAAGCTGCTGCCAATACCTCAGCAAGTTTAATCTTTTTGAAGGTATCTTCTGGTGTGACAGATATATCTGAGGTTTCTGGGTTGCTTTCAACCTGTTCTGGAAGATCAAACACTCCTGGACGAATAGCGACTACAAAATTTCCTTCAACCTTGACAGTCGAGAGCACCTTGTTCCCATGAATTGATCTAACAAATGTAGTGGAGTCAACGACTTCACTGACGTCACCTACAAAACCATATCCTTGTTTGGCAGAAACAAGAGGAGCAAGCTCCTTGCCCCATGCAGTCGATGGTATGACATAGGCATCCGCTTCAACATTTGAGATTGCTCTGGCATATATATTTGGATGGTATGTTGCAAAAAGATCACTTTCTGCTTTTTTCACAGTCTTCACACCGTAGGATCCTGCAATGCTGAGAAGTTCTGTAACCTCCTTACCTATGAGAATAGCTGTCACATCGTCAGAAATCTTCTGAGCTGCTGCAAGAGCTTCAAGTCCTGCTTTCGTAATTTTATTCTCGTAACTTTCTAGAAATACTGCAACCTTCACTGTACCACCTTCTCCTTATTCATTAGAGCATCGACAAGTTTGTCCACTGCATCATCGCCCTCAAATATCTCTCCACCCGATTTTTTCGGAGGGAATTTTACCTCAATCTGTTTTACTTTACTATTGCTAGATCCAGCAATGGATGCATAATCAGCACCGTCTTTTTCATTGAGGGGTTTCTTCTTTGCCTTCATAATCTGTGGCAGTTTAGGATACCTTGGCTCATTGATACCCTTGTCGATTGTGACCATAGCTGGCAGAGTAACTTCGAATTTCTCTTTACGTCCACTAGCGTCTCTAGTGACAACGACAGAGCTTTCTGATGCCTCCATGTCTGACACTTCAGTGACGACAGGAATCCCCATCAATTCTGCCACTGCAGCACCAACATAACCATCATTGCTATCGGTGGCAACTTTTCCTGCGAAGATTAGATCAGCACCCATACCCTCAAGTTCTTTGGAGAAGATCCGGGCGAGTCCGAGAGCATCACTTTCCATAAGGTCTGCAGAATTAATCAATACTGAGTCATCTGCGCCCATAGCGAGAGCCTTCCTGATCACTTGTTGCTCATTCCCCTTCCCTAAGGTAAGGATAGTGACTGTCCCACCGAGTTTCTCTTTAGTCTGAATAGCCTCTTCTAGTGCATACTCATCATATGGTGAGATAATCCACTGAATTCGGTCATCATATACAACGTCTGTTCCATCTTCCCTGATTTCAAATCGAGTTTCAGTATCTGGAACGACTTTCATCAATACTACAATTTTCATTGTCCTCTACTTGACGAGAAATATGTGAATTTTAGTCATTTGCTTATGAACACGTACTTATTTCTAGTGTGATAGCTAGTTTCATTGTGCATTTGTCCGAATGATGTCATAAATGGGTTTATTAGCATCTGAAAAGAAGAGAGGATGGATGTTCAGAGTTGCAAGAACCCTCGACTTAGATCCAGATATTGAGAAGGACGAAGAAAAACTCGAGCTGGAAAAGGATTGGATACGGAAGCGAAAGGCTGGAGATCTGATTACTACGGAGACGAAGGCAGATAGTGTGATATCTGTTATTGGGGTTGCCATTTTTGGAACTCTGTTATTTGGATCCATGCTTAGCATCATTCTAATTTATATTTTCCCAAACTTTTACTCCCTTTTTCTAGGCTACCTCCTCGTGTTTACCTTTTTCATCTTCAAACTTCGCGAACCTTATTCCAAGCTTGAATTTGATTTGAGATCTGAGAACTTTCTCTATGACGGTATCATGGAATTCGGAGGAATACTTCGTAAGGTGCGATATCTTGGAGATATTCGGATCATAGAAGCAACACAACTAGTCAAAAAAGGGAAGAAGAGCTATCTCAGATTTGTAACGAATTCAGGATATCTCAGGATGCATTCGCCAGAGGATCTCCCAATTGCAGTGAGACACCGGTTAGACCAACTTCATCTCATTCCTGTTAAAAAATTTCCAACTCCGAAGGTAAAATACAAATGGAAGATCCTCGCAGAGACCAAATTTGACAGAAGTGAGTACTTTGAGTCACTCAGAGAAAAACGTAATAAGAAATCTGAGAAGATCCGGAAAAGAAGAACTGAATCTCTTGAGGAAGAATACAAAAAACAGAGTGGTGAATCTTAGAGGTTAGAAAAGAGGAAGCTTGGTATTATGCATAAGTACAAAATAGTGTTATTTGATTTAGATGGTACATTAATTGATAACACCACTGCAATAGTCGATATCTACAAAAGAGCAGCTATCTCACTCGGAAAACAACCACCAGATGATGATTTTATTGCATCACTTGGAGGGAAAAGTACCTATGCGACTGCTGAAGCAATGGGGATTGAGAGACAATACAGGTCACAGGTCGATGCTTTTTTTTGGAGGGAATTTAGAATGTACTGTAAGGAGCTTCGAGAGAAGCCAAATTTGATTTCTGGAGTTAAATCCCTTCTCACCCAATTGAGCAAGAGGGGGATAAGAATGGGTGTTGTCACCTCAAATGAGAGGGAGAATGCAGAATTTCTTCTACAGAAAGCAGAACTTCTCAATCACTTTGAGCTGATTATCGGAAGAAATGAGGTCACCAACTACAAGCCATCACCTATACCATTGATAACAGCTCTAAAGAGTATGGGAATCGAGACTTGGTCGAAAGATGAGATAATCTATGTTGGAGACACTGAGAGTGATGTAAGATCAGCCAAAGTAGCGGGAGTCTTAGCTGTGCAACTGACTTCGGGAAAAAGTGAAGCAGACCATTGCATACAGGAAATCTCACAAGTTCTGGAGTTATTTGACAAGTGAAAGCTCACAGGTTGAAACATGTGGGCAATCAATACATCTCTTCTTCGTAGTTTGTTTCTTGAGTTTTCGATCTTTTTTCCAGTAAGAAATAAAATCAGATAAAGAACGTTGGAAACTTTCTTCCCGCTTCTTGGTCAAAGACTGTGTTGTAACTTTGGTTGAATCAGCAAGAGCACTTTTATCTCCATTGAGGTACGATATGATTTGCTCAAATTGAAGCTTGGAATTAGGGGTTGTCTCGACAAAGACCACCTTCAAGTTCTTTACATTGAATCCCATTTCTTTAAGAGCAAAGTAGTTAAAGTGACCTTTGAATTCTACGGAGGGGGAGGGATTTCCTTTTACCTCATCCGTTACAGAGGTGAGAATTATAAAGATTGGTTTCTTATTCTCAAACTGGACAGTGGCATTTCCTATAATGGTAACATTATCCTTTGAGAGATAGGTTGGAATTATGACAGGTTTGTCCGAATCTATTGCTTTGATGACATCATTAAGTGAACCCTCTGTACTAGAAAAGAACATTGAGGGTTCTTCAGGGTAGTCCAGTTCCGCTCTTTTCTCACAATATCTCTGGGTGGAGAGAAGTTCATCGCTGAGAACAACCTGCTTTTTCTTGATCTGACGGAGACCAGTATTTTTAATACTTGACCTGTCAAGGGCAAGAGCAGCCTTCCAATCAGCTATATCAGAGAGTTTATTGAGCTGAGATTCTTTTAGATTAAGCCTAAGGAGCTGATTTTTTGCTTTTTTAGAGGAAGAAGTTTTCTTTTTATTTTCAGTAGTTTTCTTCTCGGTCTTCTTGCTTTCAACAGTTGTCTTCTTGGATAGGGGTTCTTTTGAATGTACAATCTCACGGAATGCTTTGATCTCATCACTGACATTGATCTGCTGGATGAAATCCTTGTCTGACAGCCACTGCACAGGAATTGTCTGAATTTTCCCATTAGGGAGTTTTCTTTCAATTCCAATTGGGAGTACACGAGTCTTGAGTTCAAGCTGTGCGAGTTCGATGAGATCTTTGTTCTCTTGAATATCGATAAGTGGAGGGGCACCATGACTGAGTTGAAGAGCTCTGGAACCGATGATCCTCGCTTTCTCATAAACTGTGATGTATGGTTTTCCAATTTTCACTCTGTGAAATTCATCTTCTGGAATGCAGTAAGTATCTGTTCTCCCACCCATCACAAATTTCTGTTTTGTGGTAGTAGATTCTGGAAGCATATAGAATCGGGTATTTCTCTCAAATTGCTTGATATTACCCCAATGCTGTATAACAATGAAGTACTCGCATTGTTTCATACTCGCCTTGCTATCATCCTCAAAAAGACCCATAGCAATCTGCTTCCAAGTATTGTTCTGGGGGGTGATGTCTGTGAAATAAAATCCTACCTTGTAGTCAGGATCCTCATTTAAGGATCTTGTCTTGGAGAATTTTTGGGCATCATTGACAAATTTCTCAGGATTCTTGATGATCTTTTCAAACCCAGATTCACTTGTATAATGATAGAGAACATCGGCCATAATAACTCGTGAAACTAGTTGGTACAAAAACATTTCAATAGTTTTTTTTGCATAATTTTGAGATGAATTAGGAGACAACTCTTTCAGAGGTAATCTCCATTCCAGGGAAGACAGAGAGGGATTCAGTATAGTAGACAGTTCCTCCAACAGTCACATTCTTCCCAAGTTTCACCGTATCTCCCCGGATATCACCAGCAACAGTTACTTGATCCATCTCAATATTCTCTCCAAATACATTTTTCACTGTGAGGATGTGATGAAGATTCTTGGGAACGAAACTAGAGATCATTGAATCTAAAAATTGGGAAAGGTCTACTCCATTTGCAACGACCTTCACCTTATTTTCGGTGGGGTTTCCTATCTTGATAGATTTGCACTTCAAAGAACCACCGATCTTTGATCGTCCCCCAAACCTCGATATAAAGCTCTCTGCAACTACATTCTCCTCTACATCAATTCTTCCGATGACCTTGACTGAACCTGCTGAATGGATATTCTTAGAATAGGTATATCCACTAATTTTGAGTGTTTTACCACACACTATGTCTCCAGATACATTTGATTTCCCCGAAATTTTGATGCTCCCCGTACATACGACATCGTTTCCACAGCCCAATTTTCCGGCAATAATTAGGTTATCGCCAACTTTCACTTGCTTTTCGACTTCTAATTTACCAGAAATAGTAGCCTTGTTCTTAACTGTTAGATTCTCTGTCACCTTAAGGGATCCCGAGGTGTTAAGTTTCTGACATTCAAGGTCACCATTAACTGTGAGAGAACCGTTGACAATTACTGGACCATCCGTGCGAGCAGACTTATCGAAGACCTTAGAACCACTGAAT
>Ga0114931_10007231_pt1 | contig 13578 bp, 9 predicted proteins | sample 2SBtaG_FD_89579 | JGI IMG/M metagenome (GOLD analysis project Ga0114931, IMG submission 89579) | Deep subsurface microbial communities from Kolumbo volcano to uncover new lineages of life (NeLLi) - 2SBTROV14_V59a metaG | ecosystem: Environmental > Aquatic > Marine > Volcanic | place: Kolumbo... | reverse complement strand
TCGAGTCGCGCGGCGCAGCCGTGCTTGGATCGCGCGGCGAAGCCGTGCTTGGACCGCGCGGCGTAGCCGTGCTTGGAGTCGCGCGGCGCAGCCGTGCTTGGAGTCGCGCGGCGAAGCCGTGCTTGGAGTCGCGCGGCGAAGCCGTGCTTGGAGTCGCGCGGCGCAGCCGTGCTTGGACCGCGCGGCGCAGCCGTGCTTGGACCGCGCGGCGCAGCCGTGCTTGGATCGCGCGGCGCAGCCGTGCTCGAGTCGCGCGGCGTAGCCGTGCTTGGATCGCGCGGCGTAGCCGTGCCTGGAGTCGCGCGGCGTAGCCGTGCTTGGATCGCGCGGCGCAGCCGTGCTCGAGGAGTCGCGCTAGCTCGCCTTCCACGTGGTCCCCGAGGGGCTGTCCTCGAGAATGATGCCGCGCGCCTTCAGGTCGTCGCGGATCTCGTCGGCTCGCGCGAAGTTTTTCGACTTGCGGGCCTGGATTCGTTCCTCGATGAGGGCCTCGATGTCGTCGGCCGATAGCTCGCCACTCGACAACGTCTGCTGCTTTTGCGACTCCAGGTACTCGACCGGGTTCCGCGCGCCGACTCCCAGCACGCCGGAGATCTGACGCAGTACCGAGCGGCAACCGGCCGCCTGGGCCCACTCCTCGGCGTCGAGATGGCGGTTCATCGCGCGCAGGGCGTCGTGCATCGCGGCCAGAGCCTTCGATGTGTTGAAATCCTCGTCCATCCCCTCGCGAAAGGCGGACAGGAATTCCGAGCCCGCCGCTTGGTCCGCGCTCGCCGGGTGGCTCGCCAACGTCTCGTCGGCACGCGCCAGGCTTTCGTAGATGCGATCGAGGCCGCGCTTCTGCACCTGCAACCGCTCGACCGAAAAATCGAGAGGGCCGCGGTAGTGGGTGCCGACCACCAGGTAGCGCAGCGCTTCGCCACCGTACTCCGACGCACATGCCTGGATCGTCATCATGTTGCCCGCCGACTTCGACATCTTCTCGGTGCCGAGATTGACCATGCCGTTGTGCAGCCAGTAGCGCGACAGAGTGCATCCCCTGGCGCCCTCGGACTGGGCGATTTCGTTCTCGTGGTGCGGAAACACCAGATCGTTGCCGCCGCCGTGGATGTCGAAGGGCTGGCCGAGGTACTTGCTGCTCATCGCCGAGCACTCGATGTGCCAGCCCGGGCGCCCCCTGCCCCATGGGCTGTCCCATGCGGGCTCGCCCGGCTTGCTCGCCTTCCACAGGGCAAAGTCCATCGCGTGGCGCTTGCGCTCGTCGACCTCGACCCGGGCACCGGCCATCATGTCCTCGAGACGCCGGTGCGACAACTTGCCGTAGGCGGGAAGCTTGTCGACCGCATAGTACATGTCGCCGTGCGACTCGTAGGCCAGCCCCTTCGCTTCGAGCTCGCGGATGATCTCGATCATATCGTCGATGTGCTCGGTCGCCTTCGGCTCCAGATCCGGCCGCTCGCATCCGAGAACCTTCATGTCCTCGCCGAAGGCAGCGATGTTTTCCGCTGACAGCTGACTGGCCGGAATGCCGCGTTCGTTCGCCCGGGCGATGATCTTGTCGTCGACGTCCGTCAGATTGCGCACGAAGGTCACGTCGTAGCCGGCGAAGCGCAGGTAGCGGTAGATGACATCAAAAGCGACCAGCGCGCGGGCGTGGCCGATGTGCGAACGGTCGTAGACCGTCACGCCGCAGACGTACATGCCCACCTTGCCGGGCCGGATCGGCTCGAAGGTCTCCAGCTTGCCGGAGAGGGTGTCGTGTAGTTTCAACATTGGTCAGCAATTAGCTCTTGGCTTTCAGCCTTGGACCTTCAGCGTTCTTTTTTCGCGGTCCTATTCTTCTTCGTCTCTCAGCTTGGCGAGAACCGACATGTCCTCCAGGGTGGTGGTGTCGCCGACGGTTTCGCTGCCGCTGGCGATGTCTCTCAGGAGTCGTCGCATGATCTTCCCACTGCGGGTCTTGGGCAGAGCGTCCGTAAATCGGATCACCGCCGGCTTGGCGAAGGAACCGATCTCCTTGGCCACGTGCTGGCGCAGCTCTTGCACCATTTCGTCGCTCGCCTGGTGGTGCCCTTCCAACGAGACGAAGGCCTCGATCGCCTGGCCGGTGATCGGGTCGGGCCGGCCGACGACCGCCGCCTCCGCCACCGCCTCGTGGCTGACCAAGGCGCTCTCGACTTCCATCGTGCCGAGCCGATGCCCCGAGACGTTCACCACGTCGTCGATGCGGCCCATGATCCAGAGGTAACCGTCCTCGTCCTGGCGCGCCCCGTCGCCGGTGAAGTACGCCCCCTCCACCTGGCTCCAGTACTGCTCCCTGAAACGCTCCGGATCGTTGTAGATCGTGCGGATCATTCCCGGCCACGGCTTGCGAATGATGAGGAAGCCGCCCTCGTTCGCACCCACCTCGACGCCGTCCTTGTCGACCACCTCCATCGCCAACCCGGGGATCGGCAACGTCGCCGAACCGGGCTTGGTCGCGGTCGCACCGGGAAACGGCGAAACGAGAATCCCACCGGTCTCCGTCTGCCACCAGGTGTCTACGATCGGACAGCGCTCGTGACCGATTTCGCGGTGGTACCACATCCACGCTTCCGGGTTGATCGGCTCGCCGACGGTACCGAGCACGCGCAAGCGGTCGAGGCGGTGCTTGCGCGGCCACTCGCTGCCCCATTTGACGAACGAACGGATCGCGGTCGGCGCGGTGTAGAAGATGCTGACCCCGTACTTGTCGATGATCTGCCAGAAGCGGTCCGGGTTGGGGTAGTTCGGCGCCCCTTCGTACATCACGGTCGTCGCGCCGTTGGCGAGAATTCCGTACACCACATAGCTATGCCCGGTGACCCAGCCGATGTCGGCCGTACAGAAGTAGGTGTCCTCGTCCTCGAGGTCGAACACCCAGCGGCTGGTGGCGTAGGTGTGCACCATGTAGCCGCCGGTGGTGTGAACGACCCCCTTCGGCTTGCCGGTCGTGCCACTGGTGTAGAGGATGAACAGAGGATGCTCGGCGTCGAGCGGCACGGCCGGCGCGACATCGCTGGCGTCCGCCATGCAGTCGTGCCACCAGACGTCGCGTCCCTCTTTCATGCTGACGTCGCCGCCGGTTCGGCGAACGACGAGCACCGACTTCACGGTCGGACATGCCTCGACGGCCGTGTCGACGTTCACCTTGAGGTCGACCACACCGCCGCGGCGAAAGCCGCCGTCCGCGGTGACGACCACCTTGGCCTCGGCGTCGTTCATACGGTCGCGCAACGCGTCCGAAGAAAAGCCGCCAAAAACCACACTGTGGGGCGCACCGATGCGGGCGCAGGCGAGAATCGTAATCGCCAGCTCCGGGATCATCGGCATGTAAACGCCGACGCGGTCGCCGGTCTCGACACCGAGCTCCCTGAGTACATTGGCGCACTTGGAAACCTCGCGCTGCAGATCGGCGTAGGTCAGGACCCGGCTGTCGCCCGGCTCGCCCTCCCAGATGATCGCCGCCTTGTTGCGACGCAAGGTGTCGCAATGACGGTCGATGCAATTGTAGGCGAGGTTGGTCTTGCCGCCGACGAACCATTTGGCGAACGGCACCTGCCAGTCGAGAACCTTGCTCCACGGTTCGAACCAGTGCAGCTCGCGCGCGATGTCGGCCCAGAACGCCTCGGGATCTTCGGCGGCGGCTCGCGTCAGCGCCTCGCGCTCGGCAGCGCTCTTGACGTGCGCGGCGGCGGCGAAGTCCGGGCTCGGCGGGAAGACCCGACCTTCCTTGAGAACCGATTCGATTTGTTGCGAGGACGACATCAGTAAATCCTCTCTGACTCGGGGCCGGCGACGGAACGCGACCGCGGCGCCAATGATCCCACTGGGAATGAAGGAATATCCATGCTGGGAAAGAGGCCCGGCCGGCAACGAGAACCGCCTCGACGGGCAACCGGCTTCAAGAGCCCTTCAGCTGCTCGCGCTTTTCCTCGACACGCCGGTCGATCATCTCGCGAGCGTCGGTCCCGTTTTCATTCAACCGGTCGTCCCGGTTTCGGTGCGTCTTCAGCGGGGTCTCGATATCGGCGAGCCGGTCACGCGCATCGTCGATGTACTCGTCGATCCCCTTCTTGGCGGACGCCGCCTCCTTTTCGATCTCGCCCATCCGCTGAGCCGGCGACAGGCCCGGCTTTTCCATCACCGCCCGGACCGCCTGGTCAAAATCGCGGACACTCGCGCTCAGCTCGCGGCGCGACTGACGGACGACCTGCTCCGACTGCTTGAACGGATTGGGCCGCAGCGCGCGCCAGCCGAAGTACCCCCCCAGGACGACAAACACCAATACAATTGCAGCCAGGAACGATGGACTGGTCTTGCCCCTCTGGGAACACGGCATGGTGATGAAACTTGTCATAGCCCTTTCATCCAGTCAAATATTCAGGCCAGGCTGGGCCGCACAGCGGCCGGGCTCTCGACACTGGTTGATCTCGGAACGGGAGGTATCACTGTGGCAGATGCGAAGCGAAGGCAATCCCCGACAGCGCGGAGCGCGCGGTGAACGCATCCTGGCTACTGGTCGGCGCGATCACCTGGTTTGCCCTGGGCTACCTGCTGTACGGCAGGCGACTGGCGCGCGCCTACGGCGTCGACCCCGAACGAACGACCCCGGCGCACGAACTCAGTGACGGGGTCGACTACGTCCCGGCGCGCAATTGGATGGTTCTCTTCGGCCACCACTTCTCGTCCATCTGTGGCGCCGGCCCGATCGTCGGCCCGGCCTTGGCGGTCGCCTATTGGGGGTGGGCCCCTTCTATCATCTGGGTCTTCATCGGCGCCGTCCTGATGGGTGCGGTGGCCGACTTCACCAGTCTCTTCGTCAGCGTGCGCAGCGACGGAAACACCATCTCCGACATTGCCAGGCCGGAGATCTCGCCGCGCGCACGCCTGCTCTTCTCATGGTTCATCTGGGTCGCGCTGGTACTCGTCGTCGCCGTCTTCGCCATCTTCGCAGCGCGCACCTTCATCGAGGAGCCAGACACCGTGATCCCGTCGCTGGCGCTGATTCCCGTCGCACTCTTGACCGGACACCTGATGTATAAAACCGAGGCTTCGAGCGCCGTGGCAACCCTGATCGGCGTCGGCCTGTTACTGGCCGCGTTGTTCCTCGGCACGAAAATTCCGGTCGAGATCCCGGCGATGCTCGGCATGTCCACGGAAACGATCTGGATCGTCTTACTGCTCGGCTATTGCTTTGTCGCATCGATCACTCCGGTACAGGTTCTCCTCCAGCCACGCGATTATCTCGCGTCGTTCTTGCTGTTCGGCGCCATCGGGATCGGTGTCGTGTCGATCATGATCACCGCCCCCGCTATGCAGACGGCGGCATTTACCGCCTTCGACCCCGAAGACTACCCGGCGGCAGGACCGCTGTGGCCGATGCTCTTCGTCACCATCGCCTGCGGCGCGATTTCCGGCTTCCACTCACTGGTCAGCTCGGGGACGACTTGTAAGCAGATCGACAGCGAGGCGCACGCCTGCCGCGTCGGCTACGGCGGCATGATCCTCGAGGGAATGGTCGGCGTGCTGGTCATCATCTGCGTCGGCAGCGGGATTCCGACCGTCGAGCTGCGCCAGGTCCTGAGTCCCGACGGCGGCGGTCCGATCAACGCCTTCGGCATCGGCTACGGCAGGATCACCGCGCCGATCCTCGGCAACTACGGACAAGCGTTCGCAGTCATGGCCCTCAACGCGTTCATCCTCACCAGCCTCGATACCGGAACACGGATCGGCCGCTACATGACCGCTGACCTCCTCGGCACTTCCAACATGTATCTGTCCACCGCGATCGTCGCCGGCTGTGGCTGTGCTCTCGCACTCACCGGCCAATGGACCGTGCTGTGGCCCGCGTTCGGCACCTCGAACCAGTTGATCGCCGCGCTCGCACTCCTGGTCGGATCGTGCTGGATGATGCGCCGCGGACGCTCGTTTCTCTACACGTTCATCCCGGCCAGCATCATGCTCGCGACGACGCTCGCCGCCTTCCTATTCCAACTACACGGCGCACTGACGAGACTCGACCCGGCCACCGGCGAGGCGGCGCCGGATTGGTTCCTGGCGGGACTGGTCGCCGTCCTCATCGTCCTCGCCGGTGTCGTCTTCTGGGAAGGCGTATCCGTCCTCCTGCGCGGCCGCGACGACCAGCTGCAGGGCACGTAGAAGGCGCGTTCATGCCAGCACGCATAGCGCGCCTGCACCTGGTCGACGCAACCTTCGAGTTGTTCCGTGCCTATTTCGCGATGCCCGGCGAGAAGGCGCCGGACGGGCGCGAGGTCGGCGCGGTGCGCGGACTTCTGAGCTCCATGCTGTCACTGCTCCGCGAACCCGACGTGACCCACATCGGCGCAGCTACCGATCACGTCATCGAGTCGTTCCGCAACGACATGTTCCCCGGCTACAAGACCGGCCATGGAATCGAACCCGATCTCTGGGCGCAATTCCCACTCGCCGAGGACGCGCTGCGCGCCCTCGGCATCACCGTCTGGCCGATGCTGGAGTTCGAAGCCGACGATGGCCTGGCCACCGCCGCAGCCAGATTCACCAACGAGGTCGAAGAGGTGATCATTCTCTCGCCGGACAAGGACATGGCGCAATGCGTCCGCGGCGAACGCGTGGTGAGCTTCTACCGGATCCGCAAACGGCGCTACGACGAGGCCGCGGTGATCGAGAAGTTCGGCGTCCGACCCACATCGATCCCCGACTATCTCGCCCTCACTGGCGATAGCGCCGACGGTATCCCCGGTCTGCCCGGGTGGGGAGCCGTGAGCTCCGCCACACTCCTCGCCGAATACAACAGCCTCGAGGAGATCCCGGACGATCCCGACACGTGGACGGTCAAAGTACGCGGTGCCGCCCGGCTCGCCCGGACATTGCAAGACCAACGCGCCGACGCAGAGCTGTACAAGGACCTCGCTACGCTCAGAACCGACGCAAATGTAACGAAACGACTCGATTCGCTATGCTGGAGCGGAGTACCGCGGCAGCAGTTCATCGCCCTCTGCGACCGCCTCGGACTGACCGGTCTGAAGGACCGCCCACACCGCTGGCGCGCGAATTCCTGAGCCTCCGCGACACCTTCCCACCCCTCCACCGACCAACCTGCGGCACCCCACCACATCCTGCTGTGTAAGATGCCGGTGCGGCTGTTGGATCGATCGCTACGCCCTCGACTTTTTGCTTGACGGAACTTCGGTCCGCAAAGCATTGCGCAGAGCTTCCGCCTTGATCCGCATGCCTTTCTGCAACTCACTCGCAGGGGTGCGGGACATACTCGCATCTGCGCCAATGACTGTCTCGCAAGTACGCGATTCCCGAAGTCACCCGTCTCCCGCGCCGCATCGCTGTCCCCTTCCACCCGAGTCGGCACGCCTCTTGCTATTCTACAAAGGCAACGGAGCAGGAGCCTGGAGATGATGAGCGAAAATGCGACCCATATCGGACCGGGACACCAGTTTGGCTTAGGCGACCTGGATCTCGACCCACGCAACGGAGTCCTCACCGGTGGCGAGTCGCGATCGTCGGAATATACCGGAACCAAGGCATTGATGCTCGCTGTCCTCGAGGACGGGATCCGCAGCTACCTGAGCCCGGTTGGCCGGATTCGCAGCGAAGCCGAGTACTGGGTCACCGCCAAAAAGCAGCGCTCACCGTTTTCCTTCGGCGTGGTATGCGAAACGCTCGGTCTCGAAGCCCAGGCCGTGCGCGAGGCGCTCGAGAGAATGCGCAGCAAGAACGTCACACCGCGTCAGGCAATCCGGCGAAGTCGACCCAACGTCCGCCGCAACGGTAGGATGCGCAACAAGAGACAGCCGCAGCAGCATTAGCCTTACCACCCAGCAACACACCACACCCAACACCGGCGGGCACTGGCCCGCCCCAAGCCCACCCGGGGCGCCCTTCGGGGCGCCCCCCTCCCTCAGAACGTCCCGGCTCGGGATACGAGGTGGGGCCGTCACCACCGCCCAGCCCGCGCGGTACCGCCCATCACCCCCCCGTGCGCCGAGCGCCCTCGACCGTCGCGGTTCCATCCAGCAGCTACTGCCATGGACCGGGGCGTCGATCCGCGATATGGACCGCTGACGCCCCCGTTCTCAGCTGCCCGTGAATCGTTCGAGACGCAATCCGCCCGCCGTTCTATCGTCGACAAATGTGTCCGCGACGGCAGCGGACTACACGCCGGGCGCGCCCGGTTGGCTGCTCGCGACGCCGGCAGTCACCGTGCTCGCCAGCGCGGTATTCATCATCGCCGTCTTGGCCACCGTGGAATTCGCGCTGGCAATACTGCCGATCAGCGCGACCGCGGCCGCCCCGACAAGCCTGTTCCATGTCCGCCGCGACACTCCCCTCGACATGGCTCCGTCCGACCTGGCACTCGTCGATGCGAAGTCAAAAACCATTGCGGTCGCGGGAGCCACCGGCCTGGAGATTTTTAGACACGACGGCACGCGCTTCCAGATCACCTCCATTCGCAGCAGCAAACGGCCGGTCCCAACCGTCGCTGCAGTGCGCATCGGCACGGATCTGTTCGTCGCCTACGCAGTCGCCGGCGAACGACAGGTGCGTATCGACGCGACCACCAGCCGCGGGATCCTCGGCGCGGAATCGATTGTCGATATCGCTGGCCGGCCGCGGCGGATCGTCGCCGTGCGCGATGGATTCGTCGTCGTCCACAGCGGCGGAATCGACCACGTCCGCCGCGATGCCGATTCCCAGTTCCACGCCACCACCGTCAGCCGGATCGGCGGCGCGGTCGATGCGGCACCCATCGACCTCGACGGTGACGATCGACTCGACCTGGTCCTCGCCGACGAGCCCCTCGGCGAAATCGTCTTGCTGCGGGGCACTGCCGACGGCGGCATGGAAGAAGCCGGGACGATCCGCACCCAGCGCGGGCCGCGGCGGCTCCGGGTCGCCAACTTCGACGGCGATCCGGCCGAAGAGATCATCGTCCTCGGCTCCCTGGGACTCTCCTTGCACGACCGCGCCAACGACGGATCGGTGCGAGCCGAGACACCACTCAGCGAAGCATCTCACCTCAGCGAGCTGGCGGTCGACGACCTCGACGGTGACGGGGTCGATGACGTCGTGTTCACCAACCGAAGTCGCACCATCGTATCGACGCTTCTCGGGAGCCCCTCGCGGGGCTTCGCGCACGGGCCCTCCTTCCTCGCCGGTAAGGGCCCCGGGCCACTTCTGGTGGCGGCGTTGACGACTCCCGACAAGCGCGACATCGTGGTCGGTAACGAGCTCGCCAAGAGCCTGACCCACATCCCCCACGATCGTCACGGTTTTGCCGGCGTCGCGGCTATCGCCGCGGCGATCGGCGTGCTGAGTGGGGCGACCGCCGCCGACTTCAACGGCGACGGTAATCTCGACCTGGCACTGATCGGCGACGACCGCGGGCGACTCGAGGTCCACCTCGGCGCCGGCAATGGCTATTTCATCGCCAAACCGTCCTTTCCCGTAGGAATGAAGCCGCGCGCAGTAATCTCGGGGGACTGGGACCGCGACGAGCGTGTCGACCTGGCGATCGCCGACTTCGGCGCCGACCGGGTTGCGATCCTGTACGGCAACGGCCGCGGTGGGTTCTCGGTGCCCACCCTGGTCGCGGTGGGCAGCGGCCCGAGCGCGCTCGCCTCCGGCGACTTCGGTGGACCCGCGCGACGGGACATCGCCGTTGCCAACCGACTCTCGGACAGCGTGTCGATTCTCTACGGCGACGATCACGGTCGCTTCACTCCGGGCCCCAGCTTCCAGGTCGGCCCACGACCCGACATCCTCCTCGTCGGCGACCTCGACGAAGACGGCGCGACCGATCTCATCGTCGGCAACCGCCAGTACGAAACCATCACCGTCCTGGAACGCCGCGGCGAGGGCTTCGCCGAGCCGTACAACAAGGTTCTCACCGACGAACCGGTCGCACCAGCAACCATCGACCTCGACGGAGATGGCAAGGCCGAAATCGTCGCGACGCACAGCAGCGAAGGAACCATCGAGATCTTCCACACCGTCAAGGGCAGCCTGCGCAGCTTGCAGACCATCACAGTCGGCCGATCGCCGTCGTTCGTCACTGTCGGTGACTTCGACAACAACGGCCGCGACGACCTCGCCGTCGTCCACGGATCGACTGGCGTCGTGGCGATTCTGTTGCGGCTCGATGACTAACGACATGTCCTCCCGCACCGCGAAGTGCTAACCTACGCCGCCGATGGCGACCGAGCAAGAATACAGCGTGACGATCGAAGCCCCGCAACAGCTGTGCTTCGAGGTCATCACCGATTTCGAGTCCTATCCCAATTGGAACAGCAACATCACTTCGGCCACCATCGAGGCGTCCGAACGCGGCCGAGCCCTGCGCGTCGCCTTCGAGATCGACGCGAGGGTGAAGACGATCCGCTACGCACTCGACTACGAATACGAGAAACCGAAGGCGCTGAGCTGGGAGTCGGTGGCGGGCGATGTCAACAGCATCACAGGCAGTTACCGCTTCGAAAAGCTCAGCCGCACACGCACCGAGGTTCGCTGCCGGCAAAAGATCGATCTCGGTTTCTGGCTTCCCGGCGCGATTCGCCGGCTGGCCGAGAACACCGCTCTCAAACAATCAGTCGGCGAGTTCAAGGCCGAGGTAGAGCGGCGGCGCGCCGCGAAAAAAACGAGGTCGGCGAAACCAGAACCCGCCGGCACCGGGAATCGCCGCCAGTCCTGAGTTAGGGCGCTGGCGATTTGCCTACTTGTGCTTCTTGGCGGCCGGCTTCGCTCTCGCCTTTTTGGCCACGGCCTTTTTCGCGACAACCTTTTTGGCCACGGCCTTTTTCGAAGCCGCCTTTTTCGAACCGACCTTGGTAGTCGCCTTCGTCGCCGCCTTCTTGGCAGCCGCCTTCCTCGCCACCTTCTTGGCAGTCGCCTTCGTCGCCGCCTTCTTGGCAGTCGCCTTCTTGGACGGCGCAACTTTTGCGGCTTGCGACTTCAGTGCACTCGCGCGCAACGGCAGGTCGCGCGTGAACTGATACTTGATCTTGCTGGCCAGCTGCCCGAACAAGATGTTCAACCGGTCCGAATCGAAACGGCGCAATGCCTCTTCCAACCGATTGCGGTGGTCCTCGAGGTACGTGATGACATACTCACGTGTCTGGACCTGGACACGCTCCGGAACTCGTCTCCGAGCTTCGACGATCCGCACTATTTCGTGGAGTATGCTCTTGTCTTCTGGCTGCGTCACCAACCCACCCCCAGAGCAGATTCCGGACCGAGATTAGCACGACAGTCGATCATCGCAACCCTCGACCCTACGGAAGGTCGAGCCCGGCTCCTTGATCGATCGGCGTCGCGGTCGCCCGCGGGGTCACCTCAGCCGGTGGCCGGACGACCACCGTGCCATCGTTTCCGCACCCAGACACTGACACCACCGCAAGCAACGCAGTCGTGACGAGACCGCAAAGTATTAACCGCAACCCCCTATGCATAAGACCTCCAATTAGAATATTTCATCCCGGCCGAGTGCCGTTCGCAGCCGTAAACACGAATACGAGCCCGCGATGTGAGCAGTATATGTCCCTCGGGCAATCTGCAATATCGCCCTTTTTCATCCCTGGAATCAGCTTGACGAATCGACGTCCACCGTGACAGGCACCCCGCTGCAGGCGCCGCCGGTCCGCTCGCTCCTACACTAGTTTTCGCGTTCGCGCCGGTTTTGCAACGGGCAACGACTCCGGGCCCGGCGCCGGCGCTGAGGGGCGCGGTCAGCCGCGATTCGAAAATGGCCCCGCGGATGGCCCCGCAGACCGCTCCGCGGACGCGCGAGCCGGTCCACCAGCCACCATTGCCCGCAGCGCGTCCTCGAGGCCACGCTGGTCAAAGGTCGCGCCGTCGGACCGCACACTGTCACCCCCCGCGGCGAGGAGGCTCGCGACATCTTGGGCGGCGATCGGACTCGACCAGGTGACACCGAGATCGACTGGAGGGTCGCTGCGGGCACTCAACTCCGCCAGGAGCTCGAACCCGGCACACTCCGGGATGGACAGGTCGATGAGAATATACTCCGGCCGAACCAACGGAATCAGCTCCCGCGCCTGCCCGGGCTCGAAGGCGACGGCGGTGGAACAATGCCAGCGTCCGAGGATTTCGCGCAACCGGTTCATCGCATCGACCGACTCGCCAACCGCCATCGCCCTGCGCATCCGCGGGTAGGCCGTGTGCAGCACCTCGGCGCAGCCGTGCGGATCGAACGGCGGCGGAAACACGTCAACGGGGCCCCACACCCGGCCCTGGCCACCGCGCTCGGAGTACATCAGCGAGCGGACCATGTGGTCGTCGCCGGCCAATGTCGCGAGTGCCTGAAACGGGTCGAACTGTCGCGCGAGCAGGTTGGTGGCGACAATCATCTCTGCCCGGGAGGGAAGCTGCGGTTCTCGCGCCGTAGTGAAGCCGGCACCGACAGAGGCGGCCAGACTGCGCCCGGCATCGAGCCGCTCGTCATCGTCGAGATGCACCAACACCAGCGGGCGCGGGTCGCGCTCGCGAACGACCAGGACGTCGTCGCTTTCGACATCTTCCGCGCCGCGCGCCGCGGAAGATGTCGGCGCGCCCGGCCCATCGCGCGCTAAAGCCAGGACCGGCACCGATGCCTCGGCGGCACGCGGCGCACCCGCATCCGCAGACCCCGCATCCGCAGGCCCCGCATCCGCAGGCCCCGCCACCGGACCGAGCTTGCGAATCAGGCGGTCGCGTCTCGCGCGCACCTCGTCGAACTCCGCGACCGCGTCGCGATAGGCGCCCTGGAGCGCGCGCCAACGTTGCGAGAGCTTCTCGATCTCGCCCTCGCGCTGGCGAATGAGCCGATCGGTCTCGGCGTCGGTCGGGGCTGGTGCGTCGCTGGGAGGTGCAACCACCGCGGCGCCGGGATGCCCCCGTCCGGGTAACAGCGACACGACGTTGCGCTTGCTCGGCAGCGATGGATCGCCAGCGTCCAGGCGCAGCTGGGACTCTTTGACCGACAGAGCAGCCTGCAACAACGACACGCGTTCGGCCAGCGCTATCCGCTCCGCCTCGGTCTCCTCGAGCTCGCGCTGCACCTCGACCAATTCCGAGCGGACACCCTCTTCCCGAGCGTCGTCGGATAGCGACGTCTGCCGATCGAGGTCGGCCACCCTGGCTTCGAGGTTGCGAGCCTGCTCTTGCAACCGAACCCGTGCAGCCCGTTCTTCGTCGAGGGCACGCTGCACCCGCCGCGCATCGTCGGCAGCTCGGGCGGTCGCGGACTCGAGGTCGGCGGCGAGCCGATCGCGCTGCGAACGCAAGTCGGCGACCTGCTGTTGCAAGCGGGAAACCTTGGCTCCCGCTTCGTCCTCGATATTGCTGACACCTCGCTGGGCGACCTTGAGCTCGGCTCGCGCCACTTCGAGGGCTCGGTGCGCCTGGCGGAGCTGCGCCTGCTCGGTCTCCAGCTTTTGCCGTAGACTCGCAACCCGAGCATCCTGCGCGGCCGGGTGGCGCGCCGGAGCGACGCGGCCCCACGACAGCTCGGCGAGTCGCGACGTCACCTCGGCCGCGGCACGGGTC
>Ga0114931_10007230_pt1 | contig 13579 bp, 17 predicted proteins | sample 2SBtaG_FD_89579 | JGI IMG/M metagenome (GOLD analysis project Ga0114931, IMG submission 89579) | Deep subsurface microbial communities from Kolumbo volcano to uncover new lineages of life (NeLLi) - 2SBTROV14_V59a metaG | ecosystem: Environmental > Aquatic > Marine > Volcanic | place: Kolumbo... | reverse complement strand
GAACCATGGCAGGGACAATAATAACCACCCACCCAGTCCGGCCCCAGATCTTCCGGTGCCCGTTCAGGGCGATAGGTAGGCACACAACCCAGATGGGTACATATGGCGATTACCACCAGATATTCGGGCCGGATGGAACGATACACATTACGCGCGTATGCAGGTTGCTGGGTTTCAACCTCTGAATCCGGGTCACGCAAATAACCCCTAAGGATGGTCGACTTGTTGATGTCTTCCAGATTTTGTTGTGTACGGCGCAACACCCAGATGGGCTTGCCTCGCCATACCGCAGTAAGCTGCTGGCCTGCTTCCAACTGGCTGAAGTCTATTGTGATTGGAGCACCCGCTGAGCGGGAACGCTCACTGGGATTCATGGAAGCGATAAAGGGCACCATCACCCCCACTACTCCAGCACCACCAATAATGGTAGTTGCGGCAATTAGCTTGCGTCGTTTCTTGTCTGTTTTTTCATTCATCCCTGTCTCCGGATTTATGCATATGGGCCGGTAAAAAGACCTACTCTTTGTTCCATAGCATTGGTTGATAAAAAATATACAACCTGTGCCTTAGGCACAGGTCAAGGTTTTTATGTGACTATTTGCGGACGAGTGATAGTTACTGGACTGCAAACCGTTTATTGACCGTGCATACGCGACTGCTCTGATTGATGCTTCATCATCTGGTCCATCATCATTTGCATCATATCCATGCGTTGGTTCATTTTGCCCATACGCTTTTGCATCATGTCGCCACTCATTTTGTCAGTGTCATGCCCTTTCATGCTGTCCTTGCCATCGTGCATACCACCGCCCATCATGCCCATTGAGCCACCCATCATGTGACTCATCATACTCATGCCATTCTGCATCTGTTCCATGTGCTTTTTCATTAACTGCTGATGTTTTTTCGGATCACTGGTCCCTTTTGCCTGATCGAGGGTTTTTTGCATTTCTTCACCCTGTTTGTTCATCTTCATCATACAGTCCTGACCACCCATTCCCATTGCCGCATAGGTAACCGGAACTGCCAGCATCAAGCTGATAACCAATATAACTGAATTCGTTCTCATGAGGTGTTCCTCCTGCAATTTACACTGATTAATTTTGACCTTGCACTATGAAAGGATATTTCATTCATTCTCTGTCAAGCCGGTGGAAAATTACCAATGAATGTCCTGCAACGAAAACGGAGGCTTCTATTCTCTCAAACGGTAGTCATTTACATCAAGAGAGCTTTAATAATGACTTCAATTCACCCTCACTTGGCTGACCACGGCAAACAACAATGTTATCTATGACCAGATTGGGAGAATGACGGATATTAAATTTCTCTACAACATCCGGATTTTCTTCAACAAACAATACTTCATAGCCGACATTCAGGTCCTGTAATTCCCTTTCTATGTTCGGGCAATGTGTACAACCCTTCGTTGCTATAACCTTTATATCCATATGGCTTTCCCTCGTTGTTATATGATGAAGTTATGTTAGGCATATACAACAATGGGTACATTGATCTATGTCAAGCTGACATAAATTGGATGTGAGATTTTCCTGACGCAGCAATCAGCTGCTATTCTTATCGATATTCTCAATGATCGGGCAACCGTCTTTACTGCTCTGACACAGATTCAACAGTAATTGCAGTTCCTTACGCAGTGTATCCAGTTCCTCAAGATGAATTTCTATTTCTGTCAGTTTTTGTGAAGTAAGCCGGCGAACATCATCACGTACATTTTGAGGATTTTCGCGCATGCTTAACAGCTTTTTGATTTCTGCCAGACTGAAATTCATTTTTTGTGCGCGTTGGACAAATTTCAGGCGGGAAATATCCTTGTCATCGTATTGGCGAATGCCGGATGCTGTCCGGGACACACGTAGCAATACTCCTATTTTTTCATAGTAGCGCAAGGTGTCAGCGCTTAATCCCAATTGACGGGTGATATCACCAATTTTGTAAAGTTTCATTTGCTTGTTCAAAAGCCGCGAACATGATTTCAATATTTGATAATAAAGAAATATTCATTGAGTAAATAAAGCCCGGTTAAAATCAACGTCACGCCCGCCACGATCTCTAATAGTTTTTGTTGCCGGGACAACACCTGCAATGACTCCAGCCAGCCCATGCTCCAGGCACCCAATATAACAGGAATACTACGGCCTGCTGCGAAAGCCAGCAACAAGGCAAACCCGAAGCTGGCGGAACCGATAGCCGCACTGGCAGTCAATGTCACCAATAAGGCTGGCGTACAAAACGGACAAACGGCCACTGAAAAAGGTATGCCGAGGAGAAAAGCACCCCAAAGCCCGGTCACCTTTTGTCCCCGCGCACTTATCCAGGGAAAACGCAACGTCAGCCAGCCTGGCCAGATGAGGCCCAGTATAATAAGGAGTGGTCCCAACACCAGTCCCCATTCACGGCCCATGACATTTTTCACCCACTCACCACCCAGTGCGGCGGCCACTCCCAGTACAGCATGTGTCACCCACATGCCCAGAACAAACGCACCACCCATCATCAACGCGCGGCGCTCCTCATGCGCTTTGGTCACATAGGCCAACACGACAGGAATGGAAGCAAACGAAACCGGGTTAAAACTGAAAACGAAACCGGCCAGAAACCCCAGACCGATCCCTGCCCAGCTTGCCTGCTGCAACACAGTTTTCAGTGTTTCTGTATTAATCTCCAGTGATGGAACCAATAAATACAATGCCATACCAGATAACAAAACAGCTGTGAGATAGGGACTGCCCTTCGCGGCGTTATTCAGGAAGTCCTGCCCGTCTTTATTGATCCCTTTCAGCGCAGCAATAGCGACAGGCAAGGTAAACGAGGTGGCGAACAACACTCCGGCAAGAGCAGCAATACCGATATTATCGGCTGTCACCGCAATACCCATGACCACTGCAAACAATGGCAGCGTGCAGGCGGGCAATGTCAGTCCTAACTGAAAAGCATAAGGCAGTTTTTTGCCACCAGGAATCAATTTATAAAATTCAAGATGCGGTACCGGGATGTAGGTAAAGCGGGAGACAATATATATCGCCGCGATCAACAGCAGAATTATGCTCGGTACATAAGGTCCCCATTGCGGAGGCTCGGTCAGCACAACAGTGAGCATTAATAATCCGGATGCCAGCGCAGTGCGAGATAACCAGACACTGACAAGGTGTTGGCAACAAACTGTATCCGGCTCCCGATGAGTACGCACGGTGAACAGCGTGTGCGTGGCAATGGCACATGGCTCAAAAAACGCCAACATACCCAGTACAACAGAAGTAATTAACAGAAAAGAAGTCATTCCTCCTTTTCCTTAATACGATCCTCAAGGGCAGAACGTAATTTAACTGTTGAAGGCAAGCCTGTAAAAACCAGATCACCATCAATGGCAATGGACGGTGTCGATAACACACCCAGACCTACTGCGTAATCCAGTTCCTCCAGAATATTGACTTCGCGCCATTCGACGGCCCCGGCACCCATTTCCTCAGTAATCCCGCGCAACACATCTTTGGCGCGACCGCATTTGCTGCAACCCGGTGATGAAAATACTTCAACTTTTATCATTACGAATCCGTCTTATTCTGACCTGGAAAATAACTTTATTTGAATTGTTTTTCCTTTATCAAAAATATACTGGACCCTGGCAACTTTCTGCCGACCTGCGATCATGGGCTTCAGTATCCCGATTTCAACCGATGCAGGCGCTTTAATCACCAACTTGCCTGACTGGGCCGCTGCAATATCGCCGATCACTTCAAACACGGATTCATATTTTTTTATCTCTACACTATTAAGGTCAAGAGTGATAACAGGCGTGGTTTTATATGCGTGTGATGCAAGTGCTGGCTTATTGACCACTTTCAAGTCGGTCAGTTTGAAACCGGCATCAGCAAACATCGCAGCCAGTTTTTTATCATCGATAGGTAAATTGCTTTGGAAACTCAAAACACCTGACTTCAGATCCACATTGACAGACTGTGCTTCAACACCCTGCAATTTACCGATCGCTTTGCTGACGTTATAGACACAAAATGCACACACCATTCCCTCCACTTTTCCTGGTAAGTGAGTTCTTTGGCAACTGCCTGGTTACTCAAAAATATTATGAACAGCGTTAATGTTATTTTTCTAATCATCTTGGACTCCTGGACATATTTGAAAGTGAACGTGATTCCCATCATCAAGTGACGGTATTAAAAATCAAGGTTAACGAGCAGGAAGCCTGATAATAGTATATATTTTGTTATCCATTATATTTCCAGCCACATGCGTAATGGCAGGGCCAGAAAAGCAGCAAAGAAACCGATGCCCCAGATCACCACCGATGTCCAGAAAATGCGCTGGTTCCAGACCTGGACTTTACTGCATGCGCGACCCAGTTCCGGGTCAGTCGGACAACTGCGACCGGGCCGATACATAAACCATCCAGACAGCATCAGCATCACACCTGAAAAAACAAATACCCAGATTTTGTGTTGACTCAGTGTGATCAGAAACGGAAAGGCACTGGTCATCGCTACAACGGTTGTTCCCATACCCAGCGTCACCAGGACAATCGGCAACGCACAACACACCAGTGTCCCGGTGGTAGAAAACAGGGTGAACAACGTAATGCTGTTTTCCTTCATATTCGATATATCTTTTTCCACCTCATTGTCTCCTGAAAAACTGTATAAAAATTGTAATGCCATCGTCTATGAAGATTTCCCTTTCATAACCGGAGTGGCTATTAACATGCTTCGTTAACCTATAACGGCGTCTTCGTCATGCTGCGATAGGTGAAACCGGCATCTTTAAAGAGCTGGGTCATTCGGGCTTCATCCAGCGTCACGCCCTCGGCCACATTGACCGTCACCAGGCCTTTATTCAGGTCGACGTCGATCTTCTCGACCCCGTCAATTTTTTTCAGCTTCTTTTCGATGCCGTAAGCGCAGTAGGGGCAGGCCAGACCATCAACGCGCATCTGGTACTGGGTACCTGCCGCAAAAGCGGCGATATTCCATACAAGTGTCAAAAGCATTATTGCAATCAGCTTTTTCATAGTATTACCTCTTTGTCGTAATTTAATGCTTACTTTAATAAAAAATGATCAGCCTTATTTTAAAGGATGATGTTCCATACGCTGGTACGTTACTCCTGCATTTTCCAGCAGTGTCTTGATCTGTCCTTCCGTCAGGCGGGTCCCTTCTTTTACGCGCACGTTGATCAATCCCTTGTCCAGATAAATATCCACCTGCTTAACGCCTTCAATTTCCCGCAACTGTTTGTCAACACCAAAGGCGCAATAACGGCACGCCATCCCGTGTGCAAAAATATGGTAAACGGTATCGGCAGCAAACGCTGGTCCCGTGAATATCAGTACCAAAACAATTGTTGCAATCGACTTGTTCATATTACTTTCTCCATTTTCAGGGCGAAGCCGGTTACAAGTGCCACTCGAAAACCAGTTTCGCCCGGTAATCGGATTCCTTCTGTCTGCCATTCAGATTGTGATAGACAGGGATCTGGACACCTGCCTTGATAGCAAAGTTGCGTTTGGTCCAGAAAATACCCGGCGACAGAAATAATTCGGTACCGCCGGTGTTTGCCAGATTCACACCTCTTGACTCGGTACGCTCTCCGTATTCCCCATTCAATTCCAGTAGCCATACCGTATCCGGTTCCAGATAATCAGTGGGAACCGGCCGGATGCCCCCGACCAAATCAACCAGAATTTTGTTACCACGACGTAATCCGGCGTCATTCTTGCCGTTGTACCGATAACGAACACTGGCCCAGCGGTACCACTTCCGGCTCTCATAACCGTAGGTCAGGCCCAAAATGCCATCCGTGGTACCGGTACTCACGGCGGGACGGCGATTAGCACCGGTGTCAGTGAAGACCTTTGCCAGGACGGCGGCGGTTTCCTGCGCCCCCAGCGTGTCATGTCGCCAGAACCGGTATTTGGTAAAGACGCCGAAGTTACCAAAACCATCCCCTGAGTTACGGTCATTCGACTTGAAGTTATAGGGAATATCAACGCCGGCCGCCCAGTCGCCGGTAATGCCATAAGTAGCTTCAAGCCCTAATTCAGTTTCGTGTTCATCACCTTTTTTTGACACACGGACTTCCGGTGCGATTTCAAACCCACCCTTGAAAAGCACATGCGGGCCGATGCTGAAAATCGGGTCATGGGCCCAGGTAGCGGAACTGACCAATGACATCAGTCCGGCCACGAAAATAATTGATTTCATTCTGTTCATTGACTGCTCCAAATTCTGTTCATCATTCTGACAAACCGGACCTGACTTCAGGCTCAATAAAGCCACGACATTTTTTCAATGAGTGCGCATCTATCAACGCCATCAGGTAGAAAACAACAGTGTTTATGGACGAATACTCACTATGAAATAGCTTACAACCTGGAGCCGACTCCAGGTCAAGCGTTTTTATGAAAAAATATTCCGCTTTTATTTCAGTATGTTGTAAACAGGAAACGAAACCATGGAGCAGTACTCAAGCGCTTGAGAACAACCAGTCACTTGCCGTCATGCCTTATCTATCGCCACACACATGACCAATCCGGTTCAGGGTCTCACACAGCCTCTCTTTGCCGGGCGCTGGATCCTCCATGCGGACAGTGACCTGCTTTTCATCGACTTTGCCGGCGACGCTTTCTACACCGGGCAGTGCACCGAGCGCCTCCCGGATCCGTGCCAGACAACCCTCGCAGTGCATACTCGGCACCGTTAAAGTCACCGTGGTTGTAATGTCCTTCCCCTTTTCTGCGACCCCCTTTTCTACGAGCTGACGCTGGGGAAGCAACCGCCCGGCGAAGGAGTTAAGCAGCACCGTGGTCACGCTCGCGGCCATGGCAATCATTGCCATCACCGGATGCACCAGTCCGGTCATGGCGGCGGGGACGCCAATGCCATTGAAGGCAAACGCCAGTGTGACATTCTGTACCGTCTTGCGAAAACTGCTCTTGCCAATGTGGTAGGCGTCGACGACACCGCCCAGCCGGTCGCCAATGAGTACAATATCGGCCGATTCGATGGCGATGTCGGTGCCGGCGCCGATGGCGATACCCACATCCGCCTGCATCAGGGCCGGCGCGTCATTGATGCCATCGCCCACCATGGCGACGCGAAATCCCTGTTGCTGGAGCTTGCGCACCTGGGCCGCCTTGTCTTCCGGCAGCACTTCGGCCATCACAGTCTTGATGCCAACCTGATCGGCAACGGCTATAGCGGTTCGCCGGTTGTCGCCAGTGATCATCACCGACTCCAGACCGGCCGCTTTCATACGGGCAACCGCGTCACGCGCGTCTTCCTTCAAGGTATCGCTGATGGCCACCAGTCCGATGATCCGATCGTCAATGATCACGGCCACGACGGTGAACCCTTTTTGTTCCAGGCGTGCGATGGGATCGCGAATGGTTGCGGCATGCGAGTTCTCGTCAGGGGGGCAGCTCTCGCACATCCTGTGCTTCGCTGCATAAGACCATCCCTGGTCAAAAAAGCGCGGGCTTTCAATGCGCACGTCAACGCCGTCGACCGTAGCCCGGACACCGCGACCGACAATGGCCTGGAAATTCGTTACGTCAGGCCGCTCCAACGCCAGCGCCTCGGCGCGCTCGACGATTGCCCGTGCCAGTGGATGCTCGGACGCGGCCTCCACCGCCGCCGCCAGGGTTAATACGTGATCCTGCGAGTCACCGTCAGTGACCACAACCTCGACCACGGCGGGTTTACCCAGGGTAATGGTTCCGGTCTTGTCCAGCACCACCTTTTTGACCTCCCTGAAAACCTGGAAGGCTTCACCGGAGCGCATGAGGATCCCCTTTTGCGCCGCCATGCCGCCGCCACGAATCATGGCCAGCGGCGCCGCCATGCCGAGCGCGCAAGGGTAGCCCATCACCAGCACCGCCAACGTGGCGAATACCGCCCGGCTGAAATCCGGTTCACCGATAAATGCCCAGGCACCCAGGGTCCAAATCAGGAAAGCACCACTGGCCGCGATCAATACCGCCGGGACAAAGAATTTCAATACCTCATCGACCAGCTGCAGGATACCCGGCTTCAGGGTACGCGCTTCTTCAATCGAACGGGCAATCTGCTGGAGAAAACTTTCCTCGCCGACCTTGGTGGTGCGCACCAGCAATGTGCCGGTCTGGTTCAGCGAACCACCGATGACCGCATCGCCCTTGGCCTTGTCCACAGGGATCGACTCGCCGGTGACCAGGCTCTGGTCCACTGCCGAGGCCCCGTCGACAACCTCGCCATCCACCGGGATACTTTCGCCGGGCCGGATACGGACCTGCTCACCGGCACGCACCTGTTCCACCGGGATCTCCTGTTCGTGTCCATCGCGCACCACCCGCGCCATTGCCGGTTGCAAGTCCATCAGCTTGCTGATGGCCCGGGAACTGCGGGTGCGTACCCGCAACGACACGTATCCGGAGAGAATATGGTAGGCGGTAATAAAAACGGCCGCGCCCATGAAATCCGCCATGGGCCAGGGCTGGGTAAAGAAGCCGACGGCCCCACCGACAAGACCGCCGAAGGCACCGAATTCCATCAGCACGTGCTGATTCAAAATGCCACGCTTGAACGAAGCCCAGGCCATTTTAAGAATAGGCCAGCCCACACCGAAGACCATGCCCAGACTGAGCACCAGCATCACCCACTTGAACCACGGCAGGCGGACACCCAGCCACATGGCCGTCATGAAGCCAAGGGACACCAACAAAACGCCGCCCGCGACCAGGAGCTGATCGCGATGGTGGCGTAACTCGGCTTCCTCTTCCTCGAAGGTACGCACCTTGCGCGGATCGCGCACGGTGTAGCCCATGCTGCGCAGGGTATCGCGAAGCTCGGTGGGCGCCACCCTGTCCGGATCGTACTGGACCAACACCTCTTCATGGGCCAGGCTGACGCCCGCGTCTTTCACTCCGTCTATTTGCATGAGCGCCTTGTTAATAGAACTCACGCAGAAGGAGCATTGCATGCCGCCGATCTTGAGCTGCAGCTTTTCGTTCCGGGTTGCGTGCTGCCTGTCCGGTGATGCCGGAGGGTTGTCGGTGAGGGGAGTTTTTATTTTGGTCGCCATTTCTGGATCCGGTTATTTCCGTAATCAGCGACAAAGACCGTGCCGTCATTCGCAACCGTAACAGCGATGGCTTTATTGAATTGGCCCGGCCCCCGGCCCTTTTTGCCAAAGGTGGTCAGGAACGTGCCCTCGGGCGCAAACTTCTGGATGCGATTGTTGTAGAAATCAGCAACAAACAGGTTGCCCTGCGGGCCGATGTCGACGGAAGTCACGGTGGCAAACCAGCCGTTGAAAGGCCCGAAGATATTCACCCCGAAAGGCCCGCCCCATTTGCGTAGAAAGTGGCCCTCTGGATCGAAGACCTGGATCCGGTCGTTGTAACCATCCGCCACGTACAAAGTACCGTCGGCTGCCAGTGCCACATCCGTGGGATAATTGAATTCGCCCGCCCGGATGCCAACCTGACCGGTGGTTCCCCACTGTTTGATGAAGCGGCCGTCTGCGTGCAGACGCTGAATACGTTGGCCGTAAAAGTCAGCCACAATCAGATCACCCTTCGACGCCACGGCGGCACCGCCCGGTGAACTGAACTCGCCCGGTCCCTTGCCCGCTTTACCAATATGGCGATGCGGCGTCCCGTCCAGCGCAAACACTTGAATGCGATCATTCCAGTAATCAGTGACGTACAATTCATTGTTGGCAATGGTCAGGTTCATGGGCCGGCCAAGCTGACCGGGGCCATCGCCTTTGGTGCCGAACTGGCGCTTGAAGTTACCATCGAAATCGAAGACCTGAATACGGGCATTGCGCGCATCACTGACAAACACTTCGCCATCATGCACGGTAATGCCGGTAGGGTCGTTAAACTGGCCCGGGGCCGCGCCATGCTCGCCCCACGCCGACACAAAAACATAGCCAGCTTCTTTTGGCGAAGGTATCCAGACAAACCAGGTGATCACAACGAGACCCAGCAATAAGGCCGTCAGGCCGCCTGCAATTTTCAGAATTTTTTTACGCATGATGCCGGTTCCTCCGTGGTGATGTTAAAAATTAAAGCGCACGCTCACGCGGGCGATGTAATCATTTTCCAGCGCCGCGCCGTTGAGGTCCTGGGACACCGGCACCTGCACCGCGGCTTCAGCGATCCAGCGCCGGGTGACATACTGAATACCTGGTACCAGAAATAATCGGGTGCCCCCTGAATTCGGATTCGCCTTCCCGTTGACACTGTCCTTGTCCTGATGGATCAGGTTGGCTTCAATGACACCGTAGAAGAAATTGGGGATGCCCCCCGTTAAGGTCCTCGGCCACAAACGGTATTGCAACGACGCATCCAGCCGGGCTACATCACCGGCTGCAAAACCATGCGCCCGGTTATTGATCTGGTAACTGGCCTGGGTGTCGATCTGATAATCCAGGGTCTGGTAGGTCATCACCACACCGGCCAGGGGATCCCACGATCCGGAACCCACCTGCACACTCGCGGGCAGACGACCGAAGGCATCGCGTTCCGTGTCATCTCCGGTCGGCATTTTGACGCCGGCAAACGGCGCCACCCGAAAGTTCTTCCCCGGCCGGTTATGCTGAAAGACGGTGTAGCGGCCAAACACCGTGAGGTCGCCAGGGCCAGAGGTACTCCGCGTCCGGCGTTGGCCGCCGACGGTCATTTTGAGTTCGTTATCGCGATAGGGCAACACACCGAACAGGGCGAGCTTGCTGTTAACACCGTAACCCAGCACCGAGACGGCCGCATCTGCACGGCGGTCCCTGTTCATGCCGCCTGGATCACGACCGGATTGGTTGACAATGTACTGCTCACGAAAGAGAAACTCGCCCTTGGCCACCGGCAGTGCCGTATTGAAGGTGATCGGCGCGCTGTGTGCATTGCCGATCCAACCGGTCAGGCCCACCAACCCGAGGATCAGGGCGGCAGTCAGATACCCGATCTTTTTATAAGTACGTGTTGTATCCATTTCATTCAGCTCCCTGCGACGGCGCGAAGGAGCGCAAGGTAAACCCGGCATCCTTGACCTTTTCGCGGGCAAGTTGCTCCGACAGTTTTGCCTTATCAGCCATCGTGACGATGACCTGGCCCTTTTTAATGTCGACGTCGATGTTTGCAACGCCTTCAATAGAGCTCAGCTTCTTTTCAATGCCATAGGCACAAAAGGGACAGGCCAGACCGTCCACTTGAAGCGAATAAGTCATGGCTGCCGCATTCGCTCCCAGCGGTGTCAACAGGATCACCAGCGTAATAATCGATGCACGTATTTTGTTCATAGCGAGATCTCTGTGTCATTAATCAGAATTTGCAATGCTTTACATAAGCCCAACCAAATTAATTTTTTCATGATGTTACCTCCGTACTCTTTGGTTGCATTCGTCAATGCCTTCCCAGGCTGGTTAGCCTCATTGGACAACCTGGACTGAACTCAAGGTTCCTTGAATTCGGCAAAAAAATTGCTCTTGAAGGGAAAGCTTAATCCTTGGAGTCGACTCCAGGTCAAGTTTTTTATGTCCTTTAACTGACATCCAGGTCTGTAGTTAAGTACAGAGTCAGGCTATTATTCGAGGTTCCTGGAGAAAGCTCTATGAAAACCACGACACTGACGATAGGGCAGCTGGCCAAAGCCGCTGGTGTGAATGTCGAAACCATTCGCTATTACCAGCGTGTCGGCTTGATCACTGAACCGCCCAAACCAGCTGAAGGCTATCGGCGCTACCCACAAGAAGCAGTCCTGCGGATCCAGTTCATCAAGCGCGCCAAACAATTGGGTTTTACCCTCGACGAGATTAGCGAGTTGCTGGCACTGGGCGAGGGTCATTGTAACGATGTACGTAAACGCGCAGAAACCAAACGTGCCCAGGTAGTCAAGCAAATCCAGGACCTGACCGCATTGCAAATTACTCTGGATGAGTTAATTGGTGCTTGCATGAAAGGAGCAGATCCGATCGCTTGCCCGATTGTTGAGTCCCTCACCACAAACAACAGCCAAAAATCATAGAGATTCCTTCCGATCACCCTTGACTCCGTACCCGGGTACGGGGTGTATCGTTACAGCATACCTGCCATTTTTCAGGAGAAACGGTATGCGATTCACCACCTTGTTCGATTCAACCGGTGCGCTTGGCGCTATCGTCGCCGCCATGGGTTGTGCTTCCTGCTTCCCGGCGCTGGGTGCGTTGGGCGCCTCGCTCGGGTTGGGTTTTCTGCATCAGTATGAAGGTGTGTTCATCAATACCTTGCTCCCCGTCTTTGCAGGTATTGCTTTGGCAGCCAATGTGTTTTCCTGGTTCAGGCATCGAAAACACTGGCGAGGACTGGCGAGTATTGTCGGACCGTCGATGGTACTCGCCACCTTTTATTTGTTCTGGACGGATAACTGGAGCACCTACATGTTCTACGCGGGTCTCGTTCTGATGATGGTCGTTGCCATCTGGGACATCGTGTCGCCGCCACTTAAAACCTGTTCAAGTTGTGAAGAACCGATAAAAAAACCTGCCTCATAATTACCTGGCGCGCTTCGGCATAGAGATGAATACAAAACATTTAAAACACACAGATCTGCAACGACTGAGCGAACTGTTTATCAACGCCTTCCCAACGATGGATGCTGATGAGCAATTGCTTGCGCACACACTTTACCATCTGCTCGCAAAAGGAGTTCCGGTCTCTCGCACACAACTGGCCCATGAGAGTGGACGGTCGATTGATAGCGTTAACCTTGTCCTCGATTCCTGGCCGGATGTTTTCTTCGATGATGACAATCACGTGATTGGTTTTGCTGGCCTCACAGTGCGGGAGACGACACATCACTTCACAGTCAACAACAAAACAGTTTATACCTGGTGTGCCTGGGATTCATTATTTATCCCGGCACTCCTGAATACGACTGCACACGTTACTTCCACCTGTCCGGTAACGGAAAAAGAAATCAGATTAATTGTTTCGCCCACCCACGTTGAGGCAGTTAACAACAATGAAGTCGCGGTGTCTTTTTTAATGCCCGAAGAAAATGAACTGAAGGAGAATGTGACAACAAGTTTTTGTCACTTCGTCTATTTCTTTTTTAACCGGTCGGCTGGTGAACAATGGATTGACGACCATCCGGGTACATTTCTGTTGTCACTGGATAATGCCTTTGCCGTTGGCAAACAAATGAATGCTGCTCGTTACGATCAATGACTGAACCAACGGAATAAAAGCAATGACGACTTACAGGATTAAAATTACAGGAATGACTTGTGACGATTGCGCCAAAAGTGCTGAACAAGCGCTTAATGCTCTTGCCGGTGTCAAAGCAACCGTTTCCTATGATGAAGGCATGGCAAAAGTAGAAAGCAACGGTGATGCTGATAAAGGTCAATTACTCAGTGCCATTGAATCCAGGGGCTATGGTGCCGTACTGCTTAATAGTGATGACATTACCGGATCGGGCAGCAATAGCAGCGGTTTGCATATAGCCATCGTCGGCACTGGCTCCGGTGCCTTTGCTGCGGCAATCAAGGCCGTCGAACAAGGTGCACAGGTGACGATGATTGAAGG
>Ga0114931_10007229_pt1 | contig 13580 bp, 9 predicted proteins | sample 2SBtaG_FD_89579 | JGI IMG/M metagenome (GOLD analysis project Ga0114931, IMG submission 89579) | Deep subsurface microbial communities from Kolumbo volcano to uncover new lineages of life (NeLLi) - 2SBTROV14_V59a metaG | ecosystem: Environmental > Aquatic > Marine > Volcanic | place: Kolumbo... | reverse complement strand
GGTCGTTGCCCCAGGTCCAGAAGATCCTGAGTGGAAAGTCCTGAGCGTCGAGGCGGGTAAGATCGAGCACGTCGCGACCGGTGTACGCGGTCAGGCGCAGCCGGTCTCCGGAGCGGGTCCAGCCCTCGAGGACGCCCTGAAGATCGGTCATGTGGTAGGGAAAGTCGAAGACCGGCTTGAGGAGCAGGTCGAAGTAGGATCGCCGGCCGGAGATCCTCGCGCGCATGTTCGCGAGGCCGAGCGCGTGCGACACGCTCGCCGGCAGGCGCCCGCCGAGCGCCACGCGTGACGCCAGCAACGAGATGCCGCCGTCGACACCGAAGCGGCCGTCCCCCGGATCGCTCTCGATCTCGAGCACCGAGGAGACCCGCCCTCCGTACTCCGCGGGAAACCCACCCGACTGGAGCTGCGCCCGGTCGAGCATGTCGGCGTTGAAGACCGAGAAGAATCCACCCAGGTGGAACGGGCTGTAGATGGGCACGCCGTCGAGGAGGATGAGGTTTTCGTCCTGCGACCCGCCCCGTACGTGGAACGCCGCCGAAAAATCCGAGGTGCTGACGACGCCCGGCAGCACCTCGACCGCGCGCAGAGGATCCGCCTCGGCCACGCCCGGCACGCTCTTGAGCTGCGCGAGCGACATCTCCCGGATCGTGGCGCCTCCGACGTCCTCGAAGCGGATGCGCTCCCGGCTGCGCTGTGCCCGGACCGCGATGCCCTCCAGTTCCACGGCCTGCCGCGAGAGCGTGAACTCCACCTCCAGCACCACCCCGGCCCGCACCGCGATCGGGCGTTGGCGCGCGGCGTACCCGAGCCGTTCGACCCGGAGCATGTACGAGCCCGCCGCCAGCCCGTCCAGGCGGAAGAACCCCAGGCGATCGGTCTCCGTGGCGGCGAGCACCGCACCGGCATCAAGCACTTCGACGGTGGCGGCGTAGATGGCCGCGCCCTCGTCCTCCCGGATCCTTCCCTGGACGGAGCCGGCCGTGCGCCGCACCGCCGATGCAGCCGCCCGCGCCTGCGCACACGCCCCCGTCGGGAAGGCCACCAGGCCTACCCCGGCCCCCACGCTCAACTCCATCGCCAGCGCCGCACCGGCCAGAAGCCGGGGCAGCGCGCCAACCACTCCCTGAAGCTCCACCCCTGCGGCGTTCCTCCTGCGTGGGTTCCCATCCTTCGACACGACGCTCGGTCTCCGTTAATCTATCCCTTTCCGCTCGGTATCAGACCACCCCGGCCCGAGCGCCGCCCATGCGGCGTGCATTGACGACACCGTGGACATCCATCACGCGACCACGCAGCAGGCGCACCGCGCACGCACCCCCCGAACCGCCTCGCAGCGATGAACGACCGGCGGGCGCTCCAGCGCCTGGCCGCATACCCCCGCACGGCGCTGGCCCACCTTCCCACGCCGCTCCTCCGGGCGCCCAACCTGACCCGCGTCCTGGACCGTACGGCGCCGGAGATCCTGATCAAGATGGACGAGCACACCGGCTTCGGGCTGGGCGGCAACAAGGTTCGCAAGCTGGAGTTCGAGCTTGCGCCGACGCGCCTGGAAGGCATCACTCACCTGATCACCTCGGGAGGTCCGCAGTCGAATCATGCCCGGGTGACGGCGGCCGCGGCCGCCCGCCTGGGGCTGCGGTGCATCCTCGTGCTCAACGGCACGGCGCCGGATCCCCCCTCCGGCAATGCCCTGCTCCAGCGACTGTTCGGCGCCGAGATCCGCATGGTGCCGGCCCGGGCCGATAGGGCGCCCGCGATGGCGGAGGCGGCGCGCTCGGTCGAGAAAGAGGGGGGAAGGGCGCTGGTCATCCCCCTCGGAGCATCCACCGCGTTGGGAAGCCTCGGCTACGCCGCCGCCGCGGTGGAGCTCGCCGCGCAGCTCGACGGATTCGAAGCCGCCCCCGCCCGCACGCGGCGCACCTGGATCTTTGTAGCCTCCTCGTCCGGGGGCACCCTGGCCGGCCTCTTCCTCGGGTTCTCGCTGCTCGGGCGCACCGGGATCCGCCTCGTCGGCGTCAGCGCCGACACCGCCGAGCGGGACCTCATGGCTCAGGTGCACGGGTTGGCAGCCGGAGGCGGGCGCGTACTCGACTGGCACGGCGAGCTTCTCGACGACATGGTCTCGTGCACCGACGCCTTCGTGGGCGAGGGCTACGGCATCCCCACGGATGAAGCGAGAGAAGCCACGGCGTTGGTCGGACGCACCGAAGGCATCGTGCTCGATCCGGTGTACACGGCTAAAGCCGCCGCCGGTCTCATCGACCATATCCGCTCCGGCGCACTGCGTCCCGTGGACCGCGTGGTCTTCCTCCACACCGGGGGGCACCCGGCGTTGCTCGCCTGAAGCGGCCATCCGGACACCTTCGGCTTTGGCGCGCCGCCTCACTGCTTCCTATGTTGCATGCCGGCGGCGGATGCGCCGCCAGGCTCCGCCCCGGCCCTCTCGCACGCATGCGTATGACCGAGACCACCACACTCCTGATGAAGGTGCCCCTCCTCCATGGGCTGTCCGAGGAGGATCTGCGGCATATCGCCGACGCCACCCGGAGGCAGGCGTTCGAGGCGGGGGCCAACATCGTCGAGATCGGAGAGCCGGGCCGTTCGCTCTACCTGATCGTTGAGGGCCACGTCCAGGTGCTGTATCCCGCCCGAAGCGCCGACTTCGAGCTCGCGCGCCTCGGAGCGGGCGAGTTCTTCGGTGAGATGGCGTTGCTGAACGACAAGCCGCGCAGCGCCACGGTGCGCGCGGTCGACGCGGTGGATGTGCTGGTCCTGGACAAGAAGGATTTCCGCCGGATCCTGATGGACTCGCCGGGCGTCGCGCTCCAGTTACTCGAGGCCCTCTCGATCCGCATCCGGAACGCCGACGAGCAGATCAGCGGTCTCTCCGACAAGGCGATGAGAGACTCGCTGACCGGATTGTTGAACCGCCGGGCCTTCCATGAGCGGATGGCGGAGGAAGTCGACCGGGCGCGCCGGTATGGAGACCAGTTCTCCCTGATCCTGCTCGACCTCGACCGCTTCAAGTCCATCAACGACACCCTCGGCCACGATGTGGGTGACCAGGTCCTCGCCTGGGTGGGCCGGATCCTGACCGAGCACACGCGGGCCGCGGACGCGCCGTTTCGCGTCGGAGGAGAGGAGTTCTCGGTCCTCTGTCCGGCAACCTCCTCGGCCGTGGCGAGCGCCGTGGCCGAGAGGCTCGTCGGCGTCGTCGGCGAAGCCCGCCCCCCCGTCGAGCGGGAGGTGCACGTGACCATGTCGGCCGGACACGCCACGTGCCCCGACCACGGATCGGCGCACGACCGCCTCTACAACGTCGCCGACGCCGCCCTGCTCCGGGCGAAGAGCGAGGGGCGCAACCGAGTGTGCGAGCCCGTAGTGGGAGACTGAGCGCGGCCGTCCATGCCGAACAGCGCCCCGCTACACCCGCCATGCGATACCCGGCCATACGACCGATCAGCCTTGCAGTCGCCCCACCCTGCCGTCTATTCTGAGGTTCAGCGGGTGACGGTCCTACGAACCGCCGCCCCGCACCCGCTCGCGCACGGAGGTAGGGTATGGACGCCTCGACCCGCAACCAGGTCCGCCTCTTCGTCCTCGTCGTCCTCGCGTTTCTTCCGGCAATCGGACTGTACTGGTACGCCAATGCCGAGCTCCGCCAGCACACGCTCCGGAGTCACGAGGAGCAACTGCTCCGGTTCGCGGAAGTCACGGCCGCCGACTACCAGCGCATGGTCGATGACAGCCGGAGTCTGCTCGGAGCTCTCGCACAGTTCCCCGAGATCCGCCGGTCCGGGCGGAACTGCAATCGACAACTCCGGGAAGTGCTGCGTTTCACACCGCAGTACACCACGCTCTCCCTGATCGGACTCGACGGCTACCTCGCGTGCGGTTCCCTGACCCCGGAGGAGGGGCTCTACCTGGGCGACCGCGCGTACTACCGCGAGGCGCTGGCCACGAATCGCTTCGCCGTCGGCCGCTACGCGCTTGGCCGGATCACCGGGAAGCCCACGGTTGGCGTGGCGTATCCGGTCACCGGCGACGACGAGCCGACGGCCGTCCTCGCCGCCAGCATCGATCTGACGCTTCTCGGTCATACCGCCACCCGTGCACGTCTGGAGCCGGACGCCACCTTCACGGTGCTCGACCGTTCGGGTACAATCCTGGTCCGGGTTCCGGAACGGGTCGAGCTGGAAGGAACCGATACGGTCGGATCTCGGGTCCCGGACGACTTCCCGGCCCTCAACGAAGCCGCCGCATCGCCGTACCTCATGTCCGCCACGGACGTCGATGGCGTCACCCGTCTTTTCGCTGTAGCGCCACTGCACGGGGCGGGCGCCCGCGCTCAGGGGTACATCCTCGTGGGCAAGGATCGTGCTAAGCTATACGACGTCGTCGACAGCACCGTGCGCAGCGAGCTCCAGTACCTGGCCGTGGCGGGGCTCGCCGTGCTGCTCCTCGCGTGGCTCTTCGGCCACTTTGCGTTGGTGCGGACCGGGCCGCCCCTCCGACCGGGGGAGTGAAGGGCGGCCCGGGCGCGCGGCGGCCCGCTACTCGATCCCCTCTCCGATCAGCTTCTTGACCAGGGGGCTGACGAGGAGCGCGAACAGCCCGACGCCGCCCACGATCATCGCCACCGTGCGGAAGAGCAGCATCGGCGGCAGCGTCTCCAGAGTGCCGGCGACCAATCCGGCGAAGAGGTTCCCGAGCGAAGCGCCCACGAACCAGATGCCCATCATCTGACCGACGCGCCCGGCCGGGGAGAGCTTGGTGATCGACGAGAGGCCCACGGGGGAAAGCGACAGCTCGCCGCAGGTGTGCAGGAAGTAGGTAACCACAAGCCACGCGGGCGTGACGAGGTGCCCCTCCTGGGCATTGGCCGCACCCCATGAGATAACGAAGAAGCCCGCGCCCAGCCCCACGAGGCCGAGACCGAACTTGACCGGGATGGACGGGTTGGCCTTGTGCCGCGCCAGCCACACCCAGAGCGAGCCGAACACCGGCGCCAGGATGATGATCAGCACCGGATTGATCGCCTGCAGGAAGCTGGCCGGCGCCTGCCACCCGAAGATCTCGCGGTTGGTCATCTCCTTGGCGAAGAGGTTCAGCGACGAGCCCGCCTGCTCGAAGCCGGACCAGAAGACCGCCGCCAGCAGAAAGAGCCAGAAGATGACGACGAGCCGCTTCTTCTCCTGACCCGTGTGCCTCCCGAACAGCCACAGGTAGATGAAGTAGAGCCCGACAAGGACCAGGATGCTGGATCCCAGGTACCCGGCGATCTGCTGGAGCGTGATCGGCAACACCCCCGAATGGACGAGCCACGCGAAGATCGCCACCAGCGCCGCGATGCCGAAGAAGCCGCCGAAGAACTTCCTGCTCTTGGCGGCGAGTTGCGCCGGGGTGTCGTCCGTCCTCAGCAGCCCCGCCTCGCCCAGATACTTGGCGCCCACCTTGTACTGGATCAGCCCGAGGAGCATCCCGAAGCCGGCCATCGCGAAGCCGAGGTGCCAGTTGTAACCCTCACCGAAGAACCCCGTGACGAACGGGCTGACGAACGCCCCGAGGTTGATTCCCATGTAGAACACCGAGAAGCCGGCGTCACGCCGCGCGCCGCCCTCGGGGTAGAGCTCCCCGACGATCGTGCTGACGTTGGGCTTGAGCAGACCCGTGCCGAGCACGATCAGGATCAGCCCGAAGTAGAAGCTGGCCATCATGGGAAGGGCCAGGCTGAACTGGCCTGCCGCGATCAGACACCCGCCGACGAACACCGCCCGGCGCTGTCCCCAGAGGTTGTCCGCGACCCAACCCCCCGGCAGCGCCAGAAGATACACCAGACTGGTGTACAGGCCGTAGATGGCGGCGGCCGTTCCTATGTCCATCCCGAGGCCGGGATTCTGCTCGACCGTGGTCGCGGTCATGAACAGGATCAGGAGGGCGCGCATCCCGTAGTACGAGAAACGCTCCCACATTTCTGTAAAGAACAGGGTGGCGAGCCCCCGAGGATGACCGAAGAAGTGGTTGTTGTCCGCGGGCACGGACCCCTGCGCGGTGCTGGTGCTCACGATCTCGAACTCCCGTTCAGGCGGAGCGGGGCCGTCCGCACCGACCGACCGCCGCGTGTCACGAGAACTACGTGGCTGAAGATGGCCTGATTTCGGGCTTTCCTCCATGTCGCGCAAGGCCGGAGACCTCGCCGGGGAGATCCGCAGGCATCGGCCCTCGGTTGGAGTGCACAGCACGCAGTGTAGTCGCACACCCTCCGGGCGGACTGGCGATCGGCTCCCGGACTTCGTAGGATGCGTACCCACCGTGGTTCCGGTGGCGTGGCGAGAGGAGGACAGCCCGCGAAGCGCAGAATTGGAGGTGCCGCCGCCCGCCTGATTCGAACCGTCGTACCCGCACGTTCCCTCAGACCGGAGTAGAACTTCATGCGACGCACCCTGCCTCTGGCCGCCTTAGCGCTTGCGCTGTTCGCGACCGCATGCCAGGACTCGACCCAGCCCATAGCCCCTCCGGATCCGTCACTGACCGCGATAACGGTCGCGGCACCGGCCGGCGGCGCCCAGCAGGCCGAGCGCGTCGTACCCGGCCACGTGGTCGCGCGCCTCGCCGCGGACGCTACGGACAGCGACGTGGCTGCCGCGTACGGCCTCCAGGTGGTGCGTCGGGCCGCCGGCCGCGCGTTCACCGTGTTTCGCGGGGCGGTAGGCAATGAGCGCGCCATGACGGCGCGACTGCGCGGCGACGCGCGCGTCGTGTGGGCGGAGCCGGACTATCTGCGCCAGCCCACCGGCATCGATCCCCGGCTGTGGGCGTTCTACAACCCCGGTGGGCTGACCATCACCTTCACCCGGGGAAGGAACAAGGGGCAGCCGGTAACGTCGAAGATCTCGACGGATGACGCGGACGAAGACAACATCGAGAGCTACGCCGCCGGCGGCGCGCCCGTCTCGATCGCGAGCATCGACACCGGAGTCGACTTCACGCATCCCGAATTCCTCCCCGGACAGCTGATCGCCGGGTGGGATTACGTCGACAACGACCCCGATCCGACGGACGGTGACGGCCATGGAACGCACACGACCGGGACGATGGTCGGCCAGAGCGTCGGCGTGGCCGGCGTATCCGGGGCGGGTCCGAACGTGACGGTCTACGTGTACCGGGTGTGCGGGTCGGCAGGGTGCGCCTCGTCAGCCATCTCCAGCGCCATCCGTGCGGCGGCCGATGCAGGCGTGGTCGCCATGAACATGAGCCTCGGTGGCGCCTCGGAATCTCAGGCCGAGAAGGACGCGATCGCGTACGCCGACGGCAAGGGCGCGCTCGTGGTTGCGTCGGCCGGAAACGACGGAACCGGCACCGTGAGCTGCCCGGCGTGCGACCCGCTGGCCATCTCGGTCGCGGCGAGCAACTGGCAGGATCAACTGGCGTACTACTCGAACTGGGGCCCCGGCCTCGACATCACCGCCCCGGGCGGAGAGATGTACTCCAACACGACCGAGGAGGCGGGCATCTACAGCTCCGTGCCCGGAGGCTACGAGTACCTCCAGGGCACCTCCATGGCGGCCCCGCAGGTGACCGGTACGGCAGCCATCACGGCATCGGTCACCGGCCTCCGCTCGGCAGCGTTGCGGGCGCAGATCGAAGGGAGCGCCGACGACCTCGGAGCCGCCGGCTACGACGAGACCTTCGGCAACGGACGCCTCAACTCCTACCGTGCCGTCACTGGATTGACGCTCGATGAGGGCGCGCCGCCTCCGGCGGGTGTCACCGCGAGCTTCACCTACTCATGCAGCGGCCTGGCCTGCTCCTTCGACGGATCGGGGTCGACCGGAAGCATCACCAGCTACGGATGGGACTTCGGCGACGGCACCGCGGGATCCGGCGTGACCACCAGCCACACGTACGGCGGAGCCGGCAGCTACGTCGTAACACTCACGGTCTCGGACGGCACGGTGTCGGACGCGACGTCGCAGACCCTCACCTGCACGCAGCGGGGCAAGAAGGTACGCTGCAACTGAGCGGTCCGCGCGCCGGAGGACGGCGGCAGCAGGGCCACCACGAACGGGAGGGGCGGGCCGGCGGGCCCGCCCCTCCTTCGTCACAGCCGGGCCGGACGACCTACCCGGCACAGCCGCGTGGCACCGCCGCCCGGCGAAGCGGACCCCGCTCCGGTGCGGCGGCACCTCGCCGGCTCATCCGAAGCTCAGCAATCGGGTGATGTTGAAGCCGACCCGCCACTCTCCGGATTCGAAGTTGAAGGGCGTGCCGGCGAGGAACTGCGCCGGATTGACGCGGATGGAGTTGGTCAGGATGATCTTGAAGAAGTGTCCCCCCGTCTCCAGCTCTATGCCGAACGTACCGGCATCGTGGCGCAGATCGCCGCGTGCCTCGCTAAAGTTCCACTCGCCGAGGAAGCTGAAGCCCTTCGTGGCGTACCACTGCACGTGCGTGCCGAGCGAGAACGCGTCGTCGGCCTTCGGCGCGTCGATGATCGGATTGTGGAGCCAGGAGGGGACCACGCCCAGAGCGAGCCCCGCGACCGGCTGCACGTCGACGATGAGCTGGCCGTAGCCCTGCACCGGCGTGTCGTTCGGGTGCCCGGTGGCGTCGGTGTTCCACGCCACTCCTCCGTTGATCGCGACCATCCAGGGCACCGGGCCGCCGCCCTCGGCGAGACGGACCTTGAGACTCACGTCGAGGTTGTCGTCGAGGTTGCTGCGCAGCACCCCCAGCAGCGCGCGGTCGTGGATCGCATAGGCCAGGCCGAGCCGGTTCTTCACCGGCCCGTCGAAGCCCCACAGCGCATCGCTCCCGTCGGAGACCGGTGGCAGAAAGCGGTGCGAGATCTCCACCAACCATTCTCCCTTCTTCAGCGTCCCGGCGGTGGGAAGGTTCGCCGACTGGGTGGAGTGGAACACCGTGACGGGCACCGCGGTCGGTGCCGAGCGCCGCCGCCAGCGCACCGGCCGCTCCTGCGCCGCGGCGTGCCCGGCCGTGGACAACAACCATACGCCGAACACAGCCGCGAGCGTCCGTCGGGTGCAGACGTTGGACATCATCACCCTCCTGCGGGCCGAAGCGTGAAATCCAGTTCGAGGCGGATCTCGTCGGCCAGTTTGAGGAACATCACTCTGGGAATCTCGATGTCGTAGTCGGACAACCGCACCTGGAACGAACAGAAGGTGCGGTACCCGGATCCGGCGGGCGACACGTCGCAAGGTATGCGCACCTCGCGTTCGACACCGTGGATGGCCAGAGTGCCGGTGGTATCCACGCGATATCCCCCGGTGCTCAGGGCGGACACGCCCACCAGCGCACCCTGGAAGGTGGCGTACGGATACCGCTTCACCTCCAGGTAGTTGTCTCGCATGTGCCGGTTCCGCAGCCCGATGCCCGTATCCAGGCTGGCGAGATCCACCTCGAAATAGAACTCCGTGTCGTTCGTCTCCATGCCCATCGACAGCGCCGGCTCCGTGAGCAGCACATAACCGTCGATCCGGTCCGTGACGCCGTCGAACTCCTCGATGGAGGCGCGCGAGATGAACCGTACGACGTTGGCGGCGCCGGTGTCGACGTCGAACTCCTGAGCCGGGGCCGGCCGGGGTGCGGCGGTCGCCACGACCAGCGCGGCGGCAAGGGCAAGGGTTCCACCCCGGCCCGCCGCGCGGCGCCGCATGCTCAATTGGCCTTCGCGCCCTTGTTGATCCAGTTCTTGATGTTGGTCAGGTCGACGTTGTCGAGCGGCGCGCCCCCCAGCGGCATCCGGGAGCCCGCCGTCTGGCGACCCTCCAGCTTCATCACGATGTAGCTGTTCTGGGCGTCGCCGGGGATGACCCGGGTCTGCGTGGGATCTCCCGTGGAGGTGACGCCGACCAGGTTCGAGCGCGCCGCACCCTTGCGAAGGTCCATGCCCGCAGACTTGGCCGCTCCGTGACATGAGGACGAGGAACACCCCCTTCGGTCGAAGATCTCCTGGATGTCATTGGCAAACGAGGGGTCGTCCTTGATCGAGCGGGGCTCCGGCGTGTCGCCGCCGTTGCCCGGAGCGGTCGGGCTGTCCGAGCCACCGCAGGCAGCCAGGAACGATGTGACCAGGAAGAGCGCGGCGTACGTGGGTAGCTTCATGGAGACCTCTCGACTGGAATGGAATGGCCTGACTCGTTCAGTCTCCGCGTACGGTAGCGGACACGTCGACCGATAAAGCTTGAAGTGCCGGCGGGGCGCACGTCAAGGCCGGGTGCTTGCCCACCACATACGAGACAGCCTCGTCGAGATAACACGTCCCCGCCCCGGGGAGGGGCCACCGTGCGCCGGGTGACGCGGAGCCCGGCCCCGCGGGTACGCTGCGCCCGCCGCGGCCGCCGGGTCGTCTGCAACTCACCGAGAGGCCCCGCTCACCGCCTCCGACCCACCCCGGTAGCGCGCGAACCACGCGAGCACGTACTCGACCTTCGCAATCAGGTTCGAGGGACGGCGCGCAATGCCGTGGCCCGACTGCTGGATGCGAACCATCGCGGTGGGCACGTGCCGGAGCTGCAGCGCCTGGTAGAACTGCTCCGTCTCCGAGGGCGGGGTGCGGTGGTCCTGCTCTCCCACCATGATCATGGTGGGCGTCTTCACGTTGCCGACCAGAGAGAGCGGAGAGCGCTTCCAGTACTGCTCGTGATACTCCCAGGGCGGTCCCGGGAACCAGTACTGGACGTAGCTCGGGTACCCGTCCGACGTCAGCGCGAAACTGGTCCAGTTGATCACCGGCTTGGCCACCACGGCCGCCCGGAAGCGGTCGGTCTTGCCGACGATCCACGCGCTCAGCACGCCGCCGCCGCTGCCGCCCGTGACGTAGAGCTGGTCGGGGTCGACGAACCCGCGCGCGACGACCGCGTCGACGCCCGACATGAGGTCGTCATAGTCCTGCCCCGGATAGTTGTGATGGATCAGGTTGCCGAACTCCTCGCCGTAGCTCGTGCTCCCCCGGGGATTCGCGTAGAGCACCACGTACCCCGCGGTGGCGTAGATCTGGATTTCCGCGGCGAAGCGACTGCCATAGTTGGCGAACGGCCCCCCGTGGATCTCGAGCAGGAAGGGATACTTCTTCGAGGCGTCGAAGTCCGGGGGCGTCACCAGCCACCCCTCGACATCGCGTCCGTCGTACGACGATTTCCACCACATCTCCTCTACCTTGCCGAGGGTCTTGTGCCCCAGGAGATCGTCGTTGAGCCGGGTCAGACGGCGGGCCTTCGCGCCCTTGCCGCCGACCGCCAGATCGGCGGGATGGTCCGGCCGGGTGTGGGTGAACGCGATGCGCCCGTTGCGGCTGACGGAGTACTGCCCCCCACCGTACGGACGGCCCAGCGAGAGCCCGCCCACGTCCGCCACCAGATTCTCGATCTTACCGTCCAGCGATGTATACGCCACGCGCGTGTTGCCCTCGTCGTCGTACTGGAAGTAGATCGCCCGCCCGTCGGCGGACCACGTCAGCCGGCCCACGCTACGGTCGAGATCGCCGACCATGTGGCTGCCGCTTCCGTCCGCGTTCATCACGTACAGGTGGCTGACCTGGTAGCCCTGATACCGGTCGTCGAAGCCCGTGTACGCGATCTTCGATCCGTCCGGCGAGACCCGCGGCCCGCTGTCGGGTCCGTTGCGGTCGGTAAGCTGAGTCACCTCACCCGTGGCGACATCGACCCGGTAGACCTCGCTGTTGCGGGGATGGTACACGGCGTCGTCACGTCGGTTGGCGGAGAACACCAGCGCCTTCGAGTCCGGTGTCCACGACGCCGTCGAGCCGTCGTTGTACGGCCCGAAGGTGATCTGGCGCGGCGTGCCCCCCTCCTCGGGCATCACGAACAGGTGCCGATGGCCATCCTCGAGGTAGCCCACACCGTCGGCGCGGTAGCGCACCCTGGTGATCACCTTGGGCGGCGCCGCCCACTTCGCCCCCTTGGGCTTGGGCGGCAGGTGCGCCAGTGGCTTCCGCTTCTCCGGGACGAAGATGCTCATGGCGATCCACTTGCCGTCGGGCGACCACGCCAGCCCCCCGGGCGAACGCGTCAGGTGCGTCAACTCCGCGGTCTGGCCCGTGTCCATCCACCGGACGAAGACCTGCGAGCGGTCCTCGTCGCTCGAGACGTACAGCAACCGCTTGCCGTCCGGTGACCACCGCGGCGACGACGCGTTGGCCGTGCCCTCGGTCAGCGGGCGCAGGTCGCTGCCGTCGGCGTTGACGATCCACAGGCTTGTCCGGCGCCGATCCGTCATGATGTCGTAGCCGGCCCGCACGAAGACGATGCGCGAGCCGTCCGGTGAGATCTGCGGATCCTGCGCCACCTCCAGCTCGAACACGTCGAGCGCATGGAAGCGCGTCGGGTCGCGTTCATCCGCGGCGGACGCGGGCGCTCGAGCCACGTCGGGCGCGGGCACTCGAACCGCAACGGGAGCCGCGGCATCGGATCGGGCCACCGCCTGGGATTGGGCGACGACGGGAGCCGCATGACTTCCGGCAACGATCATCAGCGCTACGGCAGCCGCCGCGCATCCACGCACGTTCGACATCTCGACCTCCATTCCACGATTTCGGGCAGGGCATCCCGCGCTCGGCGGACACGATAGCGCCCCGCGCGGCACGCGGCCACGCCCCGGGACGCCGGCGTAGCTCCCTCGCGTGGCGCCATGAGGCGCGGGAACGAAAAGGCGCGCGTCGTCGTTCGTACGTATGTTCGCCCGAGCCGCGTCCTCCCGTTCCCCGACCTTCCAGGCCGATCCCTTGCCGAGGCTTCGCTCCGTCCGCGACGAAACAACCCGATCCGGGCGTCTCCTCTTCCTGATCCTGGGCGCCTGCGCGCCGCTTTTGACGGCGTGCGGCGACGGCCCGGCCGGGCCCGTCATGCCCGTTTCCAGCGTGGCCGGGGTGGTCCACGGACCACCGGGCATGTCCGTGGCCGGGCTCACCGCGCGCGTGCGGTGGGATGGGATGGACGAGCGCAGCCCGGTCGAGGCGGACGGCTCGTTCCTCGTGGCGCTGCCCGACTCGGCCAGGGGATTCGGCTTTCTGACCATCGAGCCCGACGCGTCGGCCGAGCTGCTTCCGGCGTGGGTGCTCCTGACGCCGGGCGACGCGGGAGGCAAGGGCAACGTCGTGTTGCTGCCCCGCACCTGGACGGTGGCTGAAGGCCAGCACGCCGGCGCCGTGGTCGACATCGACCCGGACATGGCCGCCGACGCGAGCGTGCTGCCCAGCTACTGGGGCTTCCAGTACCCGTTCCGGCAGGACGGCTTCTTTCAGGCCATCCTCGACCGAACGCTGTGGACGGGAACGATCCGCACGTGGCCCGCCGGCTCGTTCCCTCTGCTCGTGGCGATCGACCGGGAGGGCTCGCGCGGCGCGAGCTTCACCGCGGCGGATTCCGTGTTGCTCTGGCAGCAACTCGATCGCATCGAGCACGCGCTGGGGCGCGACGCCTTCCGGCCTGCGCGCATCGAGGAGATCGAGCTGAACCCGGCATCGCGCAAGCCGCAGGGCGCCGTGCTCGTCCAGTTCGACACCACGCAGTCGTTCCAGGCCCTCGGGCGCCCCG
>Ga0114931_10007228_pt1 | contig 13582 bp, 8 predicted proteins | sample 2SBtaG_FD_89579 | JGI IMG/M metagenome (GOLD analysis project Ga0114931, IMG submission 89579) | Deep subsurface microbial communities from Kolumbo volcano to uncover new lineages of life (NeLLi) - 2SBTROV14_V59a metaG | ecosystem: Environmental > Aquatic > Marine > Volcanic | place: Kolumbo... | reverse complement strand
GCGGAATTTGGCTTCGACCGGATCGATTGCGAACTTCACCGTGCCGGTGCAATCCGCATGAGTGGACGACTGGATGAAGCGGAAGCACTTTTGAAATCAATCGCCAAAGACGCCGCAGGAAAAGCCGAATACTCCTTTCAGGTAGGCTGCATCTGGGCCGATTACGGCGACACGCTGACCGCCATCGAATACTTCGAACGCGCCGTCGATATGGACCCTTATCATTCCAGTGCGCTGTTTCGACTCGCAGCGGAAAATGCGAACCGGGGAAACGATGTCGAAGCGATTCGCCTTTACGAACAATCGCTTTCCAGACCTCCGTTTTACATGGGGGCGATGTTGAATTTGGGATTGCTTTACGAAGACAACGAAAACTATCGAGCGGCGGCGTTTTGTTTCCAGAGAATTCTGGAAGTCGATCCCAACCATGCACGGGCCGAGATGTACCTCAAGGACATCGAAGCCACCAAGGATATGTACTACGACGAAAGCCTGGCACGCGATCAGGCACGGATGGAACAACTTCTCAGCCGTCCAATTTCCGATTTCGAACTCTCTGTAAGAAGTCGAAACTGTCTAGCGGGGATGAATATCAACACGCTGGGTGACCTCACCGTAATCTCCGAACAGGAATTGCTGGCGGGGAAGAACTTCGGCGAAACATCGCTTCACGAAATTCGAGAAGTCATGTCGAGCCACGGATTGACGGTTGGTAAATCGGTCAACGAGACTTTTCATCCGGATTTGGATTTCGGTCAGAAAATTGCAGACCTTTCTCCCGAAGAGCAGGAACTCGCTGCCAAGCCGATTTCCGAACTCAATCTATCAGTGCGTTCGAGAAAGTGTATGAACCGCCTGGGAATCAAAACATTTGGCGAACTTTTACCTCGTACCCCAGACGAACTGCTTTCCAGTAGGAACTTTGGTGTCACATCGCTAAACGAAATTCGTTCGAAACTGGCCGAGATGAACCTCAAGCTCCGCAACGATTGAACGAACGACATTGCTTGAAATACCGTAAAGGATGACGGTGGAATGAAGTCTTTCTCGATCAGAATCACGTTGCCGGTTTTGCTTCTGGGAACCGTGCTGACTGCTTTCGCTTTACAGAAACACTCACCAAATCGTCATTCCTCGCAACACACTTCGCCGATCGATGTTGAACCGGCTTCAAATCAGATCGCGACGAAACTCTTCATTCGTGTCAACCTCACACCGCAACCGGTCAAGAAAATCGGCTGTCGAATCGGCCAACCCTTCAAAATTGTAGCGCTCGAAGGCAAGCGAATTCTGGCGATGTATTCCAAATCGGTGAAGACAGAAATCGTGCCGACGAAAAACGGCGTGCGCATTGCCGGTAAAGTTTTTACGGGATCGCAATTCGAAATCGTTCCCCAAAAATCGCCGTCGATCGAAATTGCAGGCACGCTTTATCGCGGAAGAATGAGGCTGTATCGGCGAGGAAATTCACGGTTCATCGTCGTGAATATTCTCCCGCTGGAAGACTACCTCGCAAGCGTGCTCAACGGCGAAATGCCTGCTGCGTTTCCAGTCGAAGCTCGCAAAGCACAATTGATCGCAGCGAGAACTTACGCGCTGTATCAGATGCTGAACCCGCCGGCTGCTTCCCGTTACGACCTCTTCGCTTCGTCCCTCAGCCAGAAATATCTGGGATTCCGATACAAGTCGCAGAATGGCAAACTTCTGGCAGGCGAAACGAAAACCAGTCGCAACCTGGTCCATGAGACCGCAGGGATGATCTGCATTCTCAACGGTCAGATCTTTTGTTCGTATTACTCTGCGGTTTGCGGAGGCAAAACAGTCGCGGGAATTCACGTTTTCGAAAGCGGGGCACCACTTCGAAGTGTAAAATGCCCGTGGTGTCAACCAGCCAAAAAGTATCGCTGGAAAACTTCGATTTCCTTTTTAGAACTTCGTCAAGCGATGGCGAAAGGGTTTCCCAAAATACAAAAACGGTTTCCCCGTATTACGTCTGTTTCTATGCTTGCACATTCGCAGAACCCCGACAAACAAACCATCGCAATACAAAATGGTCGATTCCTAAAACGAATTTCGCCCATGCAATTCCGCAAAATGTTCCCCGCGAAAATCTTTAGCATGAGATTTTCGATTTCGAACGGTCAAGGAGGAATTCGAGTCGCAGGCATGGGCCACGGTCACGGCGTGGGAATGTGCCAGTGGGGCGCGCGGGGAATGGCATTAGCAGGCGCGACTTACGAGAAAATCCTCAAGCACTACTACCCCGGTGCAAAAATCGTCTCTCTGGAATCAATTATAAAATAGTTCCATCCTCAAAAACCCAGACACCACGCCGGTTTGGGTCTGGAGAAGAATCTTCTTCTTGCCATCCAAATCGGTGGGAGACTGGATTTGTCGAACGCAACCTTCCCATCGGCAACCACATATTCCACATGAGTTTTGTGTTCGAAAGGGCCGCCATCGTAAAGGACAAGATCAGCGACGTTCCCTTTTTCGAGGCTGCCGAATTTGTTGTCGATTCCCAGAATTTTCGCCGCATCGAGAACTCCGGTCGGAGGTATGAAGATGCTTGTAAGAAAAATCTATATTCCATCTTGCAGCCAATAAACTGTTAATCTCGTTGTCTGAGTATAAACTGAGCCATCAGCGGAACCGCAAACGAGTATTTTCCATGTCGGTTCTTGTAGATCAAACCCGATTTTGCTAATTTTCCGAACATTTGACTGATTTGGCTTGCGCTCATTGGGTGTTCGAGTAACTGTTTCGACTTTTGCACGACTTCTTGAACCGTAAATTCATGGTCGCAGTTTTCCAAATTTGCAACCACCCTCAGCAAATCTCGTTCTCGATCGGTCGCTCTTCCCCATCGTCCGGCAAAAAAATCGGTATCCAACTTTCTCAGGATATCTATAATTGGAATCGAAATGTTCCGCTCGCCGATATTTTGTAAAAAAATATCATAGATTTCGCGACAAAGAAATTGGATAAAATACGGGTAGCCGGCGGATTTCTCGACGCACAGTTCAACCGAGTCGTCTGTCATTGTGATCGGACATTCCGCAACAGAAACGGGTTTGACAACGGCATCACGACTTTCATCGTCGGTGAGTCGGTCAAGAAAACACACTCGAAACATCCTTTCCGCATAAGTTCTGGCTTCTACCAGTTTCGGAAAAAGTGTTGGCAAACCTGTCAAGACAAGTATGAACGGTGCTCCTTTTTTTTGTAACGATTGAAAGAGATCTAACATCAAAGACAAGGGGTATTCTTCTTTTGCGGAATGATCGGCAAGGTTTTGCGCTTCGTCATAGGCGAAAACTATCCCTTTCAGTTTGTGGTCGCTCATAGTCTTCCAGACAATTTCAAGAACCGACTTGATTTTATCGATGACAAGACCGGGTGTTCGGTCGTAAATATCGACCATCGTATCGAAGTCAAGTTTGAGTTCATGTGCTACCTGCTTTGCTCCGAATCCGATCATCGTTTGAAGTACAGTCTTGTCGATCACAAGCGATGACGTCACGACAGAAAGATCGGTCATCATTCTCAAAGCGATCCTCTCCTCCGAAAGCGAAATCGATTCCGACAAATCCGTGCCTACCCAAAGCCAATTTTTGCTTAAAGCAATCGGCTTCAATGTGTCTAACAGAACAGTTTTTCCGACGCCGCGCAATCCGGTCAGGATGAAATTATCGAGAACGACTTTCTGCTCAATGATTCTCTCAAATTCTTCTTTCTCCTTGATTCTTCCAGCGAGATAAGGAGGCATGTGGCCGGAACCGGGGCGAAATGGGTTCCTGAATTGATTAAAATTTTCCATATCAACACCTAATGACACAAGGATATAAATTTACTTCTTCACATAAATTTATAGCACAATGCAACAGTTTGTCAATAAACCGGCTCACAGAGTCGAATATCCTACCAACGGACACAAATTATGGCCTTTGGAAAGGCTTGCGGTTTACGGGTGGGATTATGATTTTGGGAAGGCGAAGCTCAGTTTTCGATCATTTTGATCATGACCAGTATCATCTTTGAGAACAATGTTTCCTAAAAACATGAGAACATTCGTATCGAACACATCGTGAGAATCACGAAAAGAGTGGTGGATTCTTATCTCCTTGGTGCTCACTTTGCATCTTGGTTCGTTTGGTTTACGATGAAATCGAATCGAATCTTCCCAATCTCACCCGAGAGGTCTGCACCATGATCCGCTCAATTTTTTCCACCACCCGATTTTCTCTTTCTCTTCTCGTTCTTTGTGTTGTCGCCAACCCTCTTTCTGCGCAGGGAACCGCGCTAAAAACGATCGGTAAAATCGAAAGCTACGACAAATCGTTCGACAAACTTATTGCGCCCGGCACAAAAATCGAAGTGCTGGCCGACGGATTCCAGTGGACCGAAGGCCCGGTCTGGGTCAAGGAAGGAGATAGCGGGTTTCTACTCTTCTCCGACATCCCACGTAACTCAGTTTTTCGGTGGAAGAAGGGGCAGGGCATCGATCTCTATCTCAAGCCTGCTGGTTACACCGGCCTGAAAAGTTACAGCAAAGAGCCGGGAAGCAACGGCCTGTTGGTGGACTTCCTGGGGCGTCTCGTTTCCTGCGAGCATGGCGACCGACGACTTTCAGTTCTCACCAAAGGTGGCGGTAAGCGAACGCTGGTCGATAATTATCATGGCAAACGACTCAACAGCCCCAACGATGCCTGCTTCAAAAGTAACGGCGATCTGTATTTCACCGATCCCATTTACGGTTTACCAAAAGGTGCCGATGACCCTCATCGTGAACTCGATTTCTGCGGGGTCTATCGGCTCTCGCAAAACGGCAAGCTGACACTCCTGGTCAAAGACATGACACGTCCCAACGGTATCGCTTTTTCACCCGACGAAAAAACGCTTTATGTGGCGCAGTCCGATCCCGCCGCATCGATTTGGAAATCGTTTCCCGTCAAAGCGGACGGAACGCTGGGTACGGGGAAAATTTTCTATGCAATCAATGCCGAAGAAAAGAAACTTCCCGGCTTGCCCGACGGTATGAAGGTGGACGCGCATGGCAATGCCTGGGCTGCGGGGCCGGGTGGAATCTACGTTTTTTCGCCCGAAGGGAAAAAGCTGGGGATGATCTTCACCGAAAACCGCACCGCAAACTGCGCCTGGGGGAACGACGGCAGCACGCTTTACATCACCGCCGACGCGAATCTTCTGCGGGTGCAAACAAAAACCCAAGGCAACTTCGTCAAGTGGAAGTTAAACGGAGATTCGTAAAAAAACCCCGGTTCGTTGTTGCGAACCGGGGTGTTGTCGTTTTTCGTTTCCGCCCATCGCTTACGGCAGCGGTTGGTCAGCAGCAAAGGTGGCACTGCCGAAGACCATGGCTGGGTCGAGGTTGTATCGACCGGCGGTGAAGGCGGCGGCGGCACTTGCCGGTACACCACCGTCGTTGATTACGTTACTCGCATCGAGCAATCCCGACTGATCGACTCGGTAGAACAACGCCGGACGATTGTTGAAGGCGTCTCCCGCGAACGTCCAGGGGTTCGGGGTGGTGAAGTTTTTGGCCGCATCGGCATCGGTGAAGAACGCCGTCGTTTGGCTCGATGCGTTGATGCGATTCATCTGGTTGCCGAGGAATCGTAAGTCAAGCATGGCAGTGTCGTCCAATGTGACCGTGTCGATTCCGCCCATGTTGGTGCTGGTCGGCGTATTCCCCGCCGAGAGGAACGATCCGGTCGAGAAGTCGACTCCAATGCTGTTTTCGATACGGTTGTTCTGAATGTCGGCAGCGATGTAGGAACCTGTTCCCACAAGAATCGCCAGTCCGTCATCGTTGGCGGCAATCGCCGACTGACCGTTCGTGGTGATGGTGTTGCCATTGACGTTCAAGTTGACAGCAATGTCTTCAAGCGTACTCAGGAATCGACCTCGTGGTGAAGGAAGGAAGGTTCCAGCACCCAACTGAGCCGCAAAGAGTGCGTCGTTGGGATCCAGAGGAATCACCGCACCGCCACCGTGGTTGTTGGTGACGGCGTTGACCCCGAGTGTTGTCGGTCGGACGCGGTCGGTGTCGGTGATAACCCTGATACCTTCTCGACCGTTGTTGCTGATCAGGTTCGCCGTGGTGATGTTCAGCACGGCAGGAGCGGTACGACCGGCGAGGAATCCTCGGAAGTCGGCACTTAAACCCTGCATTCCGTTCGAATTGATCGTGTTCCGCATAAAGCTGGCAGTGAACGGCGAGGCGATGTTCCCCGTCATGTTCGTGCTTAAGAACACACCCTCTTCCAGGTTGTTGCTGATGTTGTTGGAATCGGCAACGAAGTTGACGACACGACCAAGGTTGCCCGTGAGGATTTCAATACCGGCACCGGAGTTGTTGGTAATCTGGTTGGTTCCAGCGGGCAATCCGATCAAGACGTTGCCCAGAGAAGAAGAACCAGCCGCGACCTTATTCACATTGAATTGCAGACCGGAACCGCTTGTTCTGGAACCAACTGCGGCGTTATCGAAGTTACTGTCAAACTGGGATTTTGTCACAGTCAGGTTGAGAACCGAGGCTGCTCCTTCGATGTTGGCCTGAAGACCATTTCCCGGTGTGGTGATCGAACCGTTTCGGTTGAACGCCGATCCGGTGATGGTACCATTCAAGGTACTGGAGTTTGCAGTCGTTAATACCAGACCACTTCCTCGCAGGTTGTCACTAATGTTTGTGTTGGTGATGTTGAAGTCGACTTCACCGTTGCTGAGCATCGCCAGGTTGGAGATCACCAGACCCGAACCGTCGGCGTTTTGACCGTTGCCGGTAATGGTATCGTTCAGAATGTTGATCGAGAGGTTTGTGTTGTTACCGTTGTTGGTAATGCTCATCCCGCCGGCTCGACCGTTGGTGATACTGTTGTTTCGAGAGATGAACGATGCCGTTACCGGGGCACCGAATGTGTTGCTGAAGTTGGCATTCACGTTGGCAATGCCGACGAGTCCGTTGGAACTGATGGTGTTGTTATCCAGCGTGATCCCAGACGATCCGCCATCGAGGTTTGCGAACACGCCATAGGTGGCGTTTGGACCGAGAGCGGCAAATCCACCCACTGAACCGATCTGGTTGTTGGTGAAGGCTGCGAACAGGCTGCCGTTGCTGCTGGAAAGTTCGATCCCCGCTCCATTGGAACTTGCCTTGAACACGTTCTGGCTGGCACCGTTTCCGCCGATGTTTGCGGTCAACAAACTGCCGGCTCCATTCGAACGAAGCAAGAGACCGCCCAAATCGTTGTCGTTAAACGTATTGCCAAAGGCATTGTTGATCGTGATTGTCGCGCCGGTTGCTGCGGTGGCACTCATTCCGTAACCGTCGTTGAGATCGAAGTTGTTGTTGGAAAGAGAACCAATATGAATCTGCGAACCGGCTCCTGTGGCGTTGAAGCTGGCACCGGTAAACATGTCGGTGTTGTTGGTGAAGGTGTTGTTCGCCAAACCTGCAAAGATAATACCGCCGGTGGTGGTTTCCAAACTCAAGCCGCTTCCATTATTGGATGCCGTGTTTCCGGTAATGCCGGTTCCTGCAACCAGTGCCGCATCGGCGTTGATGACGTTGCTGTTATGTGCCTGAATATGGAAGCCAATTCCAGCGGCTCCCGCTCCGTTACCCGAAGCGACATTATTAAACAGACCGAAGTCGAGTGTTCCACCAGCTGGGTTGTTGTTGACCAGTTGGAATCCGTCACCGGGATTGTTCTGGAAGGTGTTGGTATTGAGAAGACCGGGGGCACCGGTGGCGAATGTTCCTGTCGCATCGACCAATGCAATGCCGTGATCGACCGAGTTCTGGAACACACTGTTGTTGATGTTGAAGCCAAGAATTCCATTGGCAACCACGGGACGACCCGTTCCCCCGCCATCGAAGATAAACGCAGACAACTCGTTGATATTAGCCAGAGAGATGAGATTTCCACCTGCGGCGTTGGTAATTGTGGGGAAGATTCCCGTGCCCGTGCCAGGTAGCGTGGCCGTGCCGAGATTCGTCAATGCCGTTTGTGTAATGGCGGTACTCAACAATCTCTGTCCCACCCCCAGTTGCAGTGTGTTGGTGAGAGCGAAGTTGTTTCCGTTGACAAGAATCGCGTCAAACGAGTCTCTGGTGACCTGAGGCAGTGCCTGGAAGAAGGCCAGCGAACCGGCAGGATTCTCGACCGTTCCCGTTCCGCCCGCCCCCTGGTTGATGTAGAAAATGTTGTACGGAAGGCCGTCTCTGGTATCGAGTGCCAACACCTGACCGAGAATTTCCTGCTTGACGTTGACGGGAATTCTGGGATTGCGAATGAGGGCATCGCCCATGCGACTTCGGGTGGTTGGTTTTCGAAACCAGTGTTTCATCCAACCGTCGCTTTGTCCGTTGGGGAGTGCGATCGAAGTTTGCACGAAGGTATTCCAACCGAAAATGTCGTCATACCCCACTTGCACGCCCACTGTGGCGTCTTCGTTCAGCCAGGCTTGAATACGCATATCGACACCCACTGTGTCGGTGGTATCAGAATGGTTTAACCAGTGTGCACCGAAGTAGGCATCGACACCGTTCTCTCCTAAAAACGGCAACGGCCCACCGACGAGAACATCGAGATTGTTGTAAGCGAATTCCGTCGTGCGGAAATTGTTGAAGAGAATGTTATTTCCTGTAAACGACGCACCGGGGAGAATTCCCGAAGCGATGACATTCGAATCGTCGCTGGTTACGATAGCTCCATTGACATGCAAACCAAGGTGCGGCCCTACGACAGAAGCATTAAAACCGGCACGTGTATAAGTATTATTTGGTCCGTCATCGACATCGAACGTTCCACCGAGTGTTATGATTTGGTTACCGTTTCGAAATCGATAACCGCCGACAAAATTTCCAACTCCTTTGCCATCGTCGTCGGAATACCCGCCAGCGCTCAAGAAAATCAGGTTCTGACCGGGATCGAGATGCCAGGGTACGAAGACTTCACCACCCCAGAGGTTCCCAGCCCAACCTTGCCCGTCTCCCGCAAAATTACTGAGTCGAACCAACGGTCCGAACGGAACGAGCTTCGATTGACCTATGGTGTTATCCACTAAAACTCGACCAGCCGATTGGTTGTTCAGCGCACCGCTTGCCTGCAGGCTTCCGTCCTGAGCATTTGCCGAGGCAATTAGCATCGTTGAAGTCGCGATCAGGTTACAGATTGTGATCCGAAGTGAGGTTTTCATGAAATGTCCCGATCGTAGTCGTTTCTGTAATGTGAATTTCAACATTTGGAAGTCTTTTCTTTCCGATTCGAAATCTTCCGTAGCCAGTCATCCTGGGATGAATTCACACTACGGAATATGTAACGGTTACACTGGTGATAACAGTTATTCTGAAAATTCGGAAAATACCTCTGCTTGAGTTGAACTGTTTTGTCAAAATACAGAAACTTTGACGGAAATTCCGATCTTACGGGTAAGCTATCGTCTTGGTGCAACTTTCGCTAACATGTTATACAGAAATACGTTAGAGAGAATAATCAGCGTCAATAGCAGTTGGATGCGGGGTTGAACCGACCTGTCTCACTTAGATTTTCTAAGAATCACACATTGCCTATTTTAATGACTTAAGATAGGTGACGACCTTTTTCTTCCCTTGTTCCCGGGCTTTCGTGAGGGCGGTGTAGCCGTCGTTGTCTTGGGCGTTGACGTTCGCCCCGTGTTTCACCAGCAGTTTGACGACTTCCAGATGCCCGTTCCAGGCCGCTTTATGAAGTGGGGTGAGACCGTCGGAATCTTTCGCTTCGATTTTTGCCTTCTTTTCCAGCAGATCTTTCACGATTTGAAGATGCCCCTTCCAGCAGGCAGCATGAAGCGGAGTGCTCCCCGATTGATTGGCGGAGTTGACCTTTACTCCCGCTTTAAGAAGTAGTTCGACAATTTTGGCTTGTCCGTTCCAGCACGCCATGTGAAGCGGTGTGAATCCGCTTGCGTCGCCGTCTGAGAAATTGGCCGCATGTCGAATCAGCGATTCGACGACCTCGGCATGACCATTCCACACAGCCGCCGTCAGCGGGGTCTCGCCATCCGTCGAGGTTTCGTCGATGTTGAAGGTCTTCGTCTTCAAAAGCAGATCGACGACTTTTCGATGACCGTTCTCTGCGGCAAGAAAGAGTGCGGACTTTCCCGCGCTGTTTTTTTCTTTCGGATCGTACTTCTTCTTCAGCAGTTTGACGAGGGCGTGGTCGAGTCCATGTCGAGAGGCCCAGAGAAATAACGATTCTCCGCTGGGAGGTTCGATATCCAACTCGGTGTCGTTGTCGATTAACAGATTCACCGAAGAGTAATTCCCTGAAGTCATCGCCAGTTGCAGAGGCGTCTTTTTTTGTTTGTTTTTGACGTTCGGTTTGGCACCGGCATCGAGCAGAGCCTGCACGACCTCTGCGAATTGCCGGGAACGCTTTCGGCTCGCATCGCTTTCGGGGTCTGCGTAGTTAAAATAATTCCCCATGCGAGCGGCGGAATGCAGAACCCGATTTCCCTGGCTGTCTTCGACTCGAACGTCAATTTTGTGTTTTAAGAGTTCTTTGACGATTTCTACATTCCCGTTGTTACAAGCCGCGAACAACGCGTTGGGCATATTTCCGTTCGAACGACGACTGCCAACTTTTGCGCCGTTTTCAAGCAGCAATTTCACCGAAATCGGGTTATTCCTCAGGCAAGCATAAAAGAGCGGTGTCTGTTTCGACCGATCCAGAACGTTGACATTCGCTTGATGTTCGATGAGTATTTTCACAACGTCGCTTCTACCCGATTGACAGGCGAAATGGAGTGCCGAGAACATATAGTTGTTTCTCTCGTTCACCCTGGCACCGTGTTTCAGTAACAATCTTACATGCTCTTTCAATCCGCTTGATGCCGCATTCATCAACGGAGTATTACCCTGGCGATTTTTTACTTGGACGTTGGCCTTTAACTTCAACAACCGTTTCAGATAGGAGAGGTCGCGAATGTAGCTGGCGATTTGGATTGGTGTTTGCCCAGAGGTACTCTTCAAGTCGAATTTCGCCCCGGCATGCAGAAGCCGCTCGAAGATCGCTTTTTTGCGATATTGAACCGCGACCATCAGCGGCGAGTAACCATTGGCATCTGGGGTATCGAATTTTGTTTTGTGCTTAAGAAGAGACTCCACCATTTTGGAATTCCCCTGCATGATCGCGAGATGAAGAGGAAGTCGTCCGTATCGATCTTTCTGATTTACGTTCGCACCTTTTTTAATGAGGTACTCGAAGATTTTCGAGTTTCTGTTATAGACCGCATAATGCAGCGGCGTGTAACCGTTGCCCCGCATCTTCACATTGACGAGCGACCTGTCTTTTTCGAGAAGTTTTTTCACAAGTTCGAAATTTTGCGTTTGAACCGCCTGATGGATATTCTGCGCCGAGACGACCGAAGCAGGCAGATACAACAGCGACAAAGAAAGCAAACGAAAACAAAGGACACGCCTCACGGTTAGAATTCTCATGGAATGTTCCTCAGACTTTTTCTCTGGGTGCCACTGGCTCCACCAGTGCTTCTTGCTTAGACGCACAAACCTCGCCAATCACATTAGCTTAACGAACTCCATTCGATTCCTTTAGAAAGAAAATATGGGTCGCGAGAAAATCGGCGAAGATTCCCATTTCTGCACAGGCGATCTTCCCGGAATCTGCTATACTCACCGGCAGGAGCTTTCGACGAACCGATGACATTCTTTCGAAATTTCCTGTTTTTTCGCTAATGAACGACGCCTCGATGCGTCTCATAGATAGCTGCGGGCTTGTGTTTGTGACACTCGGCATGATCGAAAACTGAGGCTTTCCATTTCGGGAGGCGAGGCTCCTGCCGAGCAGGAATCTGGTTGACGTTTGCGGCTCAGCGGGAGCTTCGCCCTCCCAATAACCGTAAACCCTCCCAGTAACCGTAAACCATCCCAATAACCGTGAGCCATGCCTAAAACCGTCATTTGTATCCACTCGCAGTAAATCCCAGAGGAGAATTGCCTGTGCGTATTACCGCTTTCGTCGTCTTTGCTACGTGTCTGTCCGGACCGATGCACTGTGATTCTAACCGGGATTCAAACAGTGATCCGATTCGAGAAATGACTTCGGTATCCGTAGAAACTCAAATCGACTTCACCGAACCGAACGACCCGCTCATTCCACCAATCGTTCTCGAACCCGGTTCCATCGGTTCTAAAATTCCATTAGATTTCTCTCACGACATCCGTGCCACCTTCGAACCTCACGGGAACCAGGTCTGCGCCTCCGGTTGTGCGGCCAGCAGCCATCCCACCGGCGAACTTCTGGACTTCGAATTCGACGAACTCAAAAACCAGTACGCTCTAGGACCGATGGACCAAACCAACCGGGCACTGGAGACGCTTCTCTATTACGGACCTCAAACGCGCGCCATGTTGGAATCCCACGGGAGCTTTCCACTCGATTTCAAACGGCTCGATTTCCTCCAACACGAACTCGCCAAAACTCATGCGTTCATTTCGTTTCGCATTGTCGACGAAAACGGCATCGTGAGAACCTACATGCCCCCCACTCGTATTCCGCTGGACCGCCGGCATGTTTTCGAGATGGAAACGCACAACCTTCCCGGTCTGGTCACCAGCGGCACGGTGAAGCGGGTCGGTCTGCATCATCTCTGGACGCGGTTGTGACTCGAAGGTGTGCACTTCGTGGCAGGACCGTGGTTCACGGTTCAAACATCGGGAAGCGATTGGAAACTGCTGGATACGATCTGGATTAGCAACGGAAAAGAAAACGCCAAAGCACGCGTGGAACTGAAAGTCGAACTGACGACTCACACGATTAAGAACAACCATCTTTCAAATATGGATTAGTAACAAACCCCCTCTCCCTCTGGGAGAGGGTTGGGGTGAGGGCAAGGCATTCAGAGTCTGGACATTTCTTGAATGCGAAAGAAACATTTCACGTTTCACCCCTCACCTGACGGCTTCGCCGTCATCCTCTCCCCTGAGGGGAGAGCGGGTTTCAGTGGCCTCAAATCAATTCAATAAGGAATAATCAGATGAAAAAGCAACTCGTCACCGGACTGTTTTTAGTGTCGATGTGCATCGCGATCTCGGGAACATTCGCCGATCCCTGCGGGATGGTGCCGCCGGTGTATCTGGGCAACGCTATTCCCATTACCCGCATCGGCGATCAGATGACTTACGTCTTTTATAAGGAGGGCACCGAAACCTTCGTCATCCGCCCCGGCTTCCGCGGGAACGTCGATGAATTCGGCATGTTAATTCCTTTCCCCACAGTTCCCGCCATTCGCAAAGTGCCCGATAACATCTTCCCACACATCGCCGCCGCCATCGATCCCCCTGAAGTGGTGATCGACGTTCGCATCTATCCTCGTTCAAGATTCGCCGGTAGGGGAGCAAAGGTTAAGAAGTCAGCGCAATTCGAATCTTTAGCATTCGCTCCCAAAAAAGATTCGGTCAAAGTCCTTAAAGAAGAAGCGGTGGGTATATACGAAGTCGCCGTCCTCGCAGCGGGAAGTGCAAAAGCACTGAAAAAATGGTTGGACGATCACGGTTACG
>Ga0114931_10007227_pt1 | contig 13583 bp, 10 predicted proteins | sample 2SBtaG_FD_89579 | JGI IMG/M metagenome (GOLD analysis project Ga0114931, IMG submission 89579) | Deep subsurface microbial communities from Kolumbo volcano to uncover new lineages of life (NeLLi) - 2SBTROV14_V59a metaG | ecosystem: Environmental > Aquatic > Marine > Volcanic | place: Kolumbo... | reverse complement strand
CCAGTACTGCAAAGTCTGACCTGCCGATGGTCGCGGTACCAGGACTGGCGGGCATGCTCGGCGAGATCGCCAATCGCTGGTATGAAGCACCGTCAATGGCAGTCAGGGTTAGCGGCGTCACCGGAACGAACGGCAAGACGACCGTGGCCTACCTCGCGTCGCTGGCCTTGAGCAGACTCGACAGGAAGTGCGGCTACATCGGTACGCTGGGCAGCGGTATCGACGATTTGCAGGATTTGGGCGGCGGGGCTTCGATGACAACGCCCGCCTGCATCGCGCTTCATAAACTGATCGCCGGCTTCCGCGACCAGGGTGCGCGGCACGCCGCGATCGAGGTGTCGTCGCATGCGCTGCAGCAGGGCCGTGTCGACGGCGTGCATTTCTACGCGGCGATATTTACGAACCTGAGCCGCGATCACATCGATTACCACGGCACCATGCGCAGCTACTTCGAGTCGAAGGCCCGCCTGTTTCTCGATCACGATGTGAAGCATCGCATCGTCAGCCTCGATTCTGAATTTGGTGTCGAGCTGGCCGAGCGTTGCGGCAGCGACGTCGTTACGGTTTCGACGCAACTCGATCGGGTGACGAACGGCAGGCCGCACGTGTTCGTCAAGTCGGTCGTTGCCGGTAAATCGGGGTCACAAATTCGCATCAGAAGCTCCTGGGGCGAGGCGGAAATCGATCTGCCGTTGCCCGGAGACTTCAATGTTGCGAATGCATGCGAGGTGCTGGCCTTGCTGCTCTGCAATGAGGTTTCGCTGGACAGTGCCTGCGATGTGCTCGGCGGCATCACGGCACCGCCCGGGCGAATGGAACTCGTCAATCGTGCGGTGGGCGGTAGCCTGCCGCTCGTCTACATCGATTATTCGCACACACCGGCCAGTATCGAGGCAGCGCTGAAGGCGCTCAGGCTGCATTGCAAAGGCAGGCTCTGGTGCGTCTTTGGCTGCGGCGGCGATCGGGACCGGGGCAAGCGGCCAATGATGGGCAAGGTTGCGGATCGACTGGCCGACCGCGCCATCGTGACCAGTGACAACCCGCGTTCGGAGCCGCCCCGGCAAATTATCGATGACATCCTGTCCGGCATGTCGAGCGGCGCGGTCGCGATCGACGACCGCGCCGCCGCGATTGCACAGGCGATCTCCAGTGCCGCAGTGGACGATGTTGTGCTCATCGCCGGCAAAGGACATGAGAACTACCAGCTGATCGGTGACAGGACGCTCGCATTCTCGGATTTCGAGGCTGCCCGGGAGTGCCTCCTGGCCAGAGGCACTGCAGGAAAATGATGGTGAGCACCTTATCGCATGCCGCACACTTCATGCATGGCAGCCTGCAGGGTGCTGACATGCCATTTCGTGGCGTCAGTACCGATACGCGCTCGCTCAGGGCGGGGGAACTGTTCATCGCCCTGCACGGGCCGAACTTCGATGGTACGGAGTTTCTGCAACAGGCCGTGAACAACCAGGCTGCGGGTGCCGTCGTCGAACGACAGCTTAGTGCGGACCTGCCGACAATCGTTGTCGACGACAGCCTGCACGCACTCGGCCAGCTGGCCGCGAGCTGGCGTGCTGCGATGCCCGCGACCGTAATCGGCATTACTGGCAGCAATGGCAAGACGACCCTGAAGGAACTGCTGGCGAGTTGCCTGTCCCTGGATGGTGACACGCTGGCTACGCAAGGCAACCTCAATAATGAGATCGGTGTCCCGCTGATGCTGCTGCGCATGAGCGAGCAGCATCGCTACGCCGTCATCGAGATGGGCGCGAACCATACGGGCGAAATCGCCTACCTGAGTTCGCTCGCCGCAGCGCAAGTCGTCGTCATTACGAACGCGGCACCGGCGCACCTCGAGGGCTTCGGTTCGGTCGAAGGCGTTGCACGCGCAAAGGGCGAGATCCTGGCGGCCGACCCTTTCCCCGAGCTTGCTATTCTCAACGCGGATGACGATTACTTTGGCTTCTGGAAATCGCTGGCCAGGGGCGCGCAGATGCTCAGCTTCGGTTTGAGCGCGGACGCCGATGTGAGGGTCAGCCACTGGCGCGCAACCGCGGGTGGCTCCGCTTTCACCTTGCACATGCCCGATGCACAGATTGCGGTTCGCCTCCACCTGGAGGGCAAGCACAACGCACTGAATGCCTGTGCCGCTGCCGCGATTGCAAGCTCTCTGGGCATTGGCACCGAGCAGATCCGGCACGGCCTGGAAGCCGTCACGCCGGTTGCCGGTCGCCTGCAGCCGGTCCGGAGCGTCAGTGGCGCGACCGTTTTCGACGACAGCTACAACGCCAACCCGGTTAGTGTCCAGGCGGCGGCGGAATTCCTCGCGGCCCAGGAAGGCACGACTTGGCTGGTACTGGGCGACATGGCTGAGCTGGGAAGCGACGCGGAACTTCTACACGCGCATACGGGCTGGGTCATTCGCGAGGCGGGCGTCGACAGGCTGCTGGCGACGGGGTCACTGACGCGCAAGACAGTCGAGTCTTTCGGCGACGGCGGACGCTGGTTCGAATCGATCGAGGCGCTTGGCGATGCATTGCGGGCGACGCTCTCACGAGACGATGTGGTGCTCGTCAAAGGCTCTCGCTCGATGGGCATGGAGCGGCTCGTCGATACGCTGGCGGTTCGCGGCCACACCGCAGATAAAGCAAGGATCGCATAAGGATGTTGCTTTATCTCGCCAACTACTTTTCAGAGTTCGAATCGGCCTTCAACGTATTCAACTACCTGAGCATGCGTGCAATTCTCGGTGCGCTGACGGCGCTTACACTGTCATTCGTCATTGGCCCGAGGATGATCGAACGACTCAGTTTAAATCAGGTGGGTCAGCCGGTGCGGGCAGAGGGACCCGATACGCACATCCTGAAAGCAGGTACGCCGACGATGGGTGGCGCACTGATCCTGACGGCGATCGTCGTCAGTACCGTGTTGTGGGCCGATTTGGAAAATCGTTTCATCTGGGTAGTGCTGTTCGTGACATTGGCCTTCGGCGTCATCGGCTATGTCAACGATTACAAGAAGCTGGTAATGCAGGACCCTGCCGGGTTATCAGCCGGGCAAAAGCTTTTCTGGCAATCGGCTGCCGCGATTATTGCCGCCATCGCCATTTACATGCTGGCAACGGATGAGACCAGCACCTCGCTGTTGATTCCCTATTTTCCCGACCTGTCGTTGCCACTCGGCAAGTTTCAGATCGTTTTGTCTTTTTTATTTATTGTCGGTTTCTCCAACGCTGTGAACCTGACGGATGGGCTCGATGGCCTGGCAATCATGCCCACGGTTTTGGTTGGCGGAGCACTTGGGGTATTCGCCTATGTCACCGGCAATACGAATTTCTCGGAATACCTGGGCATTCCCTACGTCGCCGGTACCGGCGAGATCTCGGTTTTCTGCGCGGCACTTGCCGGGGCAGGGCTGGGTTTTCTCTGGTTCAACACTTATCCGGCACAGGTATTCATGGGCGATATAGGTGCACTTTCGCTTGGTGCAGCTCTGGGTGTTGTAGCGGTCGTCGTTCGGCAGGAAATCGTGCTCGCAATCATGGGCGGAGTTTTCGTCGTCGAAACCGTGTCAGTCATGATTCAAGTGGCGTCTTTCAAACTGACCGGAAAGCGCGTTTTCCGGATGGCGCCGCTACACCACCATTTTGAGCTTAAAGGCTGGGCCGAGCCGAAAGTTATTGTGCGCTTCTGGATCATTACGGTCATTCTGGTTCTGATTGGCCTTGCCAGCCTGAAAATCCGATGAGCGCGGTCGCAAAGAACAGGAAGGCACTGAACGTTCTGCGAAGAACAAGGACCTGGTATTCGGCCTCGGTAAAACCGGGCTGTCAGTCGCCCGCTACCTGGCCAGAAACGAACGCAATGCCATTTACCTGGATAGCCGCGTGGTGCCGCCTGGCATTGACGAACTGGAGAGGATTTGCCCCGATGCCGAGGTGATTGTCGGCGAGGTACCGGAAAAAATTCCGCGGGGAATATCCAGGATCATCGTCTCGCCGGGTATTGCCGATTCGGAGCCCTTCCTCGTGCTGGCTCGTGACGCCGGTGCCGAGGTCGTCAGTGACATCGAGCTGTTCGTGCAGGATGCCGATGCACCGCTGGTTGCTGTCACCGGATCCAATGGCAAGAGCACCGTGACCACTTTGCTGGCGCTCATGTGCGAGGCGGCAGGCAAGACCGGGTTGGCGGGCGCCAACCTGGGCGTGCCAGCGCTCGACCTGTTGCTCAGGGACATGCCGGACTTCTATATTCTCGAATTGTCGAGTTTCCAGTTGCAGCGCACGCAAAATCTGCCTGCAAAAGTGGCAATACTACTCAACGTTTCAGCAGATCACCTGGACTGGCACGTGAGTGAGGATGAGTACCGGCAGGCCAAGTACCGCGTGTTCAGAGAAGCCGAAGCGGCTGTTTTCAATCGTGCCGACGAGGAAGTCAAATCGCATCTTGCTGAAGACGTGCCTGCCTTGAGCTTTGGACTGGACCAGCCGCAAGGAGACGAATACGGGCTCGTCGCCGATGCCGACGATGTGTTCCTCGCGCGCGGCGAGCAACTCCTGCTGTCCATTGCCGACCTGCCCCTGATTGGTACGCACAACCAGGCAAATTGCCTGGCAGCGCTGGCGGCCGGCCAGCTGATGGGGCTCGGCATGTCGCCGATGCTGCAGGTATTGAACGAATTTCCCGGCTTGCCGCATCGCATGCAGGCCGTCGGCCAGTACCGTGGTGTGCGTTATATCAACGATTCGAAAGCCACCAACATCGGTGCCGCGGTCGCGTCCGTCGATGCCGCAGAGGGCGCCGTCGTCCTGATCGCCGGTGGGCTCGGCAAGGGCGGCGACTTTGACAGGCTGGCGAGCGCGACATGCGGTCAGCTGCGTGCCGCCATACTGATCGGTGCAGATGCGCCGAAGCTGGAAGCGGCATTTGCCGGGCTGACGCCGACTGAAAGAGCCGATGACATGCACGCCGCGGTGCTGCGCGCAGCCGAACTCGCGGAATCCGGCGACACGGTTTTGCTTGCGCCAGCCTGTGCGAGTTTCGACATGTATCCGGATTATCGAGCGCGCGGTGAGCACTTCGCACGCGTCGTGGTGGCATTGCCGCTATGACCGCTGCCAACACGACCATGCCGTTTCCGGTGAGACTCAGGATTCCAGTCCGCATCGACCCGGTATTGCTGGGCATCACGCTGACGCTGCTGCTGGGCGGATTGGTGATCCTGGCATCCGCATCCATTGCGACGGCCGATAACGCGACTGGCGACCCGTTTTATTACGTTAGTCGTCAGTCCGTGGCGGCACTGCTCGGCGTTGTTGCCGGATTTGTCTGCCTGTTCGTGCCGATGCATTTCTGGCGCAACATAGGGCCGCTGGCACTTCTTTTTGCCTTCGGCCTGCTGGTCGCCGTGCTGGTGCCCGGTGCCGGCTACACGGCGAATGGCAGCACACGCTGGATACGTCTTGGCGTCTTCAATATGCAAGCGTCGGAAGCTGCGCGGCTGTGCCTGATAATCTACATGGCTGGTTACCTCGTGCGCCACAATCAAACGCTTCGCGAGCAGTTTTCGGGCTTCGTCAAGCCGATGATTGTGCTTTTCATCGCGTGTTGCCTGTTGCTCGCCGAACCGGATTTTGGCGCGGCCATCGTCCTGATTGCGATCGCTTTCGCCATGATGTTTGTGGCTGGAGCCCGCTTTCGGGACTTCTTCGTCTTTGCCGGTCTCGCCATCGCCGGTGCGGCGACACTGGCTCTGACCCGGCAGTACCGTCTCGAACGCCTTACAGGTTTCCTCGATCCGTGGGCCGATCCTTACGACAAGGGATTCCAGCTGACACAGTCGCTGATCGCGATCGGTCGCGGCGAATGGTTCGGCGTGGGCCTCGGCGACAGCGTGCAAAAGCTTTTCTATTTGCCTGATGCGCATACGGACTTCGTTTTCGCCGTCTTTGCCGAGGAATTCGGTTTGCTCGGTGCCCTCGTTCTCATTGCCATTTTTGCCGCGTTGCTGTGGCGAATATTCCAGCTTGCGATGCGTGCGGCGAATGTGGAGCGCTTTTTCGAAGCCTATTTCGCGGTCGGCATCGGCGCCTGGCTCGGCCTGCAGGCAATCATCAACATCGGCGTGAACATGGGCATGCTGCCGACCAAGGGGCTTACCCTGCCGCTCATCAGTTATGGCCGCTCCAGCCTCATTGTCGCGCTGGTCAGCATCGGCATACTGTTCAGGATTCACCATGAACTCGCCGTGGAAGGCAACTTGCCGAACCGCCGCCGGAAGAAACGGGGCAGCCGAAGATGAGTGGTTTCCCTGGTTTTTCTACCGTATTTCGTTCGGCCGATTGCCGATGAGGGACCGCCCGATACTGATTATGGCGGGTGGTACCGGTGGCCACGTGTTTCCGGCGCTCGCCGTAGCGCGTGCGCTGCAGCAGCAATCGCGTGAAGTCGTCTGGCTTGGCACACACCGGGGCCTTGAGTCGCGAGTGGTTCCCGCGGCAGGCATTCCGATCGAGTGGCTCGCTATCAATGGCTTGCGCGGCAAGGGCACGATTGCGCTTTTGCTGGCGCCATTCCAGCTTGTGACCGCGCTGTTACAGTCGCTGCTGGTCATGTGGAGGCACCAGCCTGCCGCCGTGCTCGGCATGGGCGGCTTCGTCAGCGGTCCCGGCGGTCTTGCCGCCTGGCTCACGCGCCGGCCACTCGTCATCCACGAACAAAATGCCGTTGCTGGTCTAACGAATCGTCTTCTGGCGCGTCTTGCCCGGGTTGTGCTACAGGCCTTCCCGGGCAGTTTTAATTCGAAAAGAAATCCTGAAACCGTCGGCAACCCGGTGCGACCCGATATCGCTGCCATCGACAAGCCCGAGGTCCGGCTGGCGGGGCGCAGCGGGTCATTCAGGTTGTTGGTGTTGGGCGGTAGCCAGGGGGCGCTGGCGCTGAATGAGGCCGTTCCCGCTGCGCTCGCACTGCTTGCCGACGACATCCGGCCGGTCGTCAGGCATCAGGCGGGCGAACGCACCCTTCGCGCGGCTCGCGATGCCTACCGGCAGCACGGCGTGGATGCCGAGCTCAGCCCCTTTATTGAAGATATGGCCGAGGCTTATGCCTGGGCGGATCTCGTGATTTGCAGAGCTGGCGCGCTCACGGTCGCCGAACTTTCGGCGGCCGGTCTGCCAGCTATCTTCGTGCCGTACCCTGCGGCGGTTGACGATCATCAGACGGCCAACGCGCGACCGATGGTCGATGCAGGTGCGGCAGAAATTCTGCAACAAAAAGATATGACCAGGGAGTCGCTTGCCGGCCTGCTGAAAAACTGGCTCGGCAGCCGCAATCTGCTGCGTGCACGGGCGCAAACAGCCCGCTCGCTTGCGATCACCGATGCGCTGCATCGGATTACCCATCGTTGCCTTGAATTGGCAGGGGAAAGCTCATGATCCGGCGCATGCGGCGCATCAACCGGGTGCACTTCGTCGGCATCGGCGGTTCCGGCATGTCGGGCATCGCCGAAGTCATGCTGAGTCTTGGCTACCAGGTGCAGGGTTCCGACCTCAAACGCAACCAGGCGGTCAAGCGGCTCGAAGCGCACGGCGCAACGGTATGCATCGGCCACGCTGCGGCGAACGTGGACAATGCTGACGCGGTGGTTGTTTCGAGCGCCGTGGATGAGACCAATCCCGAAGTCGTAGCGGCACGGGAAGCGCAGCTGCCCGTTGTGCCGCGTGCCGAAATGCTCGCCGAACTGATGCGCTTTCGTTACTCGATCGCCGTTGCCGGTACCCATGGCAAGACCACGACGACCAGCCTGGTCGCCAGCGTGCTCGCGGAAGGCGGGCTCGATCCGACCTTCGTCATCGGAGGCCGGCTGAAAAGCGTGGATGCAAGCGCGCGCCTGGGACAGGGCGAGTACCTGGTCGCGGAAGCGGACGAAAGTGACGCGTCATTCGTCCACCTGAAGCCGATGCTTGCCATCGTCACCAATATCGATGCCGATCACATGTCGACTTATGAAGGCGATCTCGAGAAGTTGCGCAACGGGTTCATCGAATTTCTGCACAATCTGCCATTTTATGGCCTGGCCGTTGTTTGCGCAGACGATCCCGGCGTCCGTGAAATCGTTGGCCAGGTCGGACGTTCGATCATAACCTACGGCGTCGACAACGAAGCGGACGTCCGCGCGGAAAACATCGTATTCGAACGCGGCACGACGACATTCGATGTCGTCCGGGCCGACAGGGAAGAATCCCTGCGCGTCACCCTGCGGCTGCCTGGAATGCACAATGTTCGCAACGCGCTCGCGACCATAGCGGTCGCCGGGGAACTGCAGATTGGCGATGCGGCGGTGCACAACGCACTCGCGACATTCGAAGGCATCGACCGCCGCTTCCAGCGGCTTGGCACGATACGGACGAAGAACGGCAAAATCATGCTTGTCGACGACTACGGTCATCATCCGACCGAGATCACGGCGACGGTCGGCGCCGCGCGTAGCGGCTGGCCGGGAAAACGCATCGTCCTCGCGTTCCAGCCGCATCGCTACACGAGAACGCGTGACTTGCTCGACGACTTCGCAACCGTCCTCAGTGACGCTGACGTGCTGCTGATAATGGAAGTCTTCGCCGCCGGTGAGGACCTGATCCCCGGCGCCGACGGGCGCGCGATCGCCCGCGCAGTGCGCGGTCGCGGCGTCATCGAGCCGGTATTCGTCGAGTACCTCGAGGAACTGCCAGCCGCCCTCGAAGGACTGCTTGTCGATGGTGACATCCTCCTGACGATGGGTGCCGGCGACATCGGCGTATTCGCCACACGCCTGCCCGAGTTGCTGGCGTATGGACCGCAGCTAAGGGTGAGGAAATGATGGCGGCCATGCAGATTCCGGGAGCGAGCGGTGAGCTTCGCCGGTACGAGCCTATGAACCGGCATACCTCATGGCGCGTCGGCGGCCCGGCTGAGGTGTTTTTCCGGCCGGCAAGCGTCGTGGATTTGTCTCATTTCCTGAGAGGCCTCGGCAGCGACGTCGCGGTCTTCTGGCTCGGACTCGGCAGCAACCTGCTGGTTCGCGACGGTGGCCTGCCGGGCGTCGTCATCGCGACATCCGGCGTTTTCACGAATCTCGAGCGCAGCGGCAAGCAGCGACTCCGGGCCGGCGCGAGCATCCCCTGTACACAGCTCGCTCGCCAGTGTGTGCGCTGGGGCTTCGGACCCTCGGAGTTCTTTGCCGGAATTCCCGGCACGCTCGGTGGCGCGCTTGCGATGAATGCCGGCGCGCACGGCGGCGAGACCTGGTCGCGCGTCAGTTCCGTGCAGACGATGGATCGACACGGCGAGCTGCGCCAGCGCACACCCGACGAATTCGAGATCGGCTACCGCAGCGTGAGGGGTCCGGCTGGGGAATGGTTCCTGGAGGCAGAACTGGAATTCGATCCGGCAGCAAAACCAAGCATGGAAATTCTCAAAGACATGCTGGCTCGTCGCAAGGATACCCAGCCGCTCGGGTTGCCGAGTTGCGGTTCCGTGTTCCGTAACCCACCGGGTGACCACGCCGCCAGGCTGATCGAGTCCTGCGGACTCAAGGGCTGTCGTATCGGCGAGGCAGAAGTGTCCGCCAAGCACGCTAATTTTATTGTCAATCGCGGTGACGCTACGGCGCTTGACCTGGAAAACCTCATCCTGCACGTGCAACAAACCGTCGCCGACACAACTGGTGTGGAACTGATAACGGAAGTACGAATCGTCGGCAGAGAGACGCTATGACAATGACGCTCACAGACCCGCGAATAGCGATCAGCGATGCTGCAGACTTCGGCAAGGTTGCCGTGATGCATGGCGGGGACTCCAGCGAGCGCGAAGTATCACTCGACACTGGCAAGGCCGTACTCGAAGCGTTGCGATCTCGCGGCGTCGACGCAACTGGTTGGGACCCCGCGGAAAGGACCCTCGCCGAGTTTACCGGTACGGGCTTCGATCGTGTCTGGATCGCATTGCATGGTCCGGGCGGCGAGGATGGCGCATTACAGGGCACGTTGCAGTGGCTCGGACTGCCTTACACCGGTAGCGGTGTCATGGCGTCGGCGCTCGCAATGGACAAAATTCGCAGCAAGCAGCTGTTCCGGGCGAATGGCATCGATACGCCGGACTATGTGGTCGTCAATAGCATCGGCGATGGGAGGGTCGCGGCCGCCGAGTTCGGCTTCCCGCTCGTCATCAAGCCGTCGGGGCAGGGTTCCAGCGTCGGCATGAGCAAAGTTTTCGAAGCCGGTGAGCTCGCGGGGGCAGTCGAGCTTGCGCTGGATTTCGGGATTCCTGCACTTGCCGAGAAGTGCATCATCGGCACCGAGTCAACGGTCGCGGTGTTACAGGGGCAGGCGCTTTCCAGTATTCGTATCGAAACGCCGCGCGTTTTCTACGACTACCGCGCCAAATACGAATCGGACAACACCCGTTACCACTGCCCCGGAACCGACGATGCGGAACTCGAGGGTCGCTTCCATGATCTGGCGACGGCGGCTTTCTCAGTATTGGGCTGTGCCGGCTGGGGTCGGGTGGACTTCATGACCGGGATCGACGGCGCACCACAGGTCCTGGAGGTGAACACCGTACCCGGTATGACCAGTCACAGCCTCGTGCCAATGGCGGCACAGGTTGCCGGCATTGATTTTGCCGAGCTTTGCTGGCGGGTGCTCGAAACGAGTATTGCCGTGCCGGCGGAAAACGAAAACATGGAGATCGCAGCCAATGACGCGTAAGCAAGCCAGGCGGCGCAAACAAAAAAAGACACAGCGCCTGCGTATGCCCGTACTGCCCCTGCGCGGGCTGTCCGTCGCGCTGATGGCTGTTGCCCTGGTTACGCTCAGTTACCGTTTCAGCGCCGGGCTGTTCGACCAGCCGATTACGTCCATTACGATCGACGGCCCGTTCGAGCGCGTGACCGCGCTGCAAATCGAGGAAGCGGTCGGCGACGAACTCAATGCCGGTTTTTTTACTGCGAATCTCGAAGCCATTCGCGAACGCATCGCGGCGCTGCCGTGGATCGACGAGGCCAGTGTCGCCCGACGCTGGCCAGGGACACTGGTGGTCTCGGTGACCGAGCAGGTCCCCGCCGCAATCTGGGGTGAGAACGGCCTCCTGAATACGCGTGGCGAACTTTTCGTGCTCGATGCGCGCCGCGTGCCGGCCGAATTGCCGCGGCTCCGTGGACCTGCGGGACAGGCGTCGGTGGTGGCAGCGCGCTATCTCGAGATGCGCGAGAACCTGATCCCCACAGGTCTCGATCTGCAGCAGGTAACGCTTGACGCCCGCGGTGCCTGGGCAATGAAGCTGCGCAGCGGCATCGACATTCGACTCGGTCGCCGTGACGTCGACGTCCGCGCACGGCTTTTTGTGGATGCGGCGGCGAGCCTGATTGCCGCCCGCGAGGACGAGATCGAGTTTGTCGACATGCGCTACAGCAATGGATTCACGATCGGCTGGAAAAATGCTTCGTATTCGCCGCTTCGCAGCACCGCGAGTGACGATGACGGCATGCTTGCCAGGTTGGGGAATTGAACAAGAGGAGCGAAAAAAACCTGATTGTCGGGCTCGATATCGGCACCTCGAAGGTCGTCGCCATCGTTGGCGAGGTCAGCGAAGACGGCACGATCGAAGTCGTCGGCATCGGCTCCCATCCGTCGCGCGGCCTGAAGAAAGGCGTGGTTGTCAACATCGAATCGACTGTGCATTCGATTCAGCGTGCGGTAGAGGAAGCCGAGCTGATGGCGGGTTGTGACATCGATTCCGTCTACGCCGGTATCGCCGGCAGCCACGTTCGCAGCCTCAATTCTCACGGTATCGTTGCGATTCGTGACAAGGAAGTCAGCGACAGCGATGTAGACCGCGTAATCGATGCGGCAGGTGCGGTCGCGATTCCCGCAGACCAGAAGGTCCTGCACATCCTGCCGCAGGAATTCCTGATTGATAACCAGGAAGGCATCCGCGACCCGATTGGCATGTCGGGCGTCCGCCTCGAAGCCAAGGTACACATGGTCACAGGCGCTGTCAGTGCGGCTCAGAACATCGTCAAGTGCATACAACGCTGCGGTCTCGCGGTCGACGATATCGTGCTCGAGCAACTGGCCTCGAGTTACTCGGTGCTGACCGAGGACGAGAAAGAACTCGGTGCCTGCATCGTCGATATCGGCGGCGGCACGACAGACCTTGCGGTATTTCTCGGCGGCGCGATACAGCACACGGCGGTGATCCCGATTGCGGGAGACCAGGTCACGAACGACATCGCGGTATCGATGCGGACGCCGCTGCAGTATGCCGAGGAGATCAAGATCAAATATGCCTGTGCCTTGTCGCAGCTTGCCAACCCCGATGAGACGATCGAGGTACCCAGCGTCGGCGATCGGCCGCCGCGGCGGCTCGCACGGCAAACGCTCGCCAAAATTGTGGAACCGAGGTTTGAAGAACTCTTCGGCCTGGTTTGCGATGAGCTTGGGAGAAGCGGTTTCGAAGAGCTAATCGCCGCAGGGGTCGTGATCACCGGCGGTAGCGCAAAAATGGAAGGCGCAGTGGAACTCGCCGAAGAGGTGTTTCACATACCGGTCAGGCTCGGTTCGCCGCAGTACGTTGACGGACTGCTCGACGTCGTGAGAAACCCCATACATTCAACGGGCGTGGGTTTGTTGCTCTACGGCTACGAAAACATCGTGCGCCGCGGCAAGCGGGTATCACCGGTAGGTGGCGCCCTGGGAGACATGTGGAGCCGGATGAAAGACTGGTTCCAGGGACAGTTTTAGGTGGGCGCTTTGAAAGCAGAAGCATTATTTAAACGAGTGAGACTTGAATCGAAGAACGGGAGCGGAGGTAAACATGTTTGAGTTAATGGATGCGCACAGCCAGAGTGCGGTCATAAAGGTGATCGGTGTCGGTGGGGGTGGCGGGAACGCGGTTGCCCACATGGTGAATTCGGGAATAGAGGGTGTCGATTTCATTTGTGCCAACACCGACGCGCAGGCGCTGAACAGCGCCCGCGTGCGGACGGCGTTGCAGATTGGCTGCAATATTACGAAAGGCCTCGGCGCCGGGGCCGACCCGGACGTAGGCAGGCAGGCGGCAATGGAAGACCGCGACAGGATCCAGGAAGTGATCGAAGGTGCGGACATGCTATTCATGACAGCCGGCATGGGTGGCGGTACCGGCACGGGCGCGACGCCGATCGTTGCGCAGGTGGCCAAGGAGCTCGGCATCCTCACAGTCGCCGTCGTGACCCGGCCATTCGAGATGGAAGGCGGCAAACGCATGGCGATTGCGGACTACGGCATCAACGAGCTCGGCAAATACGTCGATTCGCTGATAACGATTCCGAATGAAAAACTGTTGACGGTACTCGGTGGCGAGACGACCCTGCTCGATGCGTTCCGTTCGGCGAACCAGGTGCTGCAGGGTGCGGTGCAGGGCATCGCCGAGTTGATTACGCGACCAGGACTGATCAACGTCGACTTTGCGGACGTCAAGACTGTCATGGCCGAGATGGGCATGGCGATGATGGGTTCCGGCTCGTCCTCCGGAGAGGACCGCGCCCGTGAAGCAGCCGAAGCCGCGGTG
>Ga0114931_10007226_pt1 | contig 13584 bp, 10 predicted proteins | sample 2SBtaG_FD_89579 | JGI IMG/M metagenome (GOLD analysis project Ga0114931, IMG submission 89579) | Deep subsurface microbial communities from Kolumbo volcano to uncover new lineages of life (NeLLi) - 2SBTROV14_V59a metaG | ecosystem: Environmental > Aquatic > Marine > Volcanic | place: Kolumbo... | reverse complement strand
GGACCAGGCCGACGCCGACGGCGACGGCGACGGCAACTTGTGTGACAACTGCCCGGTAGACGCCAACCCCAGCCAGGCTGACGGCGACGGCGACGGCTTCGGCGACGTGTGTGACAACTGTGCCTCGGTCGCCAACCAGACCCAGGCCGATGGCGATATGGATGGCGTGGGCGAAGCGTGCGACAACTGCCCGGGCGCGTTCAACGACACCCAGGATGACGCTGATTCAGACGGAGTCGGCGACCTTTGCGACAACTGCGCAGCCGACTCGAATACCCAACAGGCTGACACCGATAGCGATGGGTTCGGGGACATTTGCGACAATTGCGCCTTCGACAACAACCCTGGCCAAGAAGACTCGGACAGCAACGGGCAGGGTGACGTCTGTGACGGCGACATCGACGGCGACGGCGTGCTCAACGTGGTCGACAACTGTCCAACGACAGCGAACGGCGGCCAGTCCGACACGGACGGCGACGGCGTAGGAAATGCCTGCGACAACTGCTCCGGCGACGTCAACGCGGGCCAAGAAGACGCGGACAGTGACGGAGTGGGCGACGCCTGCGACAACTGCCCGAACGACGACAGCTCGACCAGCCAGACCGATTCGGACGGGGACGGTGTCGGTGATATCTGCGACAACTGCCTTCCTGTTCCGAACGGACCCGACTCCTCCTTCTGCACTCTCTGCGACGGTGCTCCCTGTACCGTCCTGACTGCGTGCGACGCCACGGACCCGTCACCCTGCGGTACCGGTGGATTGTGTGATAACCAGGGCGACCTCGACTCCGATGGTGTGGGTGATCTCTGCGATGCATGTCCCGCCGACGGCGACGTCGACAATGGCGACTCGGACAGCGACGGGATCTGCAGTGGCCCGCTCAACAACCCGGGTGCAGGCGGACTGGGAAGCAACGACAACTGCCCCGATCTCGCGAACCCCGGGCAGACGAACAGCGACGGCGACGGTGTTGGTGATGCGTGTGACAACTGCGACACCACCGACAACCAGGACCAGGCAAACAACGACGCCGATGACTTCGGCAACGCCTGCGACAACTGTCCCGATACGGTAAACAACGGGCAGTCTAATAGACGCCGATACCTTCGGCAACGCCTGCGACAACTGTCCGCTGGACGACAACGAAGACCAGGCCGATCTGGAAGGCGATGGGATTGGCGACGTTTGTGACACCGACGCCGATGGCGACGGTGTGGCCAACGCCTCCGACAACTGCCCCTTCGCGGACAACGCGGGACAGGAAAACGCCGACGGCGACGACCACGGCGATGTTTGTGACAACTGTCCCGAGACTGTCAACAACGGACAGACGAACGACGATGCCGACAGTCTCGGCAACGCCTGTGACAACTGCGACGACACCGACAACGAGAGCCAGGCCAACAGCGACGGCGACTCGCTCGGCGACGCCTGTGACAATTGCCCTGCTGACGACAACGAGTCCCAGGACGATTCCGATGCAGACGGCGTTGGTGACGTTTGCGACAACTGTGTTTCGATCGACAATGGTGACCAGGCCGACAACGACAGCGACGGCTTGGGCAACTTGTGCGACACCTGCCCGGACGCTTCCGATCCCTCGGATACGGACGGTGATTCGGACGGAATTGGCGATGCCTGCGACAACTGCGTCGTTCTCTCCAACCCGAGTCAGGACGATCGGGACCAGAACGGTACCGGTGACGCCTGTGGATGTACCTTGCTCGCGCCGGGCACCTTCGATATCTCGGTCTGCCACGCAGCCGAGTCGGCGGGTACCGTCATGCTCGAGCCCGGAGACGCTAGGACCGTTGCAAGATGGGCCAAGAAGCTCGGTCGTTTCGAACGTAAGATCTCGAAGGCGCGCGATTTGATCGTTCTCAGGAGCCCACCGAAGGTCGATACGGCGCTTCGCAGGCTCCAGAGATCAGTCCTGCGGCGCCTGTCGCGCTTCATCGAGCGGGTGCCGCGAGATGCACAGCGGGGCAAGATCAACGACGCCACAAAAGACCTGATCATTGGTGAGATGGAACGTCTGTCCGCTGATGTCGAGTTGCTTGTGACAACCCTGTAACGAGCACATCGTGTGCGACAGCGGGGGAAGGGGTACGCCCCTTCCCCCGCTGGAGCTAGCGACCTCGGTCGCCAATTCACGAGCGGGCGTTGGGATACAGCGCCCGCTCGCGAGCTGTGCGGTCAGCACCGCGCGATCGTGAAAGGGGGCTACCGCCTTGGCTACTTCGATTCGGGCACTCTTCGCCGCGGCCGTGTTCGCGGCTCTCACTGCGTTTCCGGCAGCCGCCGCGGAGACCAACCACGACACTTCACTGCAGGACCGCTTTCAGGCTGCGCATGCGCACTTTCTCCAAGGCCGAGAACAGCAGCGGCTGCACCGCAATACCGAGCGTTCGCGCACCGAGTTGACCGCCGCCTTCGACGGTTACCACGGCGTGGTCGACGCCGATCCCAACGGCAAGCTCGCCGCCCGGGCTCTCTACATGTCCGGGTCGGCGCAGCTGTTCCTGGCGCAACCAGAGAAGGCCATCGGCATCTATGAACAGGTGATCAAGGGTTATCCCGGCGACCGCTACTACGTTGCCAAATCGTTGGTCAAAAAGGCCTCGGTGCAGAAGAATATGCTGGATGCCGAGGGCGCCCGCCACACGCTCCAGCGCTACCACGACGAGTTCCCTGACGGCGGGCCGAACGATCTGCGCAAACAGGCGACACGCATCGACGCGGCACTCGCTGTGATCGGCAAGCCCGCCGCCCCGGTCGTGGCGTCACGGTGGTTCAACGGCGCCGCCGATACTGCGGACGAAACGGGTGAGATCGTGCTCGTGTATTTCTGGGCGACATGGTGTCCAAACTGCCGAAAAGAGGTGGATTTCATCAATGGTCTCTGGGCTCGTTACCAGCCCAAGGGGCTCCGCCTGGTGGGCGTGACGAACAACACGCGTGGCCAGACCGATGCGACGGTACAGAAGTATATCCAGGATCACGGCTTCTCGTTTCCGGTTGCAGTTGACGCCGAGGGCAAGACCTCACGAGCATTGAACGGCGGCTCGGTGCCGAGCGCTGTACTGATCGACGGCGACGGCCGCGTTCGATGGCACGATCATCCGGCGGCGCTGAGTGACGCCGTGCTGGATCGCCTTCTGGCAGTTGCGCCCGGGAAGGGAGCATGACGGGACCGGCACTTCGAGCGGCCGTCGCGGTGCTAGCTGTGGCAGTCGGCGGCGCCGGATGCGCGACTACAGCGCCGGCGCCGCTTCTCCAGGTTCGGTCGGCACAGGCGCGCGAAACGATCTTCTATGTGGTTCTATGCCGCTTCGCCCGTATGTACATCGAGCCCACGGCCATCGACCCTTCGGCAATGTTTGCCGGGGCCGTGTCGGAGCTCGTCGCGACGGTACCGGAGTTAGATTCCCGGACCCGCGGCAGTGTGATCGAGCTCGATGTAGCGGGTCGCCGCGCATCGCTGTCGCGCCAGGTCTCCGACCTGAATGAGCTCGCCGCGGCACTCGCCGTGGCGACGGACTGGCTGGAAAGCGCCGATCTGCCTGAGGAACCTCTCGCCTTTGAAGCCGCCGCCCTGCGCGGCGCCGTGCGCGCGGTGGATCGATGGGGCAACATTTTCTATGGCCGCGACAAGGACGCATTCATGAATCGCTTCCGTGGTTCGATGGCGGGAGTGGGCTGCCGCGTCGGGCGTCGCGACGGAGTCGTGCAAATCCTCGACGTCTACCCCGGCAGCCCCGCGGCGCGGGCCGGGCTGCGGAAAGGCGATAATCTGGTCGCCATCGATGGCGAGTCGGTTGAGGCGGAGAACGTCTCCGACGTGGTAGGACGGTTGCGCGGCCACGTCGGAACACGGGTGACCGCGCGAGTTCGCCGCCCCCCGCAGGAGGTGGAGATCGACGTAGCCGTCACCCGCTCGCACTTCATCGTTCCAACCGTTTCGAGCCGAATGATGGATGGAACCGTCGGATACCTGAGAATCAGCCACATCGCCAAGAACTCGGGCGTCGTCGCCAAGCGAGTCCTGGGTGGACTGCGCGAGTCGAGTTCGCTGAAGGGAATCGTGCTGGACCTACGTGGGAATACGGGCGGCAGCCTCCTCGCTGCCGGCTACATTGCCGATCAATTCGTCGACGATGGCGTACTCATCGAGACACGAGGCCGAGACGGACAACCAGTGCCAACCTTGCGGCACCGGATCGACGCCACGGTGCAGGATCCACCACAGCCCCAGAATGCGCTGGTCATCCTGGTGGACTCGCGGACCGCGTCGAGCGCTGAGTTCCTTGCCGCCGCGCTAGTCCGCCACGACCGGGCGATCATGGTCGGACAGCAGACATTCGGCAAGGGAGTGCTGCAAAAGACGTACAACATGGGTACCGACAGTGAGGTACTTCTCAAGGTCACGGTCGCCAGGGCCTACGCTGCCGGTGGGGTGATCCCCGAAGCCGGGATGGTCCCCGACATCATCGTCGATTCGGGAAACACCGACACGCCGTCGGTGGCGTGTACCGACACAGCCCCCCCTGCCGAGGGCCCGATTGCGTCGGTAACACTGGCAGCGGAGGCTGGCGACCCCCGGCTCTCGTTCGCCGTCGACCTGATCAATCGCTACCCGGCACTCTCGCGCAAAGAGCTGCGCAGACTGATCCAGCGCGATTTCTGCCCGCAAGCGTAACCGGGGCTACTGCGAGATCTCGCAGGCGTACGCAAACACCCAGAAGGCTGCCGGGTTCGGATCGTCGCAAGCCCTATAATCCGCGGGACTCGAGACCCTCACAAGGCGTCCACCCCTTCGCCGCGCCAGAGGCCCCGAACGCTTTCCCGGCAACGGCTTGGTTCGCCCCGAAACTTTCTGTATCTTTAGGCTCATGTCGGACCAGAGGCTGACCAGAGAGCGGTTTCTCGAGACGGTTTCCAAACGCGTAGACGCCGACAACCTGGCCGAAGCGGCCCTGCTGATCGCCGCCGAGTCCTACGAGAACCTGGATGTCGCGGGTTATCTCCGACAACTGGACGACTTGGCCGAGGCGGCGGACGCCAAGCTCGGAGCGACCACCGGGCCTCAGCGTCTTCTCGGCCTGATCGACTTTCTCGGCCGGGAACGGGGATTCTCCGGCAATCGGGACGACTACTACGATCTGCGCAACAGCTACCTCAACGAAGTGCTCGACCGGCGCGTCGGAATCCCGATCACCCTGGCCCTGGTCTATCTCGAGGTTGGCCGGAGGGTCGGTGTCGAGCTCCAGGGTGTCGGCTTTCCCGGACATTTCCTGGCGGTGCACAACGGCCACGAGCGCACCATCATCGATCCCTTCTTCGCCGCCGTGCTCGACGAAGAAGCATGCGCCGATCGACTGCGAGCCGTGTTGGGACCGGATGCCACCTTCGACGAGGGGCTGCTCCAGGCGGTGTCGCCGACCCAGATTCTCGTCCGCATGCTGAGCAACCTCAAGCTCATCCACCTGCGCAGCAAGCACTTCGAGCAGGCGCTCGCGTGCAGCGAACGAATCCTCATCGTCGAGCCCGATCTGATCACCGAGCTGCGCGACCGCGCCGCGCTCTACCTACAACTCGAGTGTTTCGATGCCGCGAGATCCGACCTCGAGCGTTTCCTCGCAGTCGCCCCAGATCACGAAAGCGCCGACCTGGTTCACGCGGAGCTGGTCAAGCTGCGCTCCAGCGGGCCGGCACTGCACTGAACTCCGCCGGCCACTGAGGCCGGGACAACCACGGCAGCCCCCTCCTACCGCCGCAGCCGAGCTTCCGCGAAAAAAGAGCAGCCTCCCTGCTCGAGGGAGGCTGCTCGAAAACTCGCCAGAATGTAGGTAATCTCCTACGGGCAGGTGATCCCGACCCAGGCGTTACAATCCGTCGACAGCGCGTCCACCGTGTTGACCATCTCGCAGAACCGACACTGGGCCTGGTCGCGGAGACAACTCGCCAGGCCTGGACCATCGATCGTCGGCGGTGTCGAAAAACCGCCGCAGGCGCCACCGGCGAACTCATCCTCGGTACCGGCCCCGCAGAACTGGGTCGCGGTCGCCGAGAGCTGCGACGTCGCCTTCACGACCTTGCCCTTGGTGTCGGACTCAACCGACAGGCCGCCGGGAAGCGCTCCGTTGGTGATGCACTGCTGGAGGTCGGAGTTCAACTCCGCGCCGCCGCTGGTGAACGGATCCTTGCCGTTCTTCATCGCCGCCTTCTTGCACTTGAGCCAGAGCTTGGTGAGCGTGCGCTCCAGCTTGGTCACGCGATTGATCGCCTTGCGCTGGCACAAGCACTCTTCGGGATTCGTGTCGCAGCTCTGCAGCGCCGCCAGCCCGGCACCGAAGGCGTCGCGATGCAGCGCCTTGCCGGCGGCCTCGGCGGCATCGTTGGCAATCACCGCACTCGTGTAAAACGCGGACGGCGGATTGGCGGTACACTTCTTCATTTCGTCCGAAACCGTCTTGGCCCGCTTCTTCAGGACCTTTCCCTTGGCGTCGAGATCCATACACGCGTCACCGTCGGTCCCCTTCTTGACCTCGTCTTTGACGCAACCGTCGTTCACCTTGAGCTGCGCCGCGAGAACCTTGACGGCATCTTTGTTGATCTTGTTGATGCAAAGCTGCTCCAACTTGGGGAACTCCGCCAGCGCCGCCACGGGAACGATCAGCGCAAAGATCCCCGCCCCCACCAGTAGTCTCCGAATTGCCATGAGTAGTGTCCTCCCTGCTGAAATGCCGCGGCCCAACGCAGGCGCGGAACTATGAACCAAAGCAGACTAACAACCGCCCGGCTGGAGGTAAACAAGAAAGTTGCCGTTCCACCTGCGGGTCCGCCTACCGAATCGCGCTGCAATTCCACGCTGGGTAAAGCTCGCCAATCTGCTAACGTGGATAGGATGCCCGCAAAGCACCGAATCTCCGACGATTCGATGCAGGCCTGGCGCCTGCCTGAACCGGCGCACGGATAACCTCAGCACACCCTCGATTGTACACCTCGGACCTGCCTCGCCATGCTACCATCCATTGCATCCCTTTACCGACGTACCGGCCGAGCGGCTCTCCTCACCGCCTCCATGGTCGCCGCACTCCTCCTACCTCGGGGCGCCCGCGCCGGAATTGCAACATCCGAACTGTGCAGCGGCGATCCCTGCGTCATCACTCGCGACCACAACCTCGACACCGGCTCAGCCCTGGCCCTCGATTTCGGCGAGGCTGATGTCATCGTCGAGGCAACGTTGACACTGGACGCAACCGACGTCACCTTCATCGCCCGGAGCTTCGAAATACGACAACGGGGGCAGATCCGCGGCGACGGCGACGTTGTCATTCAGGTCGCCGGCGACGTTCGACTCGACGGAAAACGCAGTAACGGCACTGTTCGCCTGTTCGGAGACGGCACCACTCTCAGCATCGACAGCCTCGGCTCGGTCTTCGCCAACGGCTCGATTCGGCTCGTCGCGAACGATGCCGATTCGGACGGCGGAACCATCTCGATCGCAGCCGCGACAGACGTCGAGCTGCGCGGCGAAATGGAGGGGATCGCAGGCAACTTCGGCGAAGGGGGCAGTCTCGAGATCGAAGCGGGCCGTCGCGTTGTCGTCAGTGGCGCACTCGATCTCAACGGCGGTGAGTTCGGCGGCGGCTCCGTCCTCGTCACCGCCGGCGGCTCGGTCATCTTCGACTCGGCTGTGCTCGACGGCAACGGCGAGCTCAGCGACGGTGGTGCGTTCGAGATCAACGCCGGCGGCGACGTCTTCCTTTTTCAACGGATACGCAACCGTGGCTCCGGCACATCAGCCGAAGACTGCGGCGACGGAGGTGATGTCGACATCGCCAGCCATGGCCTCCTTCAGATCGGCGGCGCAGTAGACGTCCGCGCTCGCATTGGCGACTGTTGCGGAGGCTCGATCAATCTCTCGGCTGCGCAAATCATCCTCAACAGCCCTCTGTCCGCCATGAGTGACGGCGGCGACGGTTGCGGTGGCGATGTGTCGATCGACGTGAGCGAGTCGCTCGAATGTGCGAACACTGCCTCGATCGACGTACACGGGGCCGACCCCAGCGGCGACCTGTCCATTGTGAGTGGGGGAGACGTCTCGGCGCAAGCGGGATGCACGGTCGACGCGAGCGGGCCCGACGGCTCCATCGAGGTGCGGTCTACCGGCGACATCGCGATCGAGGGGAACTGGCGGGCCGGTGGGTCGTCGGTCGCCGCGATTGCTACGGGAACGGCCGGTACGGGAGCGGCAATCCCTCTAGTCGAACTGAGCGCATGTCGGGTGACGATCGGCAGCAACGCATCCATCGCCACGACGGGGAGCAACACCGCAAACCGAATCACCGCCCTGGGAGGCATCACGATCCTCGGCGATCTGCGGGCCGGCTTGGCCAACATCCTGACCTTCCCGCCAGGAGTAACCCCACTGATCAGCGGCATCGTCGAGCCGGACGCGAGCGAGGTGGCCGACAGCGCCCTGGTGCCATGTATTGCGCTGCCGACAACTACGCCGACGACCGCGCCAACCACCACCGCGACACCGGTCGCCACAGCAACCGCAACCATGCATCCGCCGGCGACGCCAACCTCGCCCCGCCCTACGGCCACCGCGAGGCCGAACGATTGCAGGCTTCCCTGCCCGGCGGATTGCAATGGTGACTGTCAGGTCAGTATCGGCGAGCTCATCCGGGCCGTGCAGATCTCACTCGGTGAAACCGAGATCTCTCAGTGCGCGGCGGCAGATCGCGACCGCAACGGCACCGTGTCCATCGCCGACCTCATCAGCGCCGTCGGCAGCGCGCTGCGCGGCTGTTCGCTGTAGCGCCGCACGATGCACCGGATCCAGCCCGCACGGCGAGTCGAGTGAACGGTACCGACGACAAACCCGTCGCGGTAAGCGCCGGGGTCCTGCGGCGGGACGGCGCCGTGCTCGCCGGCCAGCGCCGCGCCGACCAGGAGCACGCCGGCAAGTGGGAGTTTCCGGGTGGTAAGATCGAGGCTGGCGAGACTCCCGAGCAATGCCTCGAACGCGAGCTCGGCGAAGAGCTCGGCATCCGCGCGACCGTCGGTGCATTGCTCGCCCGGCGGCACCATTCCTATCCCGGCGGCCCCACCGTCGAGGTCTGGTTCTTCGCGGTCGACCGATTCGAGGGCGAGGTCGACAACCGCATATTCGCGCAACTTCGGTGGGTTACTAGCGAAAAGCTCGACGATCTCGACTGGCTGGAAGCCGACCGGCCACTCCTCAGCACACTCCGCGAACCGCGCTAACGGGATGCGTCAGAGCTGGGCGGAGGCTCGACTGCCCGGCCTTTCCCACCGCCGTCTCACCGCTCTTCCCGACGCCGGCCGAAGCGTGTATAACGCGCCGGACGCATTCCGTGACGGGAGCGAACCTCGGAGGACCAATGCGAACAGTTCTGGCGTGCATTCTAGTTGTTCTAACCGCGCAATCGGCGATGGCCGGGCGTATCCTACTCAAGAACGGTGACGTCATCACTGGTGACATCCTCTACTGCGACGGATCCGACGTGAAGGTCGAAAACGAATACATCGACGGGGATTTCCTCATCGCAATGGACCAGATCGCCGAGATTCAGTCGACGACCGCGATGACGGTTCAATACAAGGACGGCGAAACCGCGACCGGCAAACTCGGAACCTCCGACGATGGAACCTTCGTCGTCGTCGAGGACTCCGGACAGACCGCCGCACTCGATCTCGACCGCCTCGACGAGTTCGAGCCGGTCGAGGAATGGTTCCAGTGGGGCGGCGACATCAACCTCGGCTTTTCCGGCGCAAGCGGTAACACCAACACAACGTCCTTCCACGTCGACGGATCCTACCGGCCGAGCTTCGGCCCCAACCACTTCCGCCTCTCGGGACAGCTCAACCGGGAAGACGCCAAAGTCAAGGTCGACAACCCCGACACCCCCGACCCCGACGACACGAAAAACTCCAGGCAGACCACGGCATCAAACTGGAGAGTGCTCGTCGAGTACAACCGCGACCTGAGCTACAAATGGTACCTTTACGCAGCCAATCAGTGGGAGAACGACGATCTCAAAGACCTGAACCTGCGTATGTCGCTCAGCGGCGGCGCTGGCTACAAGATCTGGCAGGAGGATTACCGCGACTGGTGGATCGAGCTCGGCCCCGCCTACGTCCGTGAAAATTTCAAGTTTCTCACCCCCGACGAAGACTACGCCGCGCTCCGCTGGGCGCTGAACTTCGAGCACGACATCTACAGCGACGACTTCCGCTTCTACCACAAGCACTCCATCCTCGAGAGCGTCCAGGAACTCGACCGCTTCGTCTTCCAGAGCACGACCGGCTTCAAGTTCGAGATCATCGCCGATCTCGTGGGAGCGTTCGAGCTGCAATTCGATTGGAACAATCAGCCAGCCGCGGGCGCCGACAAGAACGACCTGCGCTACATGTTCAAATTGGGCTACCAGTTCGGCGATTGAGGGCGAAACCGTTTGACCGGAAGCCTTCTCGGTCGAGATTGAGGCAATAGGCTGCACCGTGCAACGCGGCCACCGTTCCCGCGTTCACGCGCCTCCGCCTCATCCCCAACCACGGGCCCAACCACGGGCCCAACCACGGGCCCAACCACGGACCCAGCCACGGGGCCCCCTGTCCGGACGCGACCCCGCGGCACAAGAACCGAACGAACAGATCGGACGGCACCCCGGGGCGCCCGGAGTTCCGCCGCCTCTGCGCATTTGCTAGCGTCGTCCTGACGATAGTGAATAGGGAGCTCCATCGATGTCCGATACCAACGCCGGGACGCTCGAGCCGCGGCAGTTTTTTCTCGACCGCTTTGCACTGAGCGACGGTACGCTCGAAGACACCATCGGCAACGCAATCGCCCGCAAGGCGGATTTCGCCGACCTCTACTTCGAGTTCCGCTCGTCCGAATCCTTCTCTCTCGAGGAAGGGATCGTCAAGAAAGCCAACAAGAACATCTCTCAGGGAGCGGGCGTGCGGGTCGTTGCGGGCGACAAATTCGGCTGTGCTCACACCGACGAGGTGAGCCGCGAAACTCTGCGCATCGCCACCGAAACGGCGCGCACCATCGCCGACTCGGGTGGCGACAACACCGGCATCTCGGTACACAGCACCGCCCCGAGACACGACCTGTACCCCCTCACACACACCCCTCTCGAGGTAGCTCTCGCCGACAAAATCGAGTTGCTCAATCACATCGACATCGCCGCTCGCGCCTACGACCCGCGCATCACCAACGTCATGGCGAGCCTCGGCGTCGAGCAAAAGATCATCCTGGTCGTTCATTCGTCGGGCCTGGTCGTCGGCGACGTGCAACCCCTGATTCGCCTCAGCATCACCTGCATCGCCGAAGAGAACGGCGTGCGCCAGCAAGGCACTTCAGGCGGCGGCGGCCGCGTCGAGTTTTCCTTCGTTACCGAGGACGACCGCTACATGAAATGGCTCGAGACCGCGGCCGATCAGGCACTGCGCAATCTCGACGCAGTCGACGCGCCGGCCGGCAACATGACCGTCGTCCTCGGCCCCGGCTGGCCCGGCGTCCTGCTCCACGAAGCTGTCGGGCACGGCCTCGAAGGTGACTTCAACCGCAAGCAGACTTCCGCTTTCAGCGGGCGTATCGGCGAGCGGGTGGCATCCGAGCTGTGTACGGTGGTCGACGACGGCACGATTGCGAACCGGCGTGGATCGCTGAACTGCGACGACGAGGGCACACCGACCGGCCGCAACGTTCTCATCGAGAACGGCATCCTGCGCGGCTACCTGCAGGACCGCATGAACGCGCGCCTGATGGGAGTGGAGCCGACCGGCAACGGACGACGCGAGAGCTTCGGTCACGCACCGATGCCGCGCATGACCAATACCTTCATGTTGGCCGGTGATTCGCTGCCGGAAGACATCATCAAATTGGTCGCCAACGGCCTCTACGCAGCCAACTTCGGTGGCGGGCAGGTCGACATCACCAATGGTAAGTTCGTCTTCTCAGCCACCGAGGCCTACCTCATCGAGAACGGCCGCATTACCCGTCCGGTCAAAGGCGCAACCTTGATCGGCAACGGCCCGGATGCGCTGACCAAGATTTCTATGGTCGGCAACGACCTTGCGCTCGACGAAGGAATTGGAACCTGTGGCAAAGACGGCCAGTCGGTACCGGTAGGTGTCGGCCTGCCCACGATCAAGATCGACGGCATGACCGTCGGGGGGACCCAATCGTGAGCGACCAGACACTGGAGGAGATCGCCGCTTTCCTGCTGAGTGAGGCCAAGCGTCACGGAGCCAGCGAAGCCGACGTGGTAGTCGTCGAAGGCGACTCACTGTCGGTCGGCGTCCGACTTGGCGAAATCGAGAAGGTTCAGCGCTCGACCGCCCGGCATCTCGGATTGCGCGCGTTTGCCGGCAAGCGCAGCGCCATCACCTCGAGTGCGGACTTCTCGCGCGAGTCGCTCGCCCACCTCGCAGAAGACGCCGTCGCGCTGGCCGGGGTCACCGCGGCAGATGACGTCAGCGGCCTGCCCGACGCCGACCAACTCGCCAGCGAGATTCCCGACCTCGACCTCTACGATCCGGAGATCAGCCAGCTCGATGCCGAGACCGCGACCCGTTGGTGCCTGGAGGCCGAGGCGGCGGCGATGGATGCCGACGATCGCATCACCAACTCCGAGGGTGGCGAGTTCGGCAGCGGCACCCACCGAGTCGTCTACGCCGCCAGCAACGGCTTCCAAGCCGGCTACAGGACCTCGAGCTGCTCGCTGTCCGCGGTGCCGGTGGCCACCCAGGACGGCACCATGGAACGCGACTATTGGTACAGCGCGAAACGGCGCTTGAGCGAGATCGAGAGCCCGGCCGCGATCGGCGCGCGCGCCGCCGAGCGCGCGCTGCGCCGCCTCGGCGCGCGTCAGGTCGGAACCGCCGAGGTACCGGTCGTCTTCGACCCGGACATGGCCGCCTCCCTGGTCGGCCACCTCGCCGGCGCTGTTTCAGGACACGCTCTCTACCGCGGCGTGTCGTTTCTCGAGGGCGAGCTCGGCAACAAGGTGATGCCGGATTTTGTTTCGATCGTCGACCAGGGCGACATCCCGGGCGCTCTCGGCTCGAAACCTTTCGACGGCGAGGGGCTGGCAACGCGCCGCACCCCGGTGATCGACCGCGGCGTCCTCTCGAGCTACCTCTTCGACACCTACTCGGCGCGCAAACTCGCCAGCCGATCGACCGGCAACGCCTCGCGTTCGGTCGGCGACGCACCGGGCGTCAGTCCGACCAACCTGTACCTGGCGGCCGGCGACATCAGCCCCGAGGATATCATCCGATCCGTCTCGTCGGGACTGTACGTCACCGAGCTGATGGGGTTCGGCGTCAACCCGGTGACTGGAGACTACTCGCGCGGCGCGAGCGGCCAGTGGATCGAAAATGGCGAGCTCGCCTACCCGGTCAGTGAGATCACCATCGCCGGCAATCTCCTCGAGATGTTCGCAACGATCGAGGCCGTCGGTTCCGATCTCGAGATGCGCCGCAGTATCTGCTCACCAACCCTCAAGATCGCCAAGATGACGGTCGCCGGGTCCTAG
>Ga0114931_10007225_pt1 | contig 13585 bp, 12 predicted proteins | sample 2SBtaG_FD_89579 | JGI IMG/M metagenome (GOLD analysis project Ga0114931, IMG submission 89579) | Deep subsurface microbial communities from Kolumbo volcano to uncover new lineages of life (NeLLi) - 2SBTROV14_V59a metaG | ecosystem: Environmental > Aquatic > Marine > Volcanic | place: Kolumbo... | reverse complement strand
TTTCTCGCGTTCCTTTCGGATTTCCTTCCAATGTTTTCGCAATCTTGTGGCATCCAGCCCGTTGGCCATCGTGACCCGTTTGGAATGATCGGTGATGGCGATGTATTTCAGTTTGCGTTTTTTGATCACTTACTCGGGTGATTTCTGCATCGGTCAATTGTGCAGAACGTCGTGTTTCCAAAGGTTGTGGCGTTTTTTTAAGCGTTTCACAACATCAGCATGATCTTTGGCGATGTTGGTTTTCTCACCGATGTCTTTTTCAAGATCGACTAAGAACAACTTATTGTTGGGGCCGAGGGAATTTTTGTGAACTGGGTCGCGTGGGTTACCGATTAGTTTCCAGTGGTCTTCTCTCACTGCCCATTGTGCGCGAGGACCGTTCCCAAGCTGCCAGTGAAACCATTTGTGTTGGCTCGGCACGGTCGCCGATTTCAACACGGGGACAATGCTTTTCCCGTCGAGTTTTCTCTTTGGCAATTTCACTCGGCACAACTCCGCAATGGTGGGGAACCAGTCGCAACCAGTAGCGAGTTGTGTGCGAATTTCATTTTCCGGAAGATGTCCCGGCCAGGAAATCATCGCGGGAATCCGAATTCCTCCTTCGAACATACTAAATTTTGCACCACGATAGGGTCCGGCACTCCCACCACCGCCGAATGTGCGAACTTCAACCGAATGACCGTGATCGGATTGAAAAATCACAATGGTTTTTTCGGTGAGATTAAACCGATCGAGATAAGACAACACCCTCCCAATTTTCTCATCCATTGTGGAAACAAACGCGGCATACTGTTTTCGCGGGGCGGTGAGATGCCGATACGTTTTGCGCCATTTTTCTTCGCCTTGCAACGGGTAGTGGGGCATGTTGATCGCCCAGTAAAGAAAAAACGGTTTTTTGCGGTTGGTCTCGATGAAGTGTTTGCATTCCTAAACCATCAGGTTGGGAAAGTATTGCCCTTCACGCCAGATTTCTTTCCCGTTTTTCCAAAGGTCGTGTCGGTTGGGACCGTTCCAATAGAAATAGTGCGAATAGTTATCGATGCAGCCTCCCATGTGTCCGAAGGTCAGGTCGAACCCTTGTCCGCCCGGCATGGTTTCGGGAGTGTAACCCAGATGCCATTTCCCCACATGACCGGTGACATAGCCGGCAGACTTCATCATCTCGGCGAGGGTGACTTTGCTGGTGGGCATACCCGCAATCCCTTTTTGGGAAGAGACATTCCCCGGCACTCCCGCACGATGCGGAAACTGGCCTGTCATGATACCTGCCCGTGAGGACGAACAAATCGGTGCCGCCGCATAGAATTGTGTGAAGCGTATTCCCCGTCTCGAAAGTCGATCCAACGAAGGTGTGAAGAGATCCTTAGCTCCGTAGCAATTCAGATCGACCGAACCCTGATCGTCGGAGAGAATGAGGATCACATTGGGCCGATTGTCGATTCCGAATAAGGGAGAGTTGTACGAAAGAGAAAGCAAAGTGATCGCGAAGAAAAAAAATCGCATGATGATGCCTTGAAGTATAGAACCTCGATATTGCCAAATCCCCGGAATCGTCCAGATTCCGGGGATTTTATCGGCATCATGAAATTTGTGAAGTGAACTTCAAATAATATCTTTGGAAACCTTTTTTTGTTTTTGTTTTTGTTTCTTCAGGTTTTCGAGGGCTTTCTGTAATTCTTTCACCTGACGATTGAGATCGTTGACTTTTTTCTGGAACTCATTGTCGTTCGTGTTGGATTGTTTGTGGCGTTGAAAAAAATTCCCGCTATTTTTTCCTCTGGAGAACTTCTTCCTATTTTTGAGAGCTTTTTTGACTTGCGCTCGAATCTCTTTGGGTAACTTGTCGAGTTCGTCTTCGCCAACTTCCCAGGATTTTCCGTCCTTCATAACTTTAATTTTCGTTTTGCCACCGTCGGTTTGTGTCATCATGATTGCCAGGTTGTTGAACGAGAAACCGGGGCCGCTAAATCCTTTTTTTGTTTGAAAATTTGGAAATTTCTTTTCATTAAATTGAAATTTGAGTCCGAAAGATTTTCCAGACTTTGTGTTCTTCAACACACGCTCGACTTCTTTTCGAATATCCTTGGGGAGTTTGTCGAGTTTGTCTTCGGTGGTTTCCCATGTTTTCCCATCTTTTTGGACACGGATTTTGGTTTTGCCGTTGTCGGATTTCTGAATCATAATCGAAGAGTTGCTCGATTGGAATTGCCCGTTTTTGCCGAAGGGCATCACCACTCCCGGACCGAAGAACTGCATGTCGAAATCTTTCTTGAAGTCTTTCGACTGAAATTTCTTCATCATTTCTTCCATCTGTTTATTGTCGAATTTGAATTCAAATTTGCCATCCTTGAAGAGTTTTTTGAACTGTTTTTGTGCAGCTTCATTATCTAAGGGTGAGAATTGGAATTGACCGTTGAACCCTTTTCTTTCAGCAGGTTCTATGGCGACGGTTTGTTTCTTACCCTTGCGAATAACGACGATTTTCGCATTCTTCCCTTTTGTTTTTTGAATCGCTTTCGTCAGATCTCCGATGGTTTTCAAATCGCTCTCGCCGAATTTGACGAGAATATCGTGTTTTTGCAATTTGCTTCGGGATGCGGGGGAATTGTGAGAGACGCTTTGCACAACCAGCCCAATACCCTTTTTTAATCCCAGGTGCGAACGCAACTCGTCACTCGCAGGAGAACATTGCACACCAATCCAGAATTTTCCCCCGAATTGCGGAGAGAAAAACAGATTGGATGACTGAAATGGGTTGCCTTGTTGTGCTTGCCAGCGAAAAGTATTTTTCGGGAAAATAGTATCTGAAGAGGAATTTTCCTTGGAAAGACTTTTCAATAATTTCAGCGTCTTGTTTGCATGGGAATCGTTTTGTGGTTTATCGTCCGCCGACGCAACAAGGCTGATAATCGGCAGCAGACAGGTCGCTAAAACAATCCATCGAGAATTGAAGTTTTTCATTTGTTCTTTCCTTTCAACAGAGATAGTAAATTTTGTTACTGAAAAATGTTATTTCCCACATACTTCATGCGGACATGATTCACGGGAACAAACATCGAACGACCGTCTTCGAGCAGGAAGGGAACCAACTCGCGATTTTCTTCAACTGCCAGTCCCGATTTTCGTAGTGCGTTCAAAAACTCTGGGGGTAAAGAGGGATTCAACGATTCCGACCAACGCGGTGGACGGTCGTCCCAGTCGATGACCTTGAGGTCTTTGGGAATGTTGGCATTGCCGTGAACGGGTACGATTCGGGCGTCGGAGGAGGGAGACGGCTGGTCGGGGAGAATCACCAGTTCTGGCCATGGGGTGTTCTCGGTACGATTCTCGGGGGCTGAAACACTTGAGAATTTTCCGCCTAAAAGATACCCGGCACCTAAAGCAATCAACACAGTGACCGCGAGGAAAACATCACGATATCGAAATCGAGAAGACGTTCGATTCGTCAGCTTAATTCCGTCAATCACCGTCGCCTTTTCGGATTCGTCTTCGAAGGAATCTGTCATCGGCGAATCCGAAACGATCCGTTGGAAGCCACCTTTCCACACTTGGTTTTCGACGAACGTCAATGCGAGTTGCCGCCAACTTTTGGGGTCTCGTTCCAGCCGCGATAAGAGAGAACGTCGGCGATCTTCGCTTAGCTCGCCGTCCACAAGTAAGTCCAATTCGTTCTGCTCGAAGGTTGTTGGATTTTCCATCATGATGACACCTCGATCACATTTAAGATTTGCAATTCTTTCCTCAATCGGTTACGGGCACGGAATAGCCGGGCCTCCACGGCCGATTCCGAGATCCCCAATTTTTCGGCGAGATTCCGGTAACTCCAGTTCTCGGTGTATTTCAGGATCAAAATCTCCGCATCCCTGCAGGATAGTTTTTCCATCGCTTTACGAATGAGAATTCGACGTTCCTTGCATAACAGGAATTCGAGGGGGTTGTGATATTCTTCGCCGTAAACACCGGGCTGAACCTGTTCTCGGAAATTTTTTTTCAATCGTTGAAAACGACCAAGTTTTCGACGGTAAAGTAACGACTGTGTGACAGCGACTCGGTACAACCACGGAGCCAATGCCGCTTCGGGTACTTCGCTGAACTTTCGGCAATATGCCAATACAACTTCCTGATAGATTTCGTCTACAGCCTCGGGAGAACCGGATCGCGCATAGATCACGGATTTCAACCATCGCCCGTGTTCTTCGAACGCGACGGTTGGAATAATATGTTCACCATCCAGGCGTTGGTCTGATTCCCGAGGCGAGTAATCCATGGTTACCAGAGAAGTTTCCGCAGAAAGGTTTATCTTGCGGAATTATTCGGGAAAATCTAAGCAAGTGAATTGAACGTAATTTCAGATTTACGACAGCCTGCTGTGACAGTGAGCTTTCGTGACAAGCGATATTTCGGAATCTGCTTCAGATCGAAGTAACGAGACAATGCGTCTGCAAAAAAAAGAACGTTTCTTTCAATGACAATTACTTTCCGATGGCCTCTCACACTGTTGTTGGCAGCAACAATGTACCGTTCGAAATTTCGAAGTTCAGATCGAAATACGAACGGTACAATGTCACTACGGAATCAATCGTCCAAAAACAACTCTTACCTCGAAATTTAACGATTGTTCGAGATTGAAATCAACGCACAGGCCGAGTGAGCGTGGATTTTTTAGACCATATCTTTCAGGCCTTTGAGGGGCCGAATTTTCACGACGTTGCGTGCCGGTTTGGCTTTGAACATCGTTTCTTCACCAGTGAAGGGATTGATCCCTTTTCTCTCTTTGGTAGCGGGTTTATTCTGGACGGTAATTTTCAGCAAACCCGGCAGGTTAAATACTTTCGGACCTTTTTTGCCGATATTGTTGGCGATAAGGTCGGAAAGTGCATCGAAAAAGCAACCCACCTCTTTTTTAGACATGCTAGTCGCTTCGGCCATTGCGTTGTTAATCTCTGACTTTGACATAGGTTTTCCGGTCGCACTTTTTGCTGCCATAGCTTTCTCCTGTTCCATGAATTGAACGACTCGACGATGCACTGCACCTGTTTTTGCAGTGCTTTCCGATATGCTGTGAAGGTAGTTAAATCATTGTCAGGTCACCTTGTCAATGAGTTTCACGGGTAAAATGTGCGAGTTTTTAGGGATTTTTCGATACTTTCAAGAAAACCGAGGCGTTTATTACCTGAGTGGGAAGTACTTCTCCTCACAAATTAGGCATCTCTCGATGACTTTTTTACACCCCCCTGAATTGCGAGTTGAAAGCATAAGGATCATTTGAGATTCACCGAAAATAGAAGCTTAAAGCTATTATACAAGGTTTTACACGATGCGAGGCTTTGTAGTGAGTTGAATTTGTGGCGGAACGATCGAATCGTGAGTCTGACGATTCCGGTATTGGTTTTTTCGTTACTTATTGATTCTGCTATACTTTTCGAGTATTTCTAGGGTAGACGGATTGTTTTCACCAATTCGAAATCAGGTCCGTTTGTATTGGCAACCGGGTCTCTCGTCGACAGACTTTTTATCTTCGGGATAACTGCAATACCTACCGTTTCTGTTCGAGGGGCCGTCGGCATGACGAAGGAAGAGTGGGTCAGCGTCGAAAATCGGGTTTCGGTCGCTCACCAGATTCTACTTGTCGAAGATGACGCAAGTTCGGCGGAATCGATGAAGTCGGTTCTGGAATCGGAAGGATATCACGTCACAGTGGCAAAAGACGGCGGACAGGCGCAATCCAGCCTGGTCATGCGAAAACCGGATTTTGTCATTTTAGATCTCATGCTTCCTGGTGAAAGTGGCTTTGAGGTTTGCCAACGTTTCAAACAGACGGAAGAAAATATCCCCATTCTGGTTGTCACTGCTATCGAACTTGACGACTCGCGGCAGCTTGCGGAGCGTGTTGGAGCGGACGGTTATCTTTCCAAACCTGTCGATCCGGTCGAGTTGCTCGAGAAAGTTGCCACAATTTCGCAGCAGAATTGGGAGCGAACCCATCTTCATCGAACTCGCTCTGGAGAGAAAATGAAGTTTCGATGTCGCTGTGGGAAAAAATTTCGAGTCAGCCCGCAGCATAAAGGGAAAACCTTAACCTGCCCTGATTGCGGCGAACCGTTAATAGTCCCCAGACACAGCTAACCGCCGAGGACAATCCGAAAAATTTTCTAAGAAACAACCTGTTTTGCCGTCGAGAATAGAGAGAATTAGAATTTTCAACGAAGAGGATTTCTGATAAGAACATTACTGAAATCGAATGGATTTTCCGTTAAGATGGGATCTACGATCAAGTAACATCGTGTCTGTCGCAAAAGGCGGAAATCATCCCTTGATGTTTTCGAGTCGTATTATGAGCGAATTAGTAATCGCTTCGGGTAAGTATCGCGGTAAAAAAATCGTAATCCCCCAATCCGGTTTGGTCATTGGCCGCGACCGTGGGTGCCAAATGCGCATTTCAAGCGACCAGATCAGTCGTGTGCATTGCAAATTCACCGTTTCGCAGGACGGGATTATTTTGAAAGATCTGGGGAGTCGCAACGGCACCTTCGTCAACGAAAATCGCATTGAAAATGACCGACAACTGAAATCTGGCGATGTCGTGAAAGTCGGCCCGCTTACGTTGGAAATTCGAGAGAAACGATCGGAGGTCTCGAACATGTCCGATGACGACATCGCATCCTGGTTGAACGACGATACCGCAGATGGAAAATTGACCGACGATTCGACTCTCGTTCCCGAGATGGGAATCACCGACGCCGAAATTCCGACGGCGAGCGAGGATCATAAACCGAAGAAAAAATTTCGATCGCTGGGTGAAGAAGCGGCGGATATTATCAGAAGGCATTGGGAGCTGGACGCAGCAAAGAAAGCTTCGAACGAAAATTCCCCCGCTGCTTCCTAAGAAGGTTTTTTCTGAAAATGCTGTGACTTGCCAGTTCGCAGCTTGAAGTCCACAATAAATTTTTGTGGAGCGTTGCCAAAGTTTCCTATTGACGAAGTACGAAGAATACGATGCGCGTGATCGCTGGAAAATATCGCCGACGAAAACTGAAAAGCAATCCGGGAAAAATCACTCGACCGATTACCGATCAGGCGAAAGAAATGCTGTTCGAGCGTCTGCAAAACGACGTATCCCACAAACGAATTGCCGACGTTTTTGCAGGGACGGGAACGATAGGACTCGAAGCTCTCAGCCGCGGTGCGAACAGTGTCGTGTTTATGGAGAAGGACCGCACTGCGTTTCGGTTGCTTCGGGAGAATGTGATTGCGCTAGGCGCGGAACAGGAATCGCTCTGCTGGTGTGTGGACGTCTTAAGAAGTTCGTTCGCACCAAAACGTGTCCCCCAAATGCTACCTTACGAGACCGTTTTTTTCGATCCGCCGTATGCTATGGTCGAGAAAATCTCACCGGGTGAAGTTCTTTACAAATCGCTCGAAAGACTTGCAGGAGATCATGTGACTGCAGAGAATGCCCTGCTCGTTTTACGCACACCCGAAAAAAAATGTTTCGAAATACCTTTAGTCTGGCAGAAAGATCGAGAACTGAAATGGGGCAGCATGGTTTTTCATCTCTATGAAAAGTCGACCTCGGCGGAAGAACCTCACGATGACTCATCGGATGAAGACCGTCGACCTATGTCTTCCCAAACCAATCGAACGCAAGATCCAAAGCCGTCGCAGAGTGGGTCAGACAACCAAGACTGATCCTCTCGACTCCCCTCTCGGCGACCTGGCGAACATTCTCCAGACCAATTCCCCCCGATGCTTCCAACGGGATTTCGCAACCGGAATCGTTACGCAATTCCACCGCTCGTTTCATGGTGTCGCAATCCATATTATCCAGCAGGATCATATCAGGCTTGGCTGAGAGAGCCTCTTCGAGTTGCTGAAGATTATCGACTTCGACTTCAATCGGTATCTCATCCGAATGGTTGCTCTTCGCGTGTCTAATCGCGTCGGCAATAGTTTTTCCCCGATGCAACTCTTTCCATCCTGCCAAATGATTGTCTTTAATCAAAACGCCATCATACAAACCCATGCGATGGTTTGCCCCGCCCCCAGCCCGGACTGCATATTTTTCCAAAATGCGATAACCGGGATGCGTTTTCCGAGTATCCAGAATCGTTGTTCTTATATCGCAGACCGCTTCAACAAAACGACGAGTCAGCGAAGCGATGCCGCTGAGGTGTGTGAGGAAGTTGAGTACGGTTCGTTCGGCAGTCAGAAGAACCAGCAGCGACCCCGAAAAATAGGCGATCCGATCGCCCGATTTCAATTCGTCCCCGTCAGAAAGGAGGAAATTACAGGAAATACTGGAGTCCAGTTCGGCAAAGACCATCTCAACAATCGGCAAACCCGCAAGAACTCCCGATTTTCGCGTAATTAGCGAAACTGTTGCATTTTCATCTTTTTGGATGAGTGTTTGACTTGTAAGATCGCCCAAACCGCCGAGATCTTCTTCCAGTGCCATCACAATCAATCGTTCGGCAGCTTTCTTTTCTGGTTCTCCGAACTGAAGTTCCATATTCGGATTCTTGCAACTTTGGCATGGGTATGGTAAAATAGGAGAAGACCAACTTTCCAAATCGATCCATTGGCAACGTCAAAGGTGGCAACGTCAAAGGTGCGTTCGAGCCGACTCATCTTGGATCGTATCAGTCTTTCTTTCAAGTCGAAAGGTTCAGCCGTGATTGTCGGAGTTCCCAGGGAAATCATGCAGGACGAGTACCGGGTCGCCATGCTACCGGTCGGTGTCGAAGAACTTACCCGAGCGGGGCATCGTGTGCTTGTGGAAAAGGGAGCTGGCAGTGGAAGTGGGATCTACGACGAACAATACGCTGAAAACGGCGCCGAAATTGTTTCGTCACCCGAAGAGGTTTTTGGCGAAGCCGATCTCGTCGTCAAGGTGAAAGAACCGCAATCGTTGGAATGGCCGTTGATGCGTCGCGGACAAACGGTCTTCACCTATTTTCATTTTGCGGCTTCGGAGGAACTCACGGTCAACGTTTTGGAAACCGGGTCGATTGCGGTTGCCTACGAGACTCTGCGCGGAGCGAAAGGCGATCTTCCCTGCTTAACCCCCATGAGCGAAGTTGCCGGAAGGATGAGCGTGCAGGAAGGGGCGAAATATCTCGAACGACCGCAGGAAGGCCGGGGAATTCTTCTGGGTGGCGTTCCCGGCGTTCCCCCTGCTCATATTGTGATTTTGGGAGGCGGAATTGTCGGAAAGAACGCGGCACAAATCGCAGCGGGTTTGAAAGCCAACGTGGTGATCCTCGATATCAACGTCGATCAGTTGCGCCACTTGGAAGACATCATGCCACCCAACGTCGTCACACTGTTTAGCGATCGACACAACATTGTGCAACAACTCGAACGGGCGGATTTGCTCATCGGAGCGGTTTTAATACCGGGTGCCCGCGCCCCCAGCCTTGTGAGTCGCGCAGATCTGAAGAGTATGCAACCGGGAGCGGTGATTGTCGATGTCGCCGTCGACCAGGGTGGCTGCGTGGAAACGACCCGACCGACGACACATGCCGACCCCACTTACATCGAAGAGGGGATCGTCCATTACTGTGTGGCGAATATGCCGGGAGCGGTCGGTCGCACCAGTACCTATGCTCTGTGCAATGTCACATTCCCCTATGTGTTACGAATTGCGAACCAGGGCATCCACGCAGCGTCGGCCCTCGATTCGGGCTTGGCAGAAGCGGTCAACATGGCGGAAGGGCGGGTGACGAATCACGCGGTCGCAGAAACTTTCGACATGAAATTCACCGAATACGACCCCGAAGCCTCCGCCACGATTTAGGCGAAGGAGCCGCGCCCGCGAGGAAGCCTTTGGCGTGAATCTCCAAAAAACGCCACCCGCTCCATGACTGTCGCGGCTCTGATTTACTTTTTCATACTCTTACCGCAAAGCGGGGTGAGCTGGTGAGGCGGTCAACAACAATTGACATGCTCACCCGCCTTTCAGCGTGATCATGGCACACAGCTGTTGCCAACCTTCCGGACTTCTACACTCAATCGGTAATGGAGGAGGAGTGATTGCTCTGCTTGAAAACACTGGAAGACAAGCTGCCAGTGGCACCCTGCGCCCTAGGACTCTGATTGATCGTATTCTAAATCTCACAGGGCAACTGAGCATTTCAATAACGTATAATCATAGATGGTAATTGTTAACTTCATGTTCTCAAGAGGTGTTGTGGGCGAATTGAGGAGAACCACAAGGGGCTGACATTCTTTGCGTGTTCGCGCGATTCGAAAACATGACCACGCAAGGCCGTGGGTATAGCACCCGGCTTCAACCTTGTCATGGATGTTCCATCTCAAGGACGTGAGATTCGGTAGCGTTTTAGTTTGCGGTCCAGCGTGGATCTTTCGATGCCGAGGATTCCAGCGGCCTGGCTTTTGTTCCAGTTGGTGCGTTCCAGCGTCGAGAGAATATGCTCCTGCTCGATGATCTCCAGAGAGACTTCTCGATAGCTAAGACCTTGTGTTTTCGCGGAATTGCTGGACGAGGCTTCCAACTGAGTCAGGCGGATATCCTTTTCTCTCACCTGCGAGTTGTCGCACAGAATCACGGCTCTTTCGATCGTATTCTGAAGTTCTCTGACGTTTCCGGGCCAGTCGTATCTCATTAGTTTCGAGAGAGCATCGGGCGAAAATCGTTGGACCTGTTGTCCCGATTTTCTGGCGAACTTATCCAGAAAGAAATTCGCCAGCAATGGGATGTCCGATTTGTGTTCTCGCAAGGGATCGATCTTCATTTCGACGACATGTAAACGGAAATACAAATCTTTGCGAAACGTCCCGGCTTGGACTGCTTGTTCCAAATCTCTGTTGGTCGCCGCCACAACTCTCACATCGAGGGAAATGGTTTCTTTCCCGCCCACTCGTTCGAAAGAATGTCCCTCCAGAACGCGCAAAAACTTTGCCTGGATGGCAAGGCCCATTTCGCCCACTTCATCCAGAAACAACGTCCCCTTGTCAGCCTGTTCGAACTTTCCAATTTTCCGTTCTGTGGCACCGGTAAACGAACCTTTTTCATGACCGAACAATTCGCTTTCCAGCAAACTTTCGGTCAGAGCAGCACAGTTCATGCAGACGAATTGTTCGTTTTTTCTTTTGCTGCTGAAGTGAATCGCTTTGGCGAGAAGTTCTTTGCCGACACCGCTTTCCCCGCGTACCAACACGGCTGCGTCAGTCGGCGCAATTCGACCGATCGAATCGCGAAGTTCGGAGATCGAATTGCTTTCTCCCACTAATTCGCAATTGATTTCCAACTGTTGTCGCAGGGTGAGGTTTTCATCTCGAACACGAGCCAAACCGTCCGCCAGAGATTCTCTCTCCTTGAGGTTTTGCAGCGCCACAGCAAATTGATCGGCAATGGCCAGCGTCAATTCCAGATCGTCGATATCGACCGGTAATTCGGCGTCGGTCGCATAGAGATGAATTAATCCGAAGGTTGTGTTTTCGGTACGGATGGGGGCGCATATTAAACTCGTCGCATGGATTCGACCTTCGCTGTCTCTTCCTGACAAACGGCTATCGTCGGAGACGTTGCTCGCTAAAACCGCTTCCCGATTTTCCAGCACTTCTTGAGAGAGTTGCTGCGAGATTTTTTGATAAGGTAATTCACCACGAGATTTGTAAGCCACAACGTTCAAGATATTTTTAGTCTCTTCGCGATCCGCATTCTCGGGCAGGAGGAGAATTGCACCAATTTCGGCTCGTGTTCCGGAGAGTAATCCGTCGAGTACGACTTTCGAGAGCGAACCCTCGTCGCCACACGAACCCATTTCCAACGCCAGACTGTAAAGCAGCGTCAATTCATGATTGATACCTTCGCGTGCAATCGGTTCGGGTGTGAATGTTTGACGATAACGCGATTCCCCAGTACGGTGAATAATCGAAGGCTCTGCTTCCGTAGCGGGATGATCGAAAACCATTTTCTCAATCGTTTGAGCGGTATCGTCTTCGAAATCGTCTGACTGTTCGAAACGCGGAAAATTATTCGCTAAGTCGAAAGTGAAACCGATTTCACTGCTCCCGATTCCTACAATATCTCCCTCTTCGACAATACAATCTCCCGAGATGGGGACATCGTTGAGCAGCGTGCCGTTGCGGCTGTTTAAGTCTCTGACAGTCCAGTTTCCGCTGCTGAAAAAAAACTCACTGTGTTTACGACTGCAAATATCGTCACGCAGTACGATCCGGTTTGTCGGTGCCCGACCCACGGTCGTCACTTGGCCGGGGTTCAGACGATAAACGTCACGCCAGGTATTGCCTTCGCGAATCACGAGGTAAGCGACGGAATCCGTCGAGGAAGCGGCATGTTGTGAATGTTCCTTCGACATTACAATTCTGTCTGCAACACGGCGAAATACCAAGAACAATTCCGGAAAGGCGATCCCTCGCTCGTCTTACCCCAGGAGGTGCCATGAGCATCTCGATTGCCTGTGCTCTATTTTCGCGAAAACCTGGAAAAATCTAGATGACGATGGCAAGAGGCTTTCCAGTGATCGAGACCCTGAACCTACCCAATCAGAGAGGTGAACCGTCACAAGCATTAGGAAAACGTTTTTGAGTCAAATCCCTAAATTCAGCATACTCGAATCGTCAAGAACCTCGCAAGTGTATCTCTAGGGGTCTGGGGAAGGCGAACCAGACCGATCACGGAATAATCCGAAGAATGTGAGCATTTGACCGTCTCATTCTCCTTTCAAAATGACCCTTTTTTTGCCATACATCGTGTTTCTGAGCTAAGGTTTGTAGGTCACTGTAGACAGAGTCGTGTCTGGAAGAGCCTTCGACGCCAACACATACAATCTCGGGAAAAAACCGAAAACTTTAACACGATTGAGTCAGTCATGAGCGAAGATATTCTCGACGAACTGATCGACAACGTTCGCGTCGTTCTCGAAGGAAGCTCCGCTTACCCAGTCGATGGCGAGGTTCAACAGAGCGAGAACCGAAGTGCAGCGGAATTTTCGACGAAAACTGGCAATGCCTTGGAATATCGCGATCTCGAAATCAGCAAGGACGAATTCGTCCCGATCCAACCGGTTAATCTCGAAGAAACCGGTCTCTCCTCGGAAGAAATCGAAGATCTGATTCTGAAATTCCTGTTGAATCGCAACAGTGCCTCGGGCAAAGAGATCATCGAACAACTGAAATTTCCCCGACTGTTAATGGACCCCATGCTTCACAATATGAAGATGGATCAGTATGTCGTTTATCGCGGAATGAACTCCGACCACGATTACATTTTTCAACTGACCGAAAAAGGACGGGAACGAGCAAGACGAGAAATCGAAAAATGTACGTTTTTCGGTGCTGCCCCGGTACCATTGCGAGATTACATCGAGTCGGTTCAGAAACAATCGGTGTTGAAGAAAAAACCAACATGGGAATCGATCGAAAAATGCTTCGTCGATATTGTCATCAGTCACGAAGCGTTTCGAAGAGTCGGTCGCGCGATTCATTCGGGACGTGGAATGTTTCTTTTCGGAAACCCCGGCAATGGCAAAACCAGTATCGCCGAACGGATGACTTACAGTTTCGGCGATTCCATCTGGATTCCCAGAACGATCAACGT
>Ga0114931_10007224_pt1 | contig 13585 bp, 25 predicted proteins | sample 2SBtaG_FD_89579 | JGI IMG/M metagenome (GOLD analysis project Ga0114931, IMG submission 89579) | Deep subsurface microbial communities from Kolumbo volcano to uncover new lineages of life (NeLLi) - 2SBTROV14_V59a metaG | ecosystem: Environmental > Aquatic > Marine > Volcanic | place: Kolumbo... | reverse complement strand
GAGTACCTCCGGGCTGGGGTGCCGTTACTGGGTGAGCACGCCCGGGAGGACTCGAACCTCCAACCCCCGGCTTAGAAGGCCGGTGCTCTATCCGGTTGAGCTACGGGCGCTACAACGACTTACAGGTTTCGGAAACTGGATTGTGACGAAATCGTTTGTCACGGTGGACCGAGTTGCCATCGCGTCCTCGAAAGCCTTGAAGGCGATCTCTAGCTCGGAGGTCCGGCTCAGCGTCTGGGAATGTAGCGTGTACTCAATTCCGGAAGCCGACTCCCACGCTTCCGGGCCAAACCCCTGGAAGGCTTCCTTGGCGTGGAACGCCATCACGGAACTGATTCCGAGACCGTTAGCGGAGGGCACCGCGCGGACCCCTTCGACCAAATCGTCCATCCTCAAAAAGATAGTCGCCTTCGGCAAGTATTCCACGCCCTCGGTCCTCGCGGAGCCTTGCGCCGGTCAAGAAAAGCACGGTGGGACCACGCTCGTCCTAGGCGCCATCCCCCGCGGAGTTCCAATCTGCCACTGTCCAGTCATCCTCATCCTCAGGACTCGTCACAACGGCAGAGTTGTCACCACGATCCATCGTAATAATCAGGGTCTGCCGCCGATGCTCCTAATACGGCTGGTCAGCGCACGCAGAGGGAATCACCTCGCTATAGTCTATCGTGATCCTGGCGGTCAGACTGTCGCCTTCTAGTTCCACGGACTCCACCTCGGCTATCTCGTCTTCAGGCCAGCCGCCACCGTCCATGACCATGCCATCCATCAATTCCATCAACCGATCGGCAACCTCATCGTCCAGGATGGCTTCCAAGTCTTTGAACCGGCGCTGGTGCCAGGCGGCGGCTGTCCTCGGGAGGTTTACGCGTCGCTGTCGTGTGTTGCACATAGGCCAAATATAGCCATATCCCTACGTCACGGCCTCCTCTCCGACCTTGGGCAGATATTCCACGCCCTCGGTCCGGTCGCGTGTCTGGCCCAGGTGGCCGTACACCCGCTCCACCATCGCCAATGATCCGTGACCGAGTTCCGTCTTCACCGTCCAGGCACTCACGGGCTGACCGTTGTCCAGCGACTGGAGACGGGCCGCGCAGTAGGTGTGCCGGAACACCTTGGGTGTGATCCGCGCCGTGTCCAACTTCGCCGCCTTGGCGACGACGGCCAACGCCTTCCGGAAGTCGCGAACCATGATAGTCGCCCCGGCCCTGTTCGTGCTCGGGAACAGCAACCCCGACCGCGGGGTCCGATCGGCCGGCATGATGTAAGGCCCGAGGATCGCCTCGAGCTGCGGCCACAGTGGCACCGTCCGGATGCTGTGGGCCGTCTTGAGACGCCGCCACTGGTTCGGCGAGAAGCTCACCGTCTTGCGCTCGAAGCTCACGTCGTCGACCTCGAGCCCGAGGACCTCGGCCTTGCGCCCACCCGTCAGCAGGAGAGTGGCGATCAGCTCCGGCAGGAACGGGCATGCGATGTCCGGACGCTTCGACTTCACCCTCCGCGCGGCCGCCATGAGGGCGGCGGCTTCATGCTGCTCGAGGAAGGCCGCCTCCTGGCGCCGGCCCGTGGGCTTCTCGCCCCGCATGATGGCGCTGACGGGGTTGTAGTTCCCGGCCACCAGGTTTTCGCTCTTGGCGCGTTGGTACAGGTTGCTCAGGGCGTTCAGGTGGTGCCGGACGGTCCCCGGTGACGCGGGATCGCCTCCCGGCCCCCGGACCGTCTCTTTCACGACCTCCGCCCAATCCAGAACGTGGGCCACAGTGATCGACATCAGCGGACGTTGCGCCCCGAAGTACTCGACCGCCCGCTCGAGGTAGTTCTCGGCCTGGTCGAGCCAGCCGTCCGTTACCCGGCCCGAGCGCTTCTTCTGCACCAGGTGGTAGGCCGCGTAGGCTTCCAGGGTGGTAGCCGCCGCGCTCTCGCCCAGGATGGCCCGTTGCCGTCGAAGTTGCTTGAGCTCGGCAAGTCTCCTGTCTGCAAGCACGCGGGCAACTGCGCGGTCGTCGGTAGCGTGATCGTCACCGTCCGGCTTGAGGGCCTCCCGGCGTCCGCCTACATCGGCGAAGTCGCGGAAGTCGGCCCAGCCGCGGCCGCCGCGCCAATAGATCCGGGACTTCCTACGCTTGGGCATCAGACGAGCCTCAGGTGGGAAGAGCAGCCCGCGGCCGCCTCGGGGGCCGCCATGGTAAGCGCGTCACGGACAGCCGGCGTCATCCGTTCCGAGACGGATTCGAGCGCACCGCTAGCGAATAGCGTTGCGATGCTCTCGAGCCGGGCCTCGGGGTGGTAGCTGGTGACAACGAAGGGCTCCCGGTCGCCGAGTCGGATGGTCAGGAAATCGCCGGCCTGGGCGCGGAGCTCCGGTATCGGCCGCCGGATATGCAAGACGTGGGGAGGTTCACACATTGGGGCACCTCAGGAGAGTTGGGGTGAAGCGCTCGCCGGGATCGGTGGACAGCGTGACCGTCAGGTGGTCACCGGTGCAGCCGCCGATCTCCGGCACGGCTCTCGCCACGGACATCACCCACGAGTCAGACATGGGACCCCTTGGGCCTCGGCAAGTTTTGCCCGTTCGACCTCATTGGGATCGGGCGCCAAGTAGCCGCCCATCCGGTTGATATCGTCACTGTCCTCGATCCCGCCATCAGCGTTGAAAACCATATTATCGCGGGCCTCTGTTAGCAGTCGCATGCGGCGCCCTCTGACCCGGGCCTCATCGCAGGCGTCCAGGAAGACTTGCGCCGCGGTAAAGAAACCCTCAACCGCCTCCCTGTAATCGGACTTGCCGCGGATCCCACCATCATGGGACCCGAGCTCGTATACGGCCCACCAATGCTTCTGCAGGGCGTTTGCGTGGTTCAGCAGGTCGGCCAGGAGCTCACGACCGTATTGGCCGGGGTTCTCCGGGGACACGTCGAGGGAAACTGTAGCGGTTGCCAAACATGGTCTAGCTCCGGATTGGGGTCTCTTCCCAACGTATAGAACATGTCCTATGGCGTCAATATCTGACATTCTCTATACTCCCTTGCATGACTCCCCTGCAGATTCGGCTTCGCGAGCTGCGTGAAGCCGCTGGACTGACTCAAGAGGAACTGGCCGATAAGGTCGGCATCTACCAAGGCACCATCTCCGACCACGAACGGGGGAAGGCGACCCGCATCGACCTCAGCCTCATCGAGCGCCTGGCCGACGCTCTCGAAGTCGAGCCCGGCGAGCTGTTCGAGCGCGTGCCCGCCAAACGCCGGGAGCGGTAGCCCGAGAGCAGCGCCGGCTTCCGGTCGTTCCGTATACGGGCCGGTAAGCTCGTATGCGAGACCTGAGGGATCCGTGCGGATCGTCAGAGATCGTCTCGTTAACAAGCTCGTGGCCCGGTTAACGCTACTTGGGGCACCATAGGCTCTCTAAATCGTCGTCTACGGGCCAATCTCCCCATTCTGCCACTAGCGGCCGCCCCGCAGGGGTTCTCCGCGAGCCGCCATCCTAAACACCCGCCGAGCTCAGCTCCCCTCTGTCCGCATCAGGACGGCTGAGGCCACGACCAGCAGGAGCCCGGCAGTCACCAATCCCGCCGGCACGGACCACAGGCCCACCCCTACCGTGAGGCAGCAGGCACCCACGATGGCCAGTGCGTCAGACACACCGAAGCGCGCCCCGGTCACAGCGTGGCCTCGAGCGCGAGCTGTCGTCGCCAATCCTGATTCATCGAGGATCTAGAATCCCGCACGGTGACCACCGTGGCGGGGAACAGCGGCCGCGGCGTGACCGTGACCTCGAGCACGCGCCTGACCTCCTGGATTACCCACCCAGAAACGCCAGTGGGAGAGTCCTCCCAGGACCGCATGCGTTTGCTGTAGGTCCACCTGAGGCTCATCCCGCAGGCCCCGTCCACCAAGTACTTGCACAGAGTGTCGACCCACAGCTTGGCGGGAGGCTCGATCCGCACCCACAGTCCCACGTCGTCCTGTTCCACTCGGAGCGATCCGCGCCAACTCGCCCCCAGCCAATAGTCCGGGTCGTGGTTCCACAGGGCGGCCATGTTACCGCTGAGCGCACCACAGAAGGCGCCCGGCGCAAAGCATATGTGGTGCTCCCGGTCCGGTACCTCGTCTGACCAGGTGTTGAACACCGCGGCGTATCCCTCGATCACTCGGGCCAAGAACGCCTCCTCCCTGGATCACTTGCCGAAATACTTGGCATCTTCCGACTCCTCCTCGCCTGGAATTGCTGGTGTCTGAGGCACCTCGAGCCTGGTCCGGGCCGCAGGCGTCAACCCGAACTCCTGCGCCCACCGACGGGCCTCGGCCCACGCCTCCTTGGCGATGGCTATCTCCGGTCGGCGCTGGATTCTGCCCTTCACCTCCACCGTGAGGCCGTGCCGCCTCAGGAGCGCCTCGGCTTTCTTGGCGCGGCCCACCTGGGCGCAGTAGGCGCCGAGGGCGTCGAGGTCGAGCACCGAGAGCAGCTGCAGCTCCATGAGGACCGGCACCGCACGGCGCCAGACAGCCGCCCCCTCGCGGGACAACCAGGCCGGCGGCGCGACGACTTCCGACACCAGCTCCGGCTTCGGCTCGTTCCTGGCACGATCGGGCCGATACGTCCCCTCGAGCAGCTTCAACGCGCTCGGTTTCGGCTTCGGACCTCGTCTACCCATGACTCACGCTCCTTCGGAAACCTGACGAACCGCGCGCGATGGTGCGAATACGGTCCCAAGGACGGAGACTCCAGGGATGTACCCCCCCCCACCCCCCTCTTGGGCGCGCGCAAAAAGACCCCCTGCCACCCTTTGGCTTCTCACGCCGCTCCGCCCTCGCGCCACGCCCCGAGAGTGAGTCGGCGCTTCCCTCTTCGGCTGCCTTGGCGGGTTGGTCCTGTCGCGCCGGGTTGAGCAGGACTGTGCCCCCGCCGCTGGGTGGCATCGAAGCTCTCGAGCGCCGACGGCGGAATCCGCCACTCGCGACCGTTGAGCCGGTATGCGCCGGCGAACCGGTTGGCCTCGCACCACCCTCGTACCGTGGAAGGAGCCCTGCCGTAGCGCGCGGCGACCTGGGCGACCGTGAGGTCCGAGGAGACCGCATTGGCTGGCGCGTGTGACTCTGAGCCGAGTAGCTCGAGCAGAAGCTCAGCCGGCACCGGGACGGGCGTCCCCGCGGGTAAGCCCGCAGCCAACGTCCGGAGGGCGTCCCTGGTGCTCACGCATCCCCCTCGAGGCTGTCGAGGTATGCGGGGTCCAAGGGTTCCAATCCGGGACCGGCGTCTGCGTCGGGAGGTTCCCAGGCGTCACCTCTCGTCTCAGGTTCCTGGTCCACTACCTCAAGTAGTTTCTCAGGTAGTGACCCAAGTGACCCTTTGACGCTTATTTCCGGAAACTTTTCTTTGCGAGCATTTTTCAAGGAAAGTTTCTGGATTAAAGGGTCACTAGGGTCACTTTCGCCGGTTTTTGTGGGCGCAGCCTGGGTTTCCGGGCCATGGAGAAGGGTCACTCCGAGTGACCCAAGTGACCCTAGTGACCCTTTGCCATCGTTTCCGGAAAGTCCCACAGCATGCGAGGTCTCGGGGGGTTTCCGGAAATAAGGGTCACTAGGGTCACTTATTTCACCCGAAAAGGTCTCAGGAGGTTTCCCCAAAGAAGGGTCACTAGGGTCACTGTCGTCCGCCCCCCTTACTCGCACTCCATGGTAGATGGACCGTCCGCCGGTGCTCCTGACCTTGGCGATGCCGTCACGTTCCTGAAGGGCCTGGCCGAACTTGCGCTGGCTCAGGGCCCGTTCACCGGACTCGGTCGCCCATGCCGTGTACGCTGCGTAAAGCCGCTTGGCCGTATCGCGGGCATTGACCGCCACCGTGCAACTGGCGCCCAGGAAGTCCGCCAGGATGTCGCTGTCCGACCGATATTCCTCGGTGGCGGCCAGGACGGTGTCGGGCGGCTGAAGGCCGTGCTGTTGCCACGCGAGGCACCCCTAGACAGCCCACCGAAGGATACCGACTGATTCGGCCTTCAATGCATCTAAGAGCCGCGGATCCTGCTCGTCCTCGGGGATTCTGACGGTGAATGGGACCAGGTGGATCCGACGCCAGATAGCGTGATCTGTGCCCTTGATTTCTGGCTTGTGGTTGCTGGCGAGCCACAAACTGAAGTGCGGCGTGAATTCGACTTCTGATTCGTAGAGGCGGCGCGCGACGATCCGATCACCGCCCGTTACCTGCTTGACCAGGCCCTCGTCGAGGCGTCGGCCTTCGCCGGACTCGTTTGCTGCGACGAACCGCGCGCCGGCCAGGCGGGCCAGGTCCGTACGGGGGCCGTCGCCGCGCCGCGCCAGGAACGTATCGAAGGCGGCCTGTTGGGCGTATGTCCCTAGTGTATGTAAGAGCACGTTAAGGAACGTGCTCTTCCCGTTGGCGCCCGAGCCATGAAGCAGGAACAACACCTGCTCGTCGGTGCGGCCGGTCAGGGAGTAGCCGACTGCGCGCTGCAGGTAGCCAACCAGCTCCTGGTCGCCGTCCGTGATTCGGTGCAGGAACTCGAGCCACCGTGGGCATTGAGCGTCAGGTTCGTAGTCCGCGCCCGCGCACCGGGTCATGAATAGTGTGGCCAAGTGATCGAGAGACTTACCGGTCTTGAGGCTCAAGACGTTTGCCGGCGTGTTCAGCAGCATCGGATTGCGGTCGAATTCGTCGGGGCGGACAACCCTATCGGGCCGCGCGAGTTCAACCATCGCCCGCAGCCGTTGCGCCGACTCTGAGGCCATCGCCCACTTAGCCAGGCTTTTACGCTCCGTTTCGTCGTCCAGCTCTCCGGCCTCACGGTAAATGTCGGCCGCGGTTTCTTTCGCCATGGTCACCGTCTGCCCGTGGTCCGGCTCCCATATCGTCCCGTTATAGACCAACCACGAGCCGCGCTCGTAGACGTAGGCCGCATCGTACCGGTGGAGTTCGGCGAAGCGTGCCGCGTTGGCCGCGTCGGTTCTGCCATATCCGCGCGCGGTGCTCATTGATGTACCACCCCGGCGGTCTCGGTTGGAACGAGGCATTCGAACCGCAGTTCGAACAGCCAATCACTAAGCGCGAGCACCTCTCGCCGGAGCGCTTTACGGTCGACCGTGCCGGTCACCATGGCAGAGCAAGCCCGCCGAACATGGGGCATCAGTTGACGGATGAAGGCGTTGACGCGCCCGCTCGAAGCGCCGGCCAAGAGCTCTGCCTCCAGCTGCACTCCACGGGCGACCGAGCGCAGGAGCCGCCGGTTGAAGTCGTCCCCCGGCCGCCGGAAGACTCTACCGCAGAGTGTCTCCAGCGCGTCGGCAATGAGCGCAGTCGACCCTCGGACGCTCGCCAGCAGAGTCGCGGGCGCTGATTCACTCGGTCTGTTGCACTTCGGGCCTTGCCGCGGCCCGGGCGGTGTTGTAGCCTTTGGATGTCCAAGCATCGGACAAACCTCCCTGTGAACGCCCGGCCGTGACTCGCCTCCCGACGGGCGTTTGCTTTTTGTGGTCCCGATCTAGGCGGCCGTAGTCGCGATCACGAGGTCATCGGGAACCGTCTTCGCGTCTGCCGGCAGGTCAATCTTGGCGCCATACTCAGCGGCCTGGCGCAGGAACCGGCGGCTGTTCGAGCTGAAGTCGCGCAGGTAGCCGGCCAACGTGCCGACGTTGCCGCCATCCATCGGCGGCAGACAGCTGCCCGGTACCCCGCGGGCCGCCATGCCTCGCCGGAACGCTCGTTCTGCGTCACAAGCCTGCACGAAGGCGACCAGGGCCACGCCAACCTTGCCGGCCAAGGCCGCGTGCTCGGGCCGAGCGGCGTTGCCGATCTCCGACCCCGCTTCGCTTGTCGCAGCCTCGAGTCGTTCCCGAGCTTTGCCAAGCGCACGCTGGGTTATCTCGGCATCTCTCCGCAGGTCGGCGTGCTGAGCCTGCAGGGCCGCCAACTGCGGGCCGTTCTCGGGATCATCGCCGGCGAGCAGGGCCTCCGCTTGGAGATCCTCTTGGGCGGAGACGCTCAACTCGCGGAGTTGCGTCTCGATGTCCGTGAGTGTCGCCTCGAGCGAGGCGGCCCGGCGCTGTACGCGCTCGTATACGGCCTGTGCGTCGCGGACGGAGTCGAAGTCGCGCGCGGTCTGTGGTATCGTTTTGGATTTCATCATCGCCTCCTAGTAGACCAACGTCGCTTCAGCGCGCGCCAGGTAATTGAGGTAGGCCCGCATCTGTCGCGCCTCGTGAGGCGTGCACGGGCTGCAGCCTGGCGTACCAGGGGTGCAGGCCCGCCGAGACCGGAACTCGAGCTGCCTCGAATCGCTGGACCCGGGGGATCGTCGGGCTGACCGGCTGACCGGCTGCGGCGATGGCCGGCGGGTGGCGTCCGTGACGCCAAGCTTTTCGCGCATGAGATCGGCTTCGAGTTCCAGCTGTCGCAGCTCGTCGAGCTCGCGCTGGTGCTCTTGGCGGCGCCGCTGCTCCCGGAGCCGCTGAGGCTGATAGCCAGTGAATTGATTGGAACGCATCGTTCGTGTCCTCCTCCGTGGGGTGAGTTTGTGGTCGTTCACTGCATTTCTGGCGCAGGTGCCGTGTTGCTTGCCCATCGCGTTGACGCGCGGCTGGCAGCCAGGGCCAGGATGCCCATCCGAAGCACCACAGGAGACAGTTGGGCCTTCACCGATGGATCGCCCTCGCATGCGCGAATCGCCCGTGCAAGGTCTGCCGCCTGTGCGGCGATATCGTCGAGAAGCAAGGCGCACTCGGCGGACTTGGAGGCCGGCACTCAGTACCACCCTTCCTGGCCCGAAGCCTCCACCCACTCATGAATCGCGGCCTCGGCCTTCTCGCGGACCGGTGGCGTCTCGGAGCGATACTTGAGTGCCCAGTCGACGACGAGCTTGGCGATGGTGCTGCAGGCCATGGGTCAGGCCTCCTGGAATGCGGCGCGCTGACCACCGCTCACTGTCGCCCGCGACCTGACCCACTGATGCAGATCTGATACGGGGATCCTGATTTGCCCTCGTACCTTCACAGCAGGGAAGCCCGGCTCGTGCACCAGGGTGTATGCGGTTCGGACGCTCACCTGAAGTGTGTCGGCCAAATCACGGATCGTGAGGTATGTCTTCACCATGCCTACTCCAGTCAGGTCGCGGGAGGTTTGCGTCCGATTGCAGCCGCGCATATGTTATACGCGCAAGCTCGTGTACCGTTTTCCTAAGGGCAAGAGGTCGGTGCCACGTGTATTTGAGACATACGCGGAAAGGGCTCAGGTCCAGCAGAAGGAGGGGCGATGGCTAGCGATCGTGGATGGCAGGGCGACGAGATGGTCCCCCTCGACCCTGACCGGGTAAGGGAGGCGTTCCAATTAACGGACCTGACGGTGAGTGAGGTGGCACGGAGAGCGGGGCAGCCTCAGCCGATTGTCACGCGTATCAGGCAGGGGAAGCACAAGAAGTGCAGACGGTCACGTCGGGAAGCACTTGAGCGAGCACTCGGCGTCTGGATCGGTTCGCTGGGGGGCGAGTCAGAGTATCAGGCGCCAATCGAAGCGCCATACCAGATGCGCTGGATTCGACTCGCCAACATCTTAAGCAGGGGGAATCTTAGGGGCGTCACTCGGTCGATAAACAGGACGACAGACAAGCTGGCCCACCTGTCTCGCGCATTCTGGTGGCGGTGTGCTCTAACTCAGACGGTCGAGCCACCCGCGGCGGGGAGTGAACTCGCCGACCTGGAAAAGGCCGACATTCACCTGTCCAAGGCTTTCGAGATAATCCTCCGCCCGGTGTGCGATGATACCTCGAAGCTCAACGGAGCGAGTCTTGACCGGATCCATGCGGCATTCAAGAAAGAACTCGACCGCGCTATACCCAAGCAGCCGGCACCGGGACCACCTCGGCGGCCCTGGCCTTCAGCCAAACCCGCCACTGCTCGACAGCGCGCAAGACTCCGTGAGCTCGGGGAGCCCGTATCCGAGGACATGACCGATGACGAGGCGAGAGAGCTGATCGCAATCGCCGGAGCCGCAAGAGCCACGCGCGCTCAGTTGAAGCGATTGTGTGAGATGGGCGCCAAACCCCCTGCCGGACTGACGCGCAAGCAGGCCGCTCGGTTGATAAAGCGGGCACAGGCGCGGCCCTAGCCACCATTGGGACCCTGATGCTACCGGTATATTGCGCTACTCGATCAGCACTTGAGTCGCCCGCCAGCGCTCATTCCCGAGGTATTGCATCTCGACCACGTAGGTACTCCGGATCATGGCGCCGAACGCGTTTTGGGCGTCTACGTAGGAAACGACCTGGTACTTTCCTCTCCCTGTGTGGGCGACTCGGTACTCATCGGATGACCACGGAAACTTTGCGCTCCTGGGTGACTTGAGGCGGTCCTTGACGAATTGCTGCGCCATCGTATAGGCGGACACCTTGTCGGGCAGCCCCTCGGTCTTGAGGACGGAGTTTGCTACGTAACCCATCCGCGTCCCGTTCGAGTAGTAGGCTTCCCACCAGCCATCCTTCAGGTTCTTTACGAGGACGTTGGCGCCGACTCCGATGCTACCCACCACGTCGGTGGACGTACTCGGTCCCTTTCGGACGTTGACGTTGGTCCAAACCCACCGCTGCTGGGATCTCGGGACCGTCTCGGTCGCTCCTCGAGTCACGGTTCCCGAGTCGTCCGATCCCACGGAGGCCATAAACACGCCGAGGAGGACAACGACCACCAAACACCCCAGCCCTGCGATGGAGCTGCTCTTCTTTCCTGGATTCTTGACTCCGCAGTCGGGGCATGTAGGAGCCGAGGCTGCTACCTTGTGGCCGCATTCCCTGCACTTTCGCAATGCCATGGCCAACTCGCTTGTGGCTGGGGATACCCCTAGGGTATCCGACGGCTCGCGATCGTCAAGCACTGGGCTCGGCGCGATCCGCCTCGATGGGTTGACTCTGCGTTGACACCCCGGGCCTAGCTTGTGGCGATGCCTGAGAGCTCCCTCTACCTCGAGTTCGCCGATGCCAAGGCGGTCGCCTGCGCCCGCCTCTGGCCGCCATGGGCGAGCCACTACCCTGGCCTACGGCCGGATCGTTGGTATCGCGTGTGGGATGTGGGGCAGGACGCCCACGGGGTGTTCCTGGATGTGGGCGCTGTTGTGTCCAACGCCGGAGGTGTGGGCCGGCCACGGTACGTCGCCCGATCACACTTCCAGATCGAGCGGATGCCTAGTGCGGCGGCGCCCTTTGGATGCCCAAAAGCGGGAGGGGGAGGAAGCGGCATTTAGGCCGGAATCGCCACTTCGTTCTTGAGCCGAGCCCACTTCTTGCGCTGGCGAGGACGCGGCCGACTAATGGGATTGCCGACATATTGCGTATAGCGCCATATCCCGTATGCATCCAGTCCCCTAACGGATTGTGAAGTGGTCAGATCGCGGAGGTAGACATTCCACCTCCATCGTTGCGCTAGTTCGTCAAGCGCGTATTGCGTCTGCTCAAGTTCGTCAACGAACTCGCGAGTGGTCTTTGCAAAGTTCTCTGCCCATTCGCTAACTACGCCTCGGAACGGTCCCCAGGTATTCTCCAATTGAAGCCCTCGCACGTCGCCAATGGGCTCTCTGCCTATCAGAAAGATCTTCCGCAAATCTTTGTCGATCACCTCGGCAACGATACCCAGGGGGACGGGCTTGACCGCCTTCCGAAGATTCGGTTGATACTCCACTTTCGCCCACCTGATAGGGCGTGCCTTTGACATAGGTTTTCCTCCTTCTCCTCGCGGGTCGCTAGGTCAACCAACCGGCATCGTGGAAAGTAGGTTCGATCTTCCCCTTGCGTGCGATCAACCCCTGCGTGATGCGCTCTTTATCGGCTGGCGGTAGGTCGGCGTCGGGAAGACTGCAGACTAGATGCCGAACGCGCTCGTCTGAGACTGACTGAATAGACTGAATGGTTCGGCGCATCACGTCCGGATCCCGGTTCTCAAGAAGCACTGGCGGCCCTGGCGGCACCCTCACATCGCCCCCAGTAGCATCAAACCCGAAAGCGTCCGCAAAATCAATGCCGGCGCATTCATATTCGGCCTCGCCACCACCTCCCCGTACGACAACATGGTCGTCTTTCAGGTCGCCGGTTCCCACCCATGCATGGAGAGGTAGCAATCCGGAGACTTTCCGCGCCGCTGCCTTGAACTCGTCTGAGGCGTATGCGTCCGGGAAGGAAGTTTTCAGTGCACGAACGTCAAGGCTCTTTTCCCCGAAGGACTTTGAAACGGCGACGGTCTTATCCTCGCAATTGCCCAATTCTGTCGGTGGAACCGATACATCAACTTCACGGGCAAGCGCAGACGCTAGCACTTCCGGCGCATACCTCTCGGGTTTGCAATGCCCCAGTTCTGAGGTGTCCGGGCACTCCACAGAAAAACCATGACTCCCGCCGCCAGGACTAGCAGGCTTCCACTTGTCGGTACGCTTCCAAACCGGTAGAGGTGCCATGGATAAGATATATCCGCGCTGCCCTCGTGTGGCTAGGAGATACCTGCGCGGGGCGTCGTGGCCCTGCTTCGGTGCCTATTCGGGGAGGTCGAATCGCCGTTAACGCGACGACCGGGGAGGTCGGTGGCTTTGGTAAGCGACCAACGAACCTAGCTACGGACATCCCCCGCCCGCCACGCCTTCGGGGTGTATTCGGGCTGTATTTGGCCCCAGGTTGCCGTCTGCTGGACGATCGCGGGGTATGACTACTTCCCCTCTACTCCCTAAACAGGTCGGCCCTTAGAGAGGCGTACAGGCGCTCGCCCTGGCGTTCACAGCGAAGAGCGGATCGGACACAAGTACTCCTGGGATGGTGAGTGGTGAGTCAGGAATACCCGATGACAACCCCGACCACGATCCCGACGAACGCCAACCCGAACCCCAGCCAGAAGCTCCCAGTGGCGACGCCAACGACGGCTCCGGCGATGAGGCCGATCATCGCGATCCCCTTGCCAATATCGGCGCTCAAGCGTGAGCGCTGTCTACCTACCTCGGCCGCGGTGGCGGACCCAGGGGCGGGCTCTGTACCTGAAACCTCCGCGGCCATCGGCCGGCCGCAGTGGATGCAGCTAGCGGCGGCACTTGAAACGTCTTTCCCGCAGTCGGGGCAAGTAATCAGGCCCATGCGATCGTCCTCCCCCGGTTGTGAAATGCGAACATCCCTCGCCCCTCACGCGCTGTCAAGCACCAGGCCGGGCGAAAGCGCCTCGGTGGCATGATGGACATTTCCCCAAGCGCCTCCGCGTCTATCGGTGGTCAACTCCGGGCCGGAAGGGAAACCCGCAAGAACATGGCCCTGGGGACTCAGTGGGCGCCAGAGGCGAGCCAATAAACCGGGATGGCCGGTTTCGGAGAATGCAACGACACCCATTGTGCCAAAGATTGTGACAAACTCCTCAGCGCTGGCCGACGCCCATCGGTGCAACTGGCGCGGAAACCCCGAAACAAGCGCCCCTCAACGCTGGTGGGCGTTGAGGAAAACGCTTAGAAGGCCGGTGCTCTATCCGGTTGAGCTACGGGCGCCCGAGCCCAATATAATGGACCACGGCACGCCCGCGGGCTAGCTTTCCGGACACCTGCAACCTGCCACCGACCGATCCCGTAG
>Ga0114931_10007223_pt1 | contig 13585 bp, 14 predicted proteins | sample 2SBtaG_FD_89579 | JGI IMG/M metagenome (GOLD analysis project Ga0114931, IMG submission 89579) | Deep subsurface microbial communities from Kolumbo volcano to uncover new lineages of life (NeLLi) - 2SBTROV14_V59a metaG | ecosystem: Environmental > Aquatic > Marine > Volcanic | place: Kolumbo... | reverse complement strand
TGATGGTAACTCACGAACCCAGCCTGCTGCCTCGATTTCAAAATTCTTTCAACCTGATGGACCTGCGGAATCGGGAAGAGGAAACATCATGAATCTGGGTGGCATCCTGCATCTGGGCATTGCGTATCTGATCCGGAACCGGATCAAGACTTTGCTTTTGGTGGGCGCTTTTACCGTGGTGTTGTCCCTTCCTCCCTTGATCAGGATGGTGGTGAATCAAGTCGAACAGCACATTCGCGCCAGGGCGCAAGCCACGCCTCTGTTATTGGGGATGGCGGGTAGCCCGTTGGAGTTGGCTTTTAACGGGCTCTATTTTTCCAAGCCAACCATCAAAACGATGCCCTATGGCGAAGTATCCAAAATCAACGAGGAGGGGCTGGGGGAGGCCATTCCTCTCTATGCGAGATTTCATGCGGGAGATTATCACGTTGTCGGAACCAGCCTGGATTATTTCGATTTCAGGAATTTGAAAATTGCCCGGGGCAGACAGTTGATCCACCTGGGCGATTGTCTGCTGGGCAGCCGCCTTGCCCGTTCGGAACACCTTGCTCCGGGGGACTCCATTATTTCTTCGCCGGAAACAGTCTTTGATCTGGCGGGAGTGTATCCTCTCAAAATGAAAATTTGCGGAGTGCTGGCGCCCACGGGAACGGCGGATGACCGCGCCGTCTTCGTTGATCTGAAAACCGCCTGGGTGATTCAGGGAATCGGGCACGGGCATCAGGCCGCCTCAAAAACTCCGGGTAAAGAGCGGCTGCCCGGATCGGGAGGGGATGATGGGACTATCAAGCTGAATGCCTCCGTTGTGGAATACAACGAGATTACCCCAGAAAACGAGGCCCTGTTTCACTTTCACATGGAAGAGGCGGACCGTCCCATCACGGCTGCCATTGTGCTTCCTAAGGCGCCTCGGGAGCAGGCCATTCTGAAGGCCCGATATGCACGTTCCAATGAACTGCAACTCATTTCGCCCGCCCGGGAAATGGGCGAATTGTTTGCCACGGTGTTCAGCGTTCAGCGGATGGTAAACTGGATACTGGGAGTGATAGGCGTTGCGGCAGTGGCCATTATCGGCCTGGTTTTTCTCCTGTCCTACAGGCTGCGCATTGCTGAATTTGAAAATCTCAGGAATATCGGCGCCGATCCCTCGACCATGCGACTCTTGATTGCCTTTGAGGCGGGCTTCGTCGTGCTCTGCAGCTTGGTCATGGCCCTGGCCCTGCTCGGGATAGGGAAATTGGTGACACCGACGGTGATCCGCTCTTTTCTGGGATGACCAGCGGTGAGCGAACCACCGGATCTCAGAAAATCATCGGCGCCGGGCGCGAGGGCATGGGCTCAAAGTCCGCTGGGACACCGGGAAAATTTTCCTCCCGAAAGCGGTTCCAGCTTTGTCTGGTCTCATCTGAAATGATCTCCGCCATCTCTTGCATGCAATCAATGCAGACCATGGCGCTGTCGAACATGTCATTGCCCTGACACATCGCCATCAGCGCGTATTCATCGCCCCGGGCCTCCGCCATGGTGCGTTCGCACAAACTGCATTCGTCAAATCCGGACACATCCCTGAGCCGATCATGTTGGAACCGGGCCAGAGCCGCTTTGGATTCGTCCGAGGCCTCGTTCATCATATTTTCGAGGCAGGGAAAACAGAGGGCGTATTCGATAATCACCTCGTCCTGTTTGAAATTTTTTGACACTCGGTAGCCTTCTTCAAACTACGCCAGCGACTCGCCGCATCGGGTGCAGGTGCGGAAGGGCCGTTCTTCGTAAAAGGAATACAGGATGCGGGGAATCGGCTCCCGCCTCTCCTCCGGAAACGGTTCACCCGGGTCGTCTCGGTCATTTTCGTTCTCGGCGTTCATATCATGCCCCACTCGCTGCGATGATGCCGAATTATTTCGGTTTCGTCCAGCCTTGATTCCAAATAATATAGGTGCCGCTCTTTCCGGGAACCACGATATCCTTCCATCCGTTGTTGTCCAGATCAGCTACCCGGATTTGAAGACCAATTCCCGGACCTTCTCCGGCAGTTCCCTGAGCAATGACATGCTTCGTCCAGGTGTGATCGTTTTTATTCCAGTCGTAATATTGTATGGTGTTGCCGTCTTCCGCACCTGGATCATTTCCCGAGTGAGCGTGGTAGCGTTTCCCGGTGATCAACTCGGGCTCCTGATCATTGTCGATATCAGCCCAGGCAAGGGAATGCCCCTGGGAAAACTTCTTGTCAATCAGATGCTGCCGCCAGGTGGTGGCGCCATCGGACTGCGGCTCCTGACGTTCTTCCCAATACAGTCCGTAATTGTGTCCGTCAGCCCAAATGATGTCGTTGTCGCCGTCTTCATCCAGATCGACAATCAGGATTGGACAACTTCCATGGGGTAATTCAAAATCCTTGTGCCACTTCCAGCGACCGGAGAAAGCACCATCGGCGGGCTGCTCCAGCCAACCCTGCATGAAAATGATATCTTCCTTGCCGTCTTTATTCAGGTCGCCAAAACCGATTCCGTGTCCCTGACCGTGCTCTGAAAGGGTGTGGCGTTTCAAAATGGGTTTGCCGTTCTCGTCCTGGGCGAATTGATAGGCCTCCATGGGATTGTCGTCCTTCCACGAGTCTTCCACCCATTCCGGTGTGCCGTCTCCGTCGAGATCCCGCAGATAGGTTGCTTCATTGTGTTTCGTGCCCGTATCGACCAGTTGGTGGGCGGTCCATCCATCCGGGGAATCGTATTTTCCGGGCCCGGGGTTTTCGAACCAGTACACTTCGGGAAGGGTAAAGCCTCCGGCCACCACGTCGAGGTCTCCGTCGCCATCCACGTCAAGAACGTGATCGGAGTTGTCCTGCAGATAGTCTTTTCCGAAGGGTATGAGGTGGCGCAGTCTATGCTGTTTGAATTCGGGGGCCTCATACCAGTATTCACCCGCCACCACATCGACCTTTCCGTCGCCATTGATGTCTCCCAGGGCACAGCCCTCATTGTTGTCACGGTGTAATTGCTGGATTTTCCAGCGCAGTTTTTTTGGGGGTGTTTTTTTCTGGGCCGAAACAGAGGTGATGGCAAGGATGCCCGCGATCACGGCGGGCGGCATGGCGGACAAAGATGAGCGGGAAAATGATTTCATACGATGCAATCTAGCAAAAACGGAGATCAGTCCAAGTCCAAAGGTTGGCGGATATGGGCGGCGGGCGAAAATCAGGGTCGGTGCAGATCGAATGCCCCCACTTCGCCCTTTCGGTTGGAATAGGTTGCCGAAAAAGAGTTCTTCGTGATCTCCGCCTCGTGTTTGAAATACCCGAAAATGCCAAGGTCCCTTCCGCCCTCAATCAGGTAGTGACCCTCTTCTCTTTTTTTCACCGGATAGCGGACCTTGAAGGGAGCGGCGAAGCCTTTTCCCCAGGTGGCGTGATACCAGAACTCCAATTTGGCGGGGTTTTTTTCCACTTCGCTTACGATGCAGCGAAGGCCGCCGGTGTGGCCATCGTTTTTCGTTTTCCAGGAACCCATCCATGGCCCCACCGGAGTCCGGGAACCGTGTTGTTGGTAGTCGGCGACTGAGCGGTCCCACTCGCGTTCAAAACGCGGGCTGGCACAGCTGTTCAGGAAAACCGTCAGAATGCTCAAGAAACCGACTGTGAAGAATTGTCTACGTCTCATTGTTTCTGGTTTCCATCGGGCAGAGTAATCGTCTCCCCCGGTTTTTTCAAATGATAGAATCATCCCAATCCTTCTTTTCAGCCTGATCAATGGTATGAATCAAGCTGACAATGTGGGTGGCAAGGTCCAGCAGCGGACCCATCTTTTTGCGGGCATCGGGGGTCTTTCCGAACTTCATTTCCTCGCTGGCTTGGACAAAGGTTCTCAGGTTGTGATGGACTGCCGTGGGAAGGTGAGTGACCGGAATCGAGCTGTTGGCAAAACGTTCCAGAAACTCCTGAGCTGTTTCGTATCGTATCGGATCATGGAAGCGGGCCACCAGAAAGTTTTTGAGGACTTCTGAGACAGCGAGACTGAAACGGTTCGGGTCCATTTGTTCCCGCTCCTGACTCAATCGCATCAATGAGCGGGCGGCAATTGTCTCCGGAGCCAGATCGTGTGCCCGCTTTTTCGCTCGTTTGATGAAAAAGAAAGCGAGCCAGACAATCAGCCCCACAGCAACCAGAGCGGTGGCAATCCAGAAGATCAGCGGCCAGATACTGTCCACTGGTTTCAGGACAACGATGTCCCGGATGTCTTCCTCTTGAGCGGTTGCCTGGGCAATCAACGGAGTCATTTTTTCAGGGCGAACAAAACAAGCAAACTGGGAAATTAACCAGAAAAGCTCATGAAATATTCGAGCTAAACAGCTTCCACCTTTTCCCGCCTTTTGAAGAAGCCATGCAGCGCGGGCAGGTATTCTTCATCGGTTCGAAGCGGAATTTTGTCAATGGAGAGGCGGGTGAATTCACGGTCGATCTGCTCCTGCCATTTCTGAGCAACCAGGGAGTATTCTTTTCTGATTTTGAAACTGGAGGTGTTGATCTCGACCTGCCTTCCGGTTTCGGGATCTTCCAGCCTCACCGGGCCGACCGAGGGAAGGGCGAGCTCCGCGGGGTCGCTGACCTGGATTCCGACGATGTCATGTTTGCGGCTGATGCTTTTGAGTTCTTTTCCTATATCATCTTTGAACAGAAAGTCCGAAAGGAGAAAGACCAGCGAACGTTTCCTGACCGCATTTTTTAAGATATGAACGGGCGCCGCCAGGGAGGTCTTTGATCTGGCGGGCTGAAAAAGGAGGATCTCCCGGATGAGTCGCAACGCATGGGCGGTGCCCTTTTTCGGCGGCAGATACAGTTCCACCTCATCCGTAAAAAGTATCAGACCGACCTTGTCCTTGTTTTGCTGTGCGCTGAAAGCCAGGAGGGCGGCCACTTCCGCCATGACTTCCCGTTTACTGGGACCGTGGCTTCCATAATTTCCCGAGGCACTGACGTCCACACAAACGAAGACGGTCATTTCCCGTTCCTCGACGAATTTCTTTACGAAAGGATGCCCCATTCGGGCGGTCACGTTCCAGTCGATCGACCGGATTTCATCTCCGTGCTGGTATTCGCGAAAATCCTCGAAGTCGATTCCCTCCCCCTTGAAACAGCTGTGATACTCGCCGCCAAAACTTTCCCGAACCAGCCCCCGCGTTCGCAGCTCAATTTTTCTCACTTTCCGGAGAACTCTGGTGAGGTCTGTGAGTGTTTCTTCCGATTCATCCGAATTCCTATCCGGTCGGGGGGAGTCGGACCGGCCAAACAACCAGTCGATTATCCGTTGGATGATGGGCTTCTTGTGCTTCATGCAGGGAAGGGGGAATAGCTCAGGGAGCGGTCAACCCGGTTTCCACCATTTCCTTTTTGCTTTTTCGGGGGCGGACACGCGCCTTGGTGGGCACTCCCGTGAAGCGATCAAATTCGTCGGCTGTCCGAAGTTTGGGAACTGAATCTTCGGTGCGTTTCTCCCAAGCGACCAGCGCGACCCGCATAGAACGTAGCAGGGAAACATAACGCTTGTCATCGACCAGGTTGACCAGTTCATAGGGATCGGTTTTGGTGTCATACAGTTCCTCCAAAGGGCGGGGCGCAATCAGGCAGGACCGCTGATAGGACGGCAGTTGTTTTAATTTGTCCAGCCTCAGCAGTTCGACAAAACAGGGGCTCCGAACCACGTCTGCCGGAGGCGTCAGAGGAAGATCATTGTAATAGTTCCGGATGTATTTGTATCTCTCATTTCGGACTGCCCGGGAGTCATCTTCATAGTCATGCCAGTTTTTTTCGGCGTAAACATATTCGCGAATCGGCTTCTCCGGGTGAGTGAGCAGGGGAGAAAAATCCCGGCCTTGAAAAGTGGGGCCTATGTCCTGAATGTCGGCCAGATGAAGAACCGTTGGCGCGATATCAATGGAACTGACCAGTCTGGGGCAGGTTGTCCCCGGAAGAACGGTCCGGGGGCAGCGAACGATCCACGGGGTTTTGATTCCGCTGTCGTAGAGAGTGGTTTTGTCCCTGGGAAAGGGGCGGCCGTTGTCGCTGATGAAGATCACCATGGTGTTTTCCACCACCCCCTGTGATTCCAGAGTGTCCATGACTTTGCCCACGTATTTGTCCAGTCGAGTGATTTCGTCGTAATAGAGACGGTAGTCGGCCCGAATGGCGGGTGTGTCAGGCAAATAGGGCGGCAGTTTGACCTCCTCCGGGCGGGCGGGAACTTCCAGAATCCCTTCGTGGTAAGGGCGGTGGGGGTCCAGCGCGGCCAGCCAGAGAAAAAATGGCTGATCTTTGGGTCTGGATTCCATGAGAGGAACCCAATCCGCACAGCCGCTCTGGGCTTCGCCCTGGAGCGTTTCTTTAAATTTTCCGGCCTTGCCGATCACCCCGCTGGGCAGTTGAAATCCGGAGGTATCCACCTCCCGGACTTCGTTGAAGCGATCCCGCATGGCATCCCCCAGATGCCACTTTCCCGCTGCCGCGGTCCAGTAACCCTTCTCTTTTAATTTTTCTACAAAGGTAATTTGCTCCGCCGGAACGGGCCAGTGCAGTTCTTCGGCATCCGTGTTGTGAGGATACCGCCCGGTGATGATGCTGGCGCGGCTTGGACTGCACGAACTGATGGTCAGAAACGCGTTGTCAAATCGCATTCCCTGGTCGGCGAGCCTTTGAATATTCGGCGTCATAATGGAATCCCGTCCATAGGGCGATGAATCGTCCCATGCCAGGTCATCGGCAATAATCAACACAAAATTGGGAAGCTTGAGCAAGGCTTCCCGGCGGGCCTGATCCTCGGTCGCAATATCCTCCTCCGTCTTTTTTGCCTCGCTGGATTTCTCCCTCCCGGTTGCCGACAAATGGCTCAAATGGCTCGTAAAAATGAGAAAGAAGGGCAGGACAAAACCGGACCGGAAGAGGCGCTCCGGACAATATCGGAAGAATTGATACATGCCGGGACTGAAGCAGAAACTGAGTAAAATGCCAAGCCTCATTTCGGCTTCAACAAGCAAAATTGTTTTCGACAAGCAAGCCGAATTCTGCTTTCTTAGGTCATGGTCAGACGCCTTTTCAGACCAGCCATTTCCGCCCTGTTTGTTTCGGGGATTCTTGCCATCTGTCCGGCGATTGAAAAGGGGCGCCTGATGGCCGATGGATTCGGCTCGGATGAGCCGCGTGTGTGGCGGGATCAACGGGGGAGAACCCTTCAGGCTGCTTTGTCTTATGTAAAAGACGGGAAGGTGATGTTGAAACTTTCGAGTGGACGGGACGCCGTGGTGCCGCTGGAAAAGTTGAGCGACCGGGATCAGGAATATCTCCGAACACTGAGTGAACAGGGCCTGGCAAATCAAGTGCGCCAGATGCCGACGGAAACGGTGATCGACAAAAATGTGGAGGTGATTCAGTGTGCCGGGCCCAAGGGGCAACCACCGGCTTTTCTGACGCCCCATTTTGAATTTCATAATGAGAAGGAAGTCTCCAGTGCATTTGTAAACGAGGCCTCCCGAATTTTTGAAGGGACTTATCAGGCGATTTCGGATATTCCTCTTGGCTTGAATCCCTCCGCCCCGAATGGGGCCACCCGCTTCCAAGTCTTTTTTCAGACAGACAGTTCATTCCGCGACACCCTGAACTCCTCCACCTCGCTGCGGGATGCGCGGAACATCGCAGGGGTTTACATACCGGGATTAAAAGGTGTATTCGTCCCTTACAGCCAGCTTGGGGTGAAGATGTCAGGAAGGAAAGTGTCGCTTCGAAAAGCGAGCGACACTTCGACCTTGATTCATGAGATTACCCACCAGTTGATGCGGGATTGGCTACCGATCATGCCTCTCTGGATGGTCGAAGGCATGGCGGAGTATATTTCCTCCGTGCCTTACCAAAATGGTCGTTTTGATTTTAAAAATTCAGAGCGCGGTTTCAAAAGGGCTCTGGAAAAACGGGGCATTGACAAGTCCATTATCCTTCCTGATCCGGCGAAGTTTCTCAGGATGAAACGGGGGATTAAGACAGGCGGAGACTATGCTGACGCACTGGTTTATGTGTATTACTTTATGCATCTGGACAGACCGGAGGCTCCCGGAGCTTCGTTGGCGGCTTATTTTCAATTGCTCGGGGAGGGGAGGGACAACACCCAAAAGCTGGTAGCTGAATTTAATGAGGCTGTGGATGCCTACAATCAGGATGTCCGCGCTTACAATGAGGCACTCACTCAGTTCAGAAACCAATCCGCCATCTACAAGCGCGAGGCGGAGGAATACAATGGGAAGATTAAACGATACAATCACCTGGTGAAACAGGGGATCGATCCCAGGGGAAAAGTGGAGATCGGAGAAGAGCCCCAAACGCCCGTGCCTCCAAAAGAACCGGTCGTCCCGGAAATTCTGAAGAAATATCCATTCAGCCCAAACTTCGCCTTGGAGAAGGAATCGAAGGGATCCGCCGCCGCTTCCAGCGAGGGAACCGCCGGAAAACCGGCAAACGCTCCCGGTGACATCATCTTTGATATTTACCGGGCGGCAAACGATAAAGCTTTCCCTTCGCTGATGCGCGGGCGCGACAACGAGGAACTGGAGAAGGACATGATTGAGGCCTTTGGAACGATCGGTATGGATCTGAAATTTGATCGCTGACTCTGAAACCACCAGGGAGGGTCAAGGAAATGCGCTCCCTCGTCATGCCCCCGGGTTCCGTCGGTCAGGCTTACAAAATCAGGAAAATTTTGGCTCGAAACCCGAATTTTTCGCTCACACATGGCAAGCCCGACAGACTTCCCGGGCGAGAAAAAAGAGCCTGATCAAAGACCCGCTTTCTCAAATTCAGCCTCCCGAGCCCCGATCTGACTCGATCGGGGCCGCGAACGTGGTTCGCTTCACTCACCAAGGGCTTCCCCCGCGAAGGCCGTGTCGGTTGAAGCTTCCTTATTTTTTCAATTCAATCGCCAGGATATCAAGTCGGCCGGCGGCATAGACCTGGAGCAGCAAGACGCCTCCAGTTGCCTTGTTCGCCAGTTCATAGGCCTGTTCGACCGACCTGACGTCGCGCTGATCGATTTGGGTGATGACCAGTCCTGAACGAAGCCCGGCCTCGGCGGCCGCGGTCCCGTCGTTTACGCTTTTGACCAGAACGCCCTGCAAATCCTCCGGAAGTTTCAGAGCTTCACGAACTTTTTCGTCAATTTGGGAAATCTGGACTCCATCCACCAATTCCTTCGGTTTGGGGACCGCCCGGTTCTCTCCGGGACGCTTGAAGGAGGCAAACTCTTCTCCGCGATTTTCCAAATCACCCAGAATCACGTTCATCTTTGTCTGTTTTCCATTTCGCACGATGTCGAAGTTCACCTTGGTCCCCGGATCCGTGTTGCTGATGTCCAGCCGCAGCTTCGGCATCGATTTGACGCCTCTGCCATTGTAAGCAACGATGAGGTCACCTGCTTTCAGTCCGCTTTTCTCAGCGGGCGTGTCCTGACCGACTTCCACGATGAGGACACCGGACTGATCTTTTCGGCCAAGTGCCTTGGCCAAATCCGCATTGGGTTCCTTGAGATAAACGCCAAGGAAACCACGGTGGACCGTGCCTCCGCCATCGAGAAGGCGCTTGATGGTATTCAGGGCCATGTTGGAGGGAATGGCAAAACCAATGCCGATGTTTCCACCGAAATTGGACTGGATGGCAGTGTTCATCCCGATGAGGCGTCCGTTCACGTCAACCAGGGCGCCACCGGAATTGCCCTTGTTAATTGAGGCGTCCGTTTGGATGAAGTTCTCATAACCGTCCCCGATAATATTCAGGTCGGCCCGACCGAGGGCACTGATGATTCCCTGGGTCGCGGTTTGTTTCAATCCGAGAGGGTTCCCGATCGCAAAAGCGATGTCTCCCACTTTCAACTTGGAACTGTCGCCAATGGTGATTGCCTTCAAGCCTTTCGCTTCAATCTTGATCAGGGCCACATCGGTCCGGGGATCGGTCCCGGCCACTTTGGCGGGATACTGTTTCTTTTCATTGGAAAGGGTAACAAGAATTTCGTCCGCATCACGAACCACATGGTTGTTGGTCAGAATGTAGCCATCTTCGTCAATGACAATTCCGGAACCGAGACCTTGTTCCTTGCCGTCCTGCTGCCGGTGTTTTTCGAAAAAATCATCAGGAATGTCCGGAAACATTCTCCGAAACAACTCTTCCTGCTGGGGGTTTCGTTTCATACTGGCTTTGATTGTCTTGGAAGACAGCACCGTCACCACGCAGGGCATGACCTTTTCCAGAGCAGGGGCATAGCTCGCGATCGCCCCGGCCGGGGCGGAAACAGGCGTGTTATCAAAATGCAACTTCTTCTCCAGCTCAGAATAGGTGATCAGAGGAGAATTTGCCTTAGCCTGGGGCCTCGGATTCGCCTTCTGAGCCATCAGAGCCGTGGAAGCAGCGAAAGAACACGTTATCGCGATAGCAAGAATTTTTGAAAAAAGAGAGAGGTATGGTTTCATAATATCAGACGGTGCGGCCACATTACGTGATAAATCTCAGGAATTCCACGACGAAACCGCGTATTTGTCAATAGTGGCCGGGTTACTTGTCAAGGTTATTTGCTTGTTCGCTTGATACAGCGTGAAAGAACATCGTTTCTGTCTATATTTTTTACCGATACAAATCTATGGAATCAGTTATCTCAACCGACAGACTCGAAAATGCGGTTCTCTCCACACCCGAATTGCAGCGTTACGCGAGGCACGTCACCATCCCGGAAGTCGGCACGGAAGGGCAGAGGAGACTGAAAGCGGCGAAGGTGCTTTGCATCGGGGCCGGAGGCCTGGGCTCTCCGATTGCCCTCTACCTCGCAGCCGCTGGAATTGGGGAAATCGGGATCGTCGATTTTGATGAGGTGGATTTTTCCAATCTGCAGCGGCAGATCCTTCACGGAACAGGAGACGTGGGAAAAAAGAAAATCGATTCGGCTTTGGATCGCCTGGTCGAAATCAACCCGGAAGTGGAGTTTCATACCTTCGACTGTCGCTTCACCAGTGAAAATGCCGAAGAGATCGCCGACCCCTACGATCTGATCATTGACGGAACCGACAACTTTCCCACCCGTTACCTCAGCAACGATCTCGCTGTTCTTACCAAAAAACCAAACATCTACGGGTCAATTTTCCGATTTGAAGGACAGGTTTCAGTGTTCGCTCCTCATTTGGGAGGCCCCTGCTACCGCTGCCTCTTTCCGGAACCGCCCAAACCCGGCCAAGTCCCCAGTTGCGCGGAAGGGGGCGTTCTTGGAGTTCTCCCGGGAATTGTGGGGTCACTTCAGGCCAGCGAGGCCATTAAACTGATCCTCGGCATCGGCGACCCTCTGGTGGGGCGCTTGATTCATTTCGATGCACTGAGTTTTCGATTCCGCGAGATAAAATTGAAACGTGATGTAGAATGCGCCGTTTGCGGGAATCATCCCTCCATTCAGACTTTAACAGACTACGAAATGAATTGTGAAATCTCCGGATCAGACTCCGACCTGCCTCTGCGGGAAATCAACGTCCAACAACTGAAAGACCGTATGGCTCAAGAGACAGCCTTTGTTCTTCTCGACGTGAGAGAGGATGCGGAAATCGAAATTTGCCGCCTGCCCGGCTCTGTGACCATTCCATTGGGCGAATTGCCTCAGCGACTCTCCGAACTCGATCCGAATTGCGAAACCATCGTCCATTGCAAATCCGGAGGCCGCAGCGCTCAGGCCCTCCAGATTCTCAACGAAGCCGGTTTCAGCGATGTCTGCCACGTCCAGGGCGGTATCAATGCCTGGTCCAAAGAGATTGATTCTTCCGTTCCTCTCTATTGATTCTTTCTGATGACGATTTCCGACGATTTGGTGGAACTGTTGCGTTGCCCCGAAAGCGGACAAAAACTTCGTCTGTCACGCCCCAACGACGCAGAGGACGGTGAGAAGCTCTTGATTTCTGAAGATGGCAAACTCGCCTACCCGATCCGTGATACCTTTCCTGTTCTGTTGAAAGAAGAAGCCATCCGCTGCGGATAAGCCAGATGAGCGGGAATCCAAAAGGGCGGGAGAACGACGACGACGCTCTTTCCAGCGCGGCTCGGCGCCGCGGGACTTGCGTTTGATTCAAATTGAATCAGATCCCCACTTTGCGGGGTTCCTGTGTTTTGGGCCGGGGCGTTTTCTCAGCGGAGTGCCCGCCGTGAGAATCAGACTCCGCCTTGTCCTTTTCGGGATGCCCGGCGTCCTCATGCCCTGCCTGCTGCTCTCCATGTTCATGATACAATCTCTGGGTCTGAGAGAAGGGATGACGATCGCAACCGAGCATACAGACAACAGTGACACCAAGCAGAAGAATCAAAAGAGTAGCGGATTTCATGCGCAGTCCTGTAACCGTATCCCTCTCCTTTTGCAAGCGACAAGTTTGCCCCTGAATCGCCATTTTCACAGGCCTTTTTTCCTCCCATCCAACAGCCGTCGATCCCGATAGAATTTCCATATTTATTACTATAATAAAATTGAAAATAATCAGTAAATACGAACTCAATCAATCGCGGATTCCGAACCGGGATTCACCTCGTTTTTTTGCAAAAACCTACATCTTGTGGTGTTTTTTCTTTTGACACCACAAGATATTGTTGCAAGCCTTGGGAAGATTCATTTGGAAAGCGCTCTGGAACCGGACGGATCGGGTCATGGGGATGTTCCCCGTGGGGCTTCTCCGGCACTTCCCCTCCGGCGTTTTACCGGGAACTTCCTGTATTTCCGAATACGGAATTTTTCCCAAATGGGTTGGAAAATAGCGGTGTTAAATAGCGGTGTTAAATAGCGGTGAAATGGCAGAGGGCAGAGAACCGCCGCGGTAAGAACCGCGGCAAGGGGGCGAGCTGGACGATTAAAATTTGGCAGATCGATTTGGCAGATGCGTTGTATTCAATGTAACAGCTTCGATGATAAAGTCATCGATTCAAGAGCCAGCAAAGACGGATTTTCCATCCGGAGGCGCCGGGAATGTGCTGACTGCGGATACCGGTTCACAACCTACGAAACTGTCGAAAGAACCGATCTGCTCGTGATCAAACGGGACAATGCCCGGGAGCCTTTCAAACGCGAAAAACTGCTGGGTGGTTTAATCAAAGCCTGCGAGAAACGTCCCGTTCCGCTTCATGTGCTGGAGACAGCGGTGGATGAAATTGTCAACGAATTGGCCTCTGAAAACATCAAGGAAATACCCACCCGGATGATCGGTCCGAAAGTCATGGCCCGACTTCAGGACATCGACCCGGTCGCCTTCGTTCGCTATGCCTCGGTCTATCGACAATTTCAGGATGTCGGAGAATTTCACGACGTGATTGAATCACTGGAAAAAGCTCCGCTGCAATCCCTTCTTCAACCTGATCTTTTTGATTCATCACCTTAGGAAACTGTGGAAAAAGTAGGGAATGAAAAACGGCGAGTCATTTTGTGGGTTGGCGAGGCGCAAGGAGGAAGCGGGGTTTCCCCCGCGACCGACGCGCAACGAAGCCAGCGAACAAAAGGGCCGCAGCCGGAACGGTCGGCTTTTACCCGCTTTCGGCGAAGCCGCTGCTCCC
>Ga0114931_10007222_pt1 | contig 13586 bp, 14 predicted proteins | sample 2SBtaG_FD_89579 | JGI IMG/M metagenome (GOLD analysis project Ga0114931, IMG submission 89579) | Deep subsurface microbial communities from Kolumbo volcano to uncover new lineages of life (NeLLi) - 2SBTROV14_V59a metaG | ecosystem: Environmental > Aquatic > Marine > Volcanic | place: Kolumbo... | reverse complement strand
TTGCCGGCCTTCAGGGATTCAGCCACGGCCCAAGCGTGATGGCGCGGATGATTGCCCACGTAGACGCTGTCGATGCCGGGCAGGGCAAGCATCCGGTCCAGATCGGTGAATTCATGGGGAATCTGGAGGGTTTTGGCGAAGGCTTTCGCCCTCTCCCTGTTGTGGCTGTGGACGGCCAATATCAACCCGCCGGCGGCGCGGATGGCGGCGATCATACGCCGGCCCGCCATGCGGCTGGCGCCGATCGACGCCCAACCAGACGCGTTAGCCTTCATCCTCTTCGACCATGCGCTGATAGGGATGTTGCAGATCGTCATCGCTGTAGAAATGCACCACCAGTCGGCCGCTGCCGTCCGGGTTGCGAGACAGGCTGACGCGCGTGCCCAGAGAGGCCCGGAAGCGGTCTTCCAGATGCTTGATTTGGGCCTGCATCTGCGGGTCATTGGGCGGGGTCGCGGGCTGTTCAGGCCGGGGCTGGAGCATGCGCCGCACCAGGTCTTCGGTCTGGCGTACGTTGAGCCCGCGGGAGCGGATGACCTCCAGCCCTTCCTCCATGCGTCCGTCGCTCTCCAACGCCAGCAGCGCGCGGGCATGGCCGGCCGAGATCTCGCCGTCGACCACTGCGGCCTGGACGCTGGCGGACAATTGGAGCAGGCGCACCGTATTGGCCACGGCCGATCGGCTCTTGCCCACCCGCTGAGCCACCTCGGCCTGGGTCATGCCGAACTCGTCCATGAGCGACTGATAAGCGGTCGCCTCTTCCAGGGGGTTGAGGTCAGCGCGCTGGACGTTTTCCACCAGCGCCCATTCCATCAGTTGCTGGGGCGAGGCCTCGCGCACGATGACGGGAACCGTGGTCATGTCCGCCAGCCGGGCGGCCCGCCAGCGTCGTTCGCCGGCCACCAGCCAGTAGGCGTCCCCGCCATCCCCGGCCGCGGTCACGATCAGCGGCTGGATGATGCCATGGGCGCGGATGGATGCAGCCAGCTCCTCCAGCGCGTCCGGGCTGAAGTGGGTGCGCGGCTGGCGGGGGTTGGGGCCGATGCGCTCGATGGCCAGCAGACGCACGCCGCCGGCCTCTGCCTGGGCGATGACCTCGTCGCTGGCCGGATTGGCCGGCGATTCCGTGTTGACGATCAACGCCCCCAGGCCGCGCCCCAGGCCGCGTCGTTTGGGCGCGCTCTTTTCACTCATCGTTCCTCCTTCATTGCCGGCTGGTTTTCCATGCGCTGAAGAAACTCCTGGGCCAGGGTCTGGTAGGCGCGCCCGCCAGCGCTGTTGGGCGCATAGCTCAGGATCGTCTGGCCGTAACTGGGCGCTTCGCTGAGCCGGATGTTGCGGGGGATGATGGTGTCGAACGTCTGCTCCGGGAAATACGAGCGCACCTCCTGGACCACCTGTCTGCCCAGGTTGGTGCGGCTGTCGTACATGGTCAGCAGCACGCCGGCGATAACGAGCCGCTCATTGAGCACCTCGCGCACCTGCTCGATGGTCTGGAGCAACAGGCTCAGCCCTTCCAGCGCCAGGTATTCGCATTGCACCGGGATGAATACGCCATGGGTGGCTGCGGTCAATCCGTTGATGGTCAACAGACCCAGGCTGGGAGGATCATCGATGAAAATATAGTCATATTTGCCAACCAGGGGGCGCAGCGCCCGGCTCAGAAGTCGCTCGCGCGCCATCACCTGGGTCATCTCCACTTCAGCCCCGGCCAGCGCTGTGGTCGCCGGGATCAGGTCCAGGCCGACCCAGTTGGTCAGAGTCAGCACCTGATCGATGGGCGTACGGTTGATCAATACATCGTACGCGCTCAAAGCCAGGCGACGGGGATCGCCTCCCAGGCTGGTGGTGGCGTTGCCCTGAGGATCCATGTCCACCACCAGCACGCGACGGCCGGCCGCGGCCACATAGGCGGCGAGGTTGACGGCGCTGGTTGTCTTGGCTACGCCGCCTTTTTGGTTGGCGAAGGCGATAATCTTGGCGTTCATAGGTGACAAGGTGACAAGGTGACAAGGTGACAAGATGAGGGGTGACAGGGTGACGATCATTCTGTCACCCTGTCACCTTGTCACCCCTTCATCCTGTCAAAAAGGGTGCTCCGTCATGTAGTCGAGCACTTCCTGGCGGGTGGGCACGCCACTGATTCCTACATACTCTACGCTGATTGACGCCGCTACATTGGCGAAGCGGGCCGATTCTATCGGGTCATCGGTCTCTTGCAGTCGGATCATGAAGGCGGTGGCGAAGATGTCGCCGGCTCCGGTCGGATCCACCTCTTGGGCAGGCCGTGGCGAGACCTTGATGACCTCGATGCGTCCGTCCTTCTGACGCTGGTAGATCGTGCTCCCGTCCCGATATTCGGTCACCACAATCAGCGGCGTGTACTCGAACCAGGGGTCCAGGCGGGTGATGTCGTTGTTGATATCCTCCAAGGATAGGATCAGTACGTCGATGTAGGGCAACACTTTATTCGCATCCCGCCAGGGACCGTGAGTCACTCGACCGGTCTCATCCCAGGCTCGCATCCACCCCTGGGGCACGGCCACCACCAGCGTCTCATCCGGGAAGATGGCCGCCACGTCCGGGCCGATCTCCTGGACCAGGGGGCCGAGCAGAACCGCGTTGGGGCGCCGCAGGGCTTCGGGGATGTCATCGGTTGTGATGGGTGCGGCCGGCGTATAGCAGTATTGGATTCTGCCTTCCTCCGTGTAGATGTTGGCGAAAGTGGTGGTGGTTGGGCTGGGCAACAGCAGAATCTCCACATCGTCGGGCAGTTCCGCCAGGTGTTCGGGCGTGGCCGCGCGGGTGATCAGGGTGGGGCGACGGCCCAAACCCACCGCGGCCGCGGCTGCGAAGCTCACCGTGCCGCCCTGGCGATATTCCTCAGGCGTCTGGCCAAGGAGATCGCGCGTGACGTGGCCGATCAGCAGGATATCGACATCTTCAGAGCCGGATTGGCTGGATGGTTGGATGAGGTCGGGCATGACGCTATCCTCTGGACGATTGGTGTGGTTATAATACGTGTTTCGTTGAGTATAGCAGACGCCATGGGAAATGAAAATTCAAAGGCCCCGCTCCGATGTGAGCAGGGCCTTAATCGTTGACGATCGGTTACGCCATCCTTGCTACCGCGGGATAATAGCGACTTTCCGGCGCTCGCCTTCGCCCGCACTCTCGGTGTAGACGGCGGGGTGATCGCGCAGCGCGATGTGGATGATGCGCCGTTCGTTGGCGGGCATGGGTTCCAGGGACATGGCCCGCCCGCCTGTGGCCACCTGTTCGGCCATGCGGTTGGCAAGTTGGGTGAGCTGCTGGACCCGGCGCTCTTTATACTGCTCCACATCCACCACCACATTCTTCCAGGCTTTCATCCGCTGGTTGACCATAAGCCGCAGCAAAAATTGAATATTGGCCAACGTTTCGCCCCGTCGACCGATTAGGACGCCTAGATCATCACCACGGATATCCAGATTCAAATAGGGCGCGTCGTCTTCTTCCGCCGGCTTCTCCCAGGATGGGACGATTTCGACGTCGAAGCCCATAAGATCGATCATCCGGGCCAGAAGTTCGGTGGCCAATGCTTCCAGTTCTTCATCTTCTGCGATGTTATCGGCGGGACGCTCTTCCTCTTCCGTTTCTTGATCCAGAGAGGAGAGATCCTCAGCGGCTGTGGCCGGTGCGCCTGCTGTGGGAGCTTCTTCCTTGGCCATCAGTTCAGAGGCCGGGGCGATTATTTCATCGGGAGCGGTTGCGTTTGCAGCGTTCGTCTCTTCTACGGCTGCGGGGGGAGCATCGACCGCAGCCGCCGCGCGCGGCGTGATGCGCACGACCGCCGGTTCGCTGCCAAAGCCCAGAATGCCGCGATTGCCCTTGTTGACGATCTCGATGTCCACCTGCTCGTGAGTGAGGCCGAGGGCGTTCAGTCCCTCTGCAATGGCCTCATCGACGCTTTTGGCGCTGAATTCGTGTCCTTTGTTCGACATGGCTGTTACCTTTTCTTAGATTTGCGGCGTTTGCCCTTCTTGCCGCCGCCCGTCTGGCTGCTCTTCTTGGTCACTGCCGTGCTGGTTTCACCGTCATCCGTCTCACCATCCATGATCTGGCTTCCCACCACTTCGCCCTCGACCACATTCACGTCAAGCTTGGGGGGGGAGCCTGGTCTGAAACGATCACTGGTGATGAACCACTGCTGGGCGATCTGGATCAGGTTGCTGGTCACCCAGTAGAGGGTCAGGCCGGCCGGCACCTGGAGGGTGAAGAAGCCGAACATGGCCGTCATCAGGTACCCCATCTGGCCAGCCATGCCGCCCTGATCGCCGCCGGCGGGGGTGGGCGTCATAAACTTCTGCATGGCGAGCTGGGAGACGATCAGCAGCGCAGGCAGGACCAAGTACGCGGCCAGCGTCATGTATCCGCTGTAGCCTGTGGCCGGGAAAGTGGCGGTTCCGGCGTTGAACGCTTCACCGATCCACTTCAACCCCTGGCTATAGGTTGGGTAGCCCAGATCGGGTATCCAGAAAAAGGATGCGTCCTTCAAAGAGGGACCCAGAGCCACCAGGGCCGAATAGAGACCGAACAGGATAGGCATCTGCACCACTAGGGGCAGACAGCCGCTCATGGGATTAACGCCGGCTTCTTTGTAAAGCTTCATCTGCTCCTGGGTTAGCTTATCCCGGTCCTTGCCGTACTTCTTCTGCAGCTCCTTGAGCTTTGGCTGCAACTCCTTTTGCGCCTGCATGCCCTTCAATTGGGTCCACGTCAGCGGGAAGGTGACGATTTTGATGATGATCGTGAAGGCGATAATGGAGAAGCCCCAGGCATAGGGCATCCCAATGCGGATGAAGAGTTCATAAAGCCAGATGAGCGACTTGGCCAGCGGCCAGACGACGAACGTCTGCCAGGGACCGCTGGGTGCGGTGGTGGTGACGTCCACGCCTGTACGGGGGACGCCGCAGCCGCTCAACGCCAGCATGGCGATCAACAGCACGGCCAGGAGAACCCAATGTTTTCGTCTCACAGTATTATTGCTCCTTAAAAGCGCGGTGAACGACTGCCCGCGTGGGGATGGATCGGGTCAGTGTATCTCTTCATGTGCATCTTCTTCTTGCGATCCTTCTGGCCGCGGCACAGGATCATAGCCGCCCGGATGCCAGGGGTGGCAACGGGAAATGCGTTTGAGACCCATCCAGCCGCCTTTGGTGACGCCGTAGATCTCGATGGCCTCATAGGTGTAGTGGGAGCAGGTCGGATGGTAACGGCAGTTGCTGCCCAGCATTGGCGAGATGAAGCGCTGGTAGAAACGAATCAGCGTCAGGGTTATGGTGCGCATTGTCGGAATATACTCCGGGAACAGATTTAGCTACGTCGCGCCGGACGGCGACTCGACGGACGACGGTTGGCTGTGCGTTTTCGCTTCGACCAATAAATGCGCCCGCCGAAGGAGGCGGGCGCAGGCGACATCCATCTCGTGATAATCCGCCTTGCGAATTGGGCGTCTTGCAATGAAGACGATATCCCAACCGGGTTTGATCGAATCCATCCGCAGCCGAATCGCTTCACGTAGACGCCGCTTGATCCGATTGCGCTCGACTGCATTCCCAATCCGCTTGCTGATCGAAAAGCCAAAACGGCTGTATGCAAGCCCGTTGGGCAATACGCACATGACAAGATGGCTGCTGCTGTAGGATTTACCTACGCGTCTGACCTGCTGAATGCGTTCGTTCTTCCGGAGTCGATGACGTCGTTTCACGCTAACGCGATACAGGCCGTCGCAGAATTCTGCAATGGCTCTCTTAGTCTTTGATGCTCTTGCGCATCGACATTCTCACCGCCAGGTTCTGACGGCCGCGCAGACGGCGACGCTTCAAAACATTACGCCCGCCAGGGGTGCGCATGCGCTTGCGGAACCCGTGAGTTCGGAGTCGTTTGCGGACTTTAGGTTGCCACGTGCGTTTGGTTGACATTTTATCACGCTCCTTGACAGGCTACTCTGTCATGTATCGATCATGCGCGTCATTGCCTGCACGCGCTCGGAAAGACGATTGAACCTACTATCAAACGGGCATTATATGCGCTTGTAATCCAGACTGTCAAATTCAGATGGCTTTTTTGAAGATTCAAAATCGGTATCTTTCCCCCTGTTGGATATCTCCGGACCCGCCTTTTTCCGTCCATTCTATCTACAAAGGCTTGGCAAGCCATTACACCAATGGTAGTATGCAGATGCGATTGGCTCCGAATACGCTGAAGTTCTCGTCATGCAGTGAGCTGACCGCATATTGACGCGCACAGGCGCGGCCGGAGGATAGATGTATGACGGCGCAGACTATGCCGGACTCAGCCAAGCGACCACACCCCTATCCAACGACGCATGGGGGCGACAATGGCGGCGCTCAGCGGGAGGACAGCCCCGAACTCCTGCGTTGGCGCGCGGATATTCTGATGGATGAGATGATGTTGGGCGCGGTGGATGTGGCTGCCGGTCAGGTGGCCGAACACTCAGCCGAACACTCAGCCGAACACTCATACGGAGAGGCCGATTCCGGCGCTTCATCTCCGGCGTCCGCTACCACATCTACGACTTGGCCCACCTCTTCCTACGCAGCGCCTCCTAGGACATTTTCACATACGCCCTCCGCGACCGATGCGTCTGTGACCGATTCTTCTGCATCCGCCCCGGGACCCTCCACCTTAGAGCCAAACGCCGTGGATGGGTGGTGGCGTAAACCGTTCGCCTCGGAACCGCGCCCGACTGGCGACGATCGCCCCTACTCCGCGACCCCCCGTTTCGATGCTCCGGGGTGGTCTGGCGGGCCGGAGGGGAGCGAAGCTGCGAGTGGCGGGCCGGGAGCGAGTGCCAACGACGCTGTGGAATCCAAGGCTGGCGCTCAGGACGGTCTGCTACGGCCGCCAAGTGCGCTGCGCTCCGCTGCATTGTCCGCTACATCCGCTACATCCGGAACGTCCGTTTCCGGTGAGGGTGGCGCACGCGTCTATGGCGAGGCGGCGCCTTCTTCCCGACGGCGGGCCACCCGCACCAACCTGCTGCCCCGGATCTCCGAGGTGGATGCGACCGTCCTTCTGCGCGAGATTGATGAGATGCGCACGGAGATCGGCGATTTCGCCCCTCCGACCCACGAGTGGAGCGTCCGTAGCCGTCATCTGCTGGACAAGGCCGAATCCATCCTGCGCCATAACCCGGAACGCACGGCCGAGGTCGAATACTACCTCAATCAGGTGCGCTCTATCCGGGATCGGGTGCGGCAGACCTATCGCTGGTCCCAGCTTTACTACCGCCAATTGCGCCTCTATCTAGGAGCGTGGATCGCGTTTTCAGCCTTGACGCTGGCGGGGACGCTTCTGTATCGGCAGCCCTTGGCTGAAGTGTATACGTTTTTCACAGGCGCGCCATTGGATGGGTTCGCCGCCCAGAGTTTCGCTTTCTGGCTGGCCACGCCGGCTGCCGGAGTCTTGGGGGGATCCCTGGGCGCACTGATTAACATGCGTCGCTACCGGCATCTCGATCACGGTTTTCTCGACCGCAAGTATAGCCTGCGCGGGCTGCTGCTACCCATCATGGCCCTGATCACGAGTTTGATCATCTACGCCCCTTTCGCCCTGGCCGCCTATCTCCTGACCCCGACCGGCATTGTGGCGTGGGCCCTGGCGTTGACGCCGGTTGTCCTGGCCTTCCTCTACGGCTTTTTTCAGGAGAGACTCTACGGCGCGCCGGCCTGATTCGACGCTTGCCATTTGCCATGATCTATGTTGAAGTCGTCGTGAATGCACCCATCCGGCGGACGTTCGCCCGTCGCTACGCCACCCCGCCGCTCCCGGAGGACGCGGGCGGCGAGTTCTCCGGCGATACGAACGCTGGCCAATCGCGCGTGCAGACCTTTCACTATCATCTGCCGCCGGAACTGGAGACAGTGGTGCAGGCGGGCAGTCTCGTTTGGGTTCCCTTTGGCCATCGAGAGGTGCAGGGCGTGGTCGTGCGGCGGACGGAGAGCGCACCGGTGACGACCAAGCCGGTCCTGCGCCTGGCCCGGCCTGAACCGGTGCTGACGCCCACCCAGCTTGATTTGGCCGCCTGGATTGCCGACTACTACGTGGCTGCGCTGTCGGAGACGGTCAAACTTTTTCTTCCGCCCGGCCTCTTGACCAAGGACCCCAGCGCGATCGGCGTGCGCGCCAAGCGCGAACTCGAAATTGAACTGCTGGCCGACCCCGCGGAGATCGAGCGCCGCCTTCCCGGACTGGGGCGATCCAGCCAGCGGGCATGTGCGCTGGAACAACTCCTGGCCGGCGCCGGCCAGCCGATCCCCCTGGAAATCCTGCGCGGTCGCTGTAAGATGAAATCGAACAGCGCCGTCGACGCCCTGGTTCAGGCGGGGCTGGCGGAGAAGGGGACCGCCGGCGTCTCCCTGGCCGTGGAGCCGGCGGCCGCGCGCGCAGCGCTGATGGAAATGCGCGGTTCCGGAAAATATCTATCGGCGTTGGAGGCGTTGCAGGCCGCGGGTCGCCCCCTGTGGAAGAGCGAACTCTACGCCCGCGCGGACGCGAACCTGAAGCTCCTGCGTGAACTGGAGCGAGCGGGCCTGGTGGCGTTGACGGAGCGGGTTCACTTCCGGGATCCACTAGCCGGACGCACCTATCCCCGCACCAGACCGCCGCTGTTGACCAGCGAGCAGGCCGCGGTCTGGGCCCGGATCGAGACGGCTCTGGATGAGCGCACTACCTCTGGCGCTACCTCTGGCACAATGGATGGCGCATCCGTTGTCTGTTGCAAATTCCTTCTTCATGGCGTCACCGGCAGCGGCAAGACTGAAATTTATCTGCGCGCCATCGAACGCGTCCTGGCCCAAGGGCGGCAGGCCATTGTGCTGGTCCCCGAAATTGCGCTCACGCCCCAGACGGTGGCTCGCTTCGCCGGCCGTTTCCCAGGCCGGGTGACCGTCATTCACTCTGAGTTGAGCCAGGGCGAACGCTATGACGTCTGGCGGCTGATCCGCGCCGGTCAGTATGACGTGGTGGTGGGGCCCCGCAGCGCGCTCTTTGCGCCCCTGGCCAACCTAGGTCTGATCGTGATCGATGAAGAGCATGAGTCGGTCTACAAACAAAATGCGGAGGAGTGGGGCGGTTTCACCGTTTTCTACGACGCCCGCACCGTGGCCGACCGCCTGGCTGAACTGACCGGCAGCGCCCTGATCATGGGCAGCGCCACCCCCAGCCTGGAAGTCTACCAGCGCGCGAAGCAGGGCGGCGTCGCGTTGCTGGAGATGCCCCGGCGGGTCATGGGGCACCGCATTCGGGTGGAGGGAGACGAGGAGCATGCAGTGGCTGTCTACGCCGAGATGCCGCCGGTGGAAGTGGTGGACATGCGCCAGGAGTTGCGGGCCGGTAATCGCAGCATCTTCAGCCGCAGCTTGCAGGGCGAGCTACACGCGGTGCTGGACGCCGGCGAGCAGGCCATCCTCTTCCTGAACCGGCGCGGCGCGGCCACCTTCGTCATGTGTCGCGATTGTGGCCACGTCGAGGAATGCCCTCACTGCGCTACGCCCCTGACCTACCATGCGCGCATCAACATGCTCGTCTGTCACCGTTGCAACCGGCGTTACCCCATCCCCGAGGTCTGCCCCGAGTGTGGAAGCAAGCGTATCAAGTACTTTGGCGCCGGCACCCAGCGTATCGAAGAGTTCGTCCACCAGCTCGCGCCCCGGGCCAGGGTCCTGCGCTGGGATGCAGACGTCACCGCGGCCAAGGGCAGCCATGAGCGCATTCTGCGCAGTTTCACCGCCCACGAGGCCGACGTCCTCATCGGCACCCAGATGATCGCCAAAGGGCTGGATCTGCCGCTGGTGATCCTGGTCGGCGTGGTGGCCGCGGACGTGGGGCTTTATCTGCCCGACTTTCGCAGCAGCGAGCGCACCTTTCAATTGCTGACCCAGGTTGCGGGGCGCGCCGGCCGCAGCGCGCGCGGCGGCCGGGTGGTGATCCAGACCTACACGCCGGACCATTACGCCATCCAGGCCGCGGCCCGGCACGACTATCAGGCCTTCTATCAACGCGAAATGGTTTTTCGGCGCGAGCAGGGCTATCCGCCGGTGCAGCGGCTGGCGCGGCTGATCTACTGGCACAAGAAGCTGGAAAAGGCCAAAGAGGAGACAAAACGAATGGCCGCCGCCCTGCGCTATCAATTAACGCAACTGGGGCTGGAAGGCGACTGGATCGGCGTGTTGGGGCCGGCTCCCGCCTTTTTCGCCCGCTACCGGGATTATTATCGTTGGCAAATCGTAGTGCAAGCGCCCGATCCGGCCCAGTTGGTGCGGCGGGTGGAGATTCCGTTTGGCTGGCGTATCGACATTGACCCTGTTTCTCTGCTGTAAAGCGCCCGCTTGGCGCGCTTTGAACGATATGCGGACGATGAATGACTTGCATTTGTGGGCGCTAAACGGTATTATAGTGGCAGCGATTCGTCATTGACGTCACGGTTCGTCCTGTGACCGCCAGCCAAGTCATAGCGTCAACGCATAATCCAGTTCTTACGCCAGAATGGATACAGCCTCCATCCCTTTGGCGCTGCCGTTCATTTCATCCAGACGCCGATTACGCTCAATCTGCAAGGCGTCAATTGCACGCATCGAAGATGCTTCTATGGTTGATCGAGAGGGGAACTCACTCGCCGTCTATCAGCGTAATACGTCCGCGTCCAAGCCCCGGACGTGGCTCACGCTGAAGCAGGCCAGTGAATTTTTAGGCATTCATTTTACGACTCTGCGCACCTGGGCGGACAATGGCGATATCCCCGTCTTTCGCACGCCCGGGGGCCATCGTCGATTCAGTCTGGACGACTTGCGACGTTTTCTGGATCAGCGCGCTTCGCGGACGGCTATTACGCCCGACGCCGGCGAACTGGTGGACGCAGCGCTGGTGCATATTCGCACCGAGATCCAGCGCCTGCCCATGCACGAGACGCGCTGGTTCGTTGAAATGGACGAAGAAGAGCGTTCCTTGCAACGCGCGCGGGGACGCCAGCTTTTCTCTCTGGCCGTGGCCTATCTCGTCAAGCCCGGTCAACGCGATCGCATCCTGGCTGATGGACGCTTGCTCGGTTTCGAATACGGCCAGGAGGCTGCGTGCAGCGCAGTGAGTCTGGCTGAAGTGGGGCGGGCCGTGCAGTTTTTCCGCAATCACCTGGTGGAGGCGTTGAACGACCATCAGGCCACCGATGGACTGGACGCCGATGACGTGCGCATCCAACAACAGGTCAATCGATTTGTCGATGAAGTTCTTTTCGCCGTTCTCGATGGCTATGAACAGGCGGTTTGCGACGAGTAAGCGGCGATATGCGGGGGTTCGAAGCGCAAACGAAAATTAATGGTTGCAACATGCTTACTTTGCTGCTATAATCTGTTTGACGCTTTCCTCCGTAGCCCGATGGACGCTTCAACGCCCGAGACGTCCGTCGATGTTATGAACAACCATCATCAACAGCTAACACGATCGTTCGCCATGATCATCTACAGCTTTTTCGCTATTTTTAACTTGTCGCAGGCTGTATTATAATTCATCGTACACAATCCTGTTCACCCAGGAATGTGGGAATAAAAAAACGTCAACCTATTCGCACCAACGTAGAAACTTAGGGAGGTATCTATGGTAAACCGAAAGAACGTGGCGGTAGTGTTTGTTTTTGTCCTGTTGCTTAGCTTGCTGGCCGGCTGCGTCGCTCAGCCAGTGCAATTGCCTGATCGCGAAGTTCCTGTGAACATGGACGAAGCGTTGATGGCGCAGCAGGCGGGCATGGAAGGCTTGGCCACCGGCTCCGCAACCTTCACCGAGGCTGAACTCAGCAGCTTCCTGACTGCCATGATCCAGCAAAATGGCGGCGGCGCTGTGCCCATCGATGGGGTAACCACCTGGTTCAACGACGATGGCACCTTGGCCGTGCAGGTTCAGTTGACCCCGGGCACCGTCCCCGGCATTGACACGCTGGATCTGGTTGGCAAGGTGATGGTCGACAACGGTCGCGTGAAGGTCGAACTCGATCAGGCCGGCGCTGGTCCTATCAGCGTCACCGGCCCCTTCTTGGGTCTCGTTCAGGGCATGATCAACCGTGCGTTGGATGATCCGAGCCTGGGTGTGGCCGTGGCTGTAGACGTGAGCGACGGTCAGATGACGCTCTCCTTGGCTCAGTAAGTCGTCTGTCTTCCATGATGCGCCTTCGTGAATTGGGGCGTCATGAATGTGTCATGTAAAAAAGCCCGGAGTCATTGACTCCGGGCTTTTTTTCGTGCCAGCGCTTCCCGATTTTATCAATTGGGACGCACCCTTATCAATTTTGGTCACAGGGGATGAACCCGCTATGAGCAGGAAGACGCAGCCGGCAATGGGATTGGATACAACGTTAGCCAGCGTGATCAAACCAACTTTATTGCTTCATCGCACTCGCGTCCTGGCCAACATCGATGCCATGGCGCGCAAGGCCGTGGCCAATGGCATTCGTTTTCGTCCCCATTTCAAGACCCATCAATCGGCAGAGATCGGTGACTGGTTTCGCGCTGCCGGCGTGACAGCCATCACCGTCTCCTCGGTCTCCATGGCCAACTATTTCGCCGATCATGGCTGGGCGGACATCACCATCGCCTTCCCCATCAATCTGCGTGAAATCGAACAGATCGACGCGCTGGCGGCCAGGGTGGACCTGCACCTGTTAGCCGATGCGCCGGCCGCCATCGACTTCCTCTCCGTCCGCCTCACTCATGAGGTGAATCTCTGGATCGAAGTGGACAGCGGCTACCGGCGCAGCGGGGTCGCCTGGGATGATGAGCCGGCCCTGAAGGCTTTGGCGGATAGCCTCTCCCGATCCGAGCGGCTGCACCTGCGCGGCGTGTTGGCCCATGCCGGCAACACCTATGGCGCCCGTTCCCTTTCTGAAGTGCGCTCCATCCACGATGCGACGGTGGCGCGCATGACTCACGCCCGCGATCTGCTCCAGGCGATGACCGGCGACGCCGCGCTGGAAATTTCCATCGGCGACACGCCCGCGTGCAGCATGTTGGCTTCGTTGCCGGGCGTCGATGAGATGCGTCCGGGCAACTTCGTTTTCTACGATCTGATGCAGCTTCAGATTGGCGCTTGCGCTGAGGCGGACATCAGCGTGGCCGTGGCCTGTCCGGTGGTGGCCAAATACCCCGCCCGTCGCGAACTCGTCCTCTATGGCGGCGCGATCCATCTCTCCAAGGAGTCGTTGACCCGTCCGGATGGTGGGTCGGATTTCGGTCATGTGGCCTTGTTTGGCCCGGATGATTGGGGACCAAGCCTGCCGGGCGTCCATCTGCGCTCTCTTTCCCAGGAACACGGGATCGTGGCCGTCGATCCCGGGATGTGGGCGGAGGTGGATCGATCCGTGGACATCGGTGACCTGGTCGCGGTGCTGCCCGTCCACTCTTGTCTGACCGCCAATCTGCTCAGGCGCTACCAAACATTGGACGGGGCAGTCATCGCCATGGCGCCGGTTCTGTAAGATCACTCTGTAAGATCATTCTGTAAGATCATTCTGTAAGATCATTCTGTAAGATCACTCT
>Ga0114931_10007220_pt1 | contig 13587 bp, 12 predicted proteins | sample 2SBtaG_FD_89579 | JGI IMG/M metagenome (GOLD analysis project Ga0114931, IMG submission 89579) | Deep subsurface microbial communities from Kolumbo volcano to uncover new lineages of life (NeLLi) - 2SBTROV14_V59a metaG | ecosystem: Environmental > Aquatic > Marine > Volcanic | place: Kolumbo... | reverse complement strand
TGCACGTCATAGACCACGCATTCGTGGCCACCCTTCATCAGCCGACGCACCATATTGCCCCCCATACGCCCTAATCCAATCATGCCAAGTCGCATCTGTTAAGTCTCCTTTATGATTAGCTGTATCTGTCTGCCATCAACTTCGAAAGACCCTTTCTCGCTCAGCTAAACTTTTCTGTTTGGCCAAAAAGGCCCTTTAAAATTCTTCCTATGGATGGCAATAGGTATGAACGAATTTTGAACACGACTTCTGGGTCCTCATAGTCATGGCTCCCTATTATCCTTCACCCTTTAGACCTGCTTCTTAGCATCAACATATAACTCGTGAGATCATTTAACTGTTTGTCTGAGAGGGGGAACTTTGGCATGAAAGACCCGGGGGAGACCGCTGCCGGATTCTTGAAATGGCGAATGTGCCAATCGCGGGTTGGGTGTCGATCCCCAACGAACGAGAGGTCGGGGGCCACCGCCGCGCCATCTCCATGAATACGATGGCAGGATTTACACCCAAGTTTGGCCACCAAGGCCTTGCCTCTGGCAACAGAAGGATCAACCTTAGGAACAGCACGAAGATCTCGGATGGAGATTCCCATCAATGAGAAGACTCCCACCAAAAACACAAAGCCTACTCCCAGGACAAACCGCCGCCTGGAAAGCCGGCGCTGAGGTCTTCTATCAATAAAAGGAAAAAGCAGAAGAATAAGAATAAGTACGGCCGGAAGAACCCAGGTGGCTAACGGTTCAAGCGGACCATGGACGTATTTGAGCAGTTGATAATAAAAAAGAAAATACCATTCCGGCACGGGAACGAATGAGTGATCTGAAGGGTCAGCTTTGTCAGCTAGCGGAAACTGGACGGTCGCGGCCAAAATCGCCACGACCGAGAACACGCACAGCATGACCACGGCATCCATAAAAACCTGTCGGGGATAAAAGGGCTCACTCTTTTTTTTAGCTTGTGCTTCATCCCAGGGGCCCGCAGGACCGACTCGACGTAGGATAAATAAATGGAGCATGATTCCAATGAGAATAAGAAAAGGCAAAAACAGGACATGGACGGCAAAAAACCTCGAGAGGGTCAGGGTGCCAAGAGTTTCACCGCCACGAAGCACTTTGACCACAGAGTCTCCAACAATGGGCACCGTGCCGGCCATATTGATTCCCACCTGCGTAGCCCAGGAGGCGTTTTGGTCCCAGGGAAGAAGGTATCCTGTAAATCCGAATGCCATCGTGAGGATGAATAGAGTGACTCCCACTATCCACATCGCCTCACGCGGTGGTTTATAGGCGCCATAGAAAAAGACTTGAAGCATATGCAGCCCAATGGCCATCATGACGGCGGAAGCTCCCCAATGATGCATCCCCCGAACAAACCACCCGAAGGCCACCTCATGCTCGATGAACTGCACCGTATCATAGGCATGGTCCGCTGAAGGGACGTAATACACCGTAAGGAACATGCCTGTGATAGCTTGCATGACAAACAGAAACAAGGTGGCCGAACCAAACACATAGATCCAACTTGCCCCCCCGGGAATCGGCTCGTCCAAAAGGGTTTTTCCAATTGACTGTAGATTCAGACGGCTATCCAGCCACTGAAAGATGCGTGAAGCCATAATTTACAACCTGACCTTTTGAGCAATGCCCGACTTAAATTGCTCGTATTTCACCAAGAGCTTGCCATCTTCGATCTTTGACGGGAGAACATCTAAAGGACGCGGGGCGGGCCCACCTACCACTTTTCCGGAAAGAGCAAATACGCTCTGATGGCAGGGGCATTTAAATTCCCGGGCTGATTCATCCCAGCGGTACCCACATCCCAGATGCGTACAAATAGGTGAAAACACCGTCACCTGATTATCCGAATGCCTGACGGCCCACACCGCTTTGCGAACTTTGGTTTCCAACCACCCATCTTTCGTCGTGGTGAGGTAATCCAAGGATTTGGGTTCCTCAATTGGAAGATCATCCACGGTTCCCACGGGATTATAGGTTTGTTTCCGCCGTTTGAACGCAGGTAAAACTACGTACCCAGTTAATGGAACAGCCATCCCTACCCCAATAATGGCGGCGATGGCTCCAGTCATCCAGCCAAAGAAGGATCGGCGAGTAGGAGCAGGTGCGGCGACTTGCCCCTCCTGGTTGTGGATTGGTGGGGTAGATTCATCAGTCATAAGTCATCATTCTCCTTTTCTAAGTCTAGAACATCCAAGATGCGCTGCCGGAAGTCGGCAAACCCGCAGGCGGCTTCGGCAATATTCCTTTCTCCTGCTGGTGTTATGAGACGTGTACCGCTACCTCTGCCTCTTTGTTCGTGCCTAGGATGTCGCTGGCCGCATTACCTCATCCGGGGTGCCATGGACGATGAGCAGGAACTTGTCTGTCTTGATAGCGGTTTCATACCGAATGATACTGTCCGTAAGGTCTCCATAGCTGCCTGTTTGACCGAGGCTCGGGTTTTTTCGCAGTTGGCCAGCGTCTTGTGAAAGTCTTTCTTCACAAAGGCAAGGTAGTGGGCTGGGCGTCGTGCACGACCCAAGGTCTTTTTAATCTCGCTAAACGTGGCCGGGGCATGATAATCACCTCCAACATAATGGAGCAGGGACAAGAGATGCTGGAGAGCCTGTCGATCATCAATCCCGCTTGATCGCTTTATGCTGTCCGTGACGCGCGTGCACAGTTGCGCGAGACTCCATTCCGGGAAGGCAACCCCAATAATAGGGACCTTCAAAGCCCCTCGCTTGGCCATCGCATAGAGCGCCGGGAAGATCATCTTGTGGGCGAGATCGCCTGTGACACCAAAGAGGACCAGCGCGTCGGACGGCACCGTGCGGTCGTTGATTTTTCCCATCGCAGCTTCTCCTTGTTTTAAAAAATTCCTCAATTCCCATACCAGTTCCCTATGGCCGGCAACCAGCCACCTTGGCGAATGAAAATACCTTGGGCTGTCCGTGTATCTGCTGTAGCTGCGCCATCTTCCTGTCCTGAGCAAGGTCGAAGGAATGATACCTCTGGCACACGAAAAAGGCAGCATCAGTCGATAGGACTCAGGACAGGAAGATGGCGCAGCTACAAATAAAGAACTGATGACTCGATTCGCTCAAAAGGAGAGGTGTCATAAACCACAAGGCGTGTCATTATATTATTTGCACCCAATCATATGGTGTTGTCAGAACTCTAAATTTTGTATGATCAATTTTGATTCCTACCTTCAACAGCCACTGATAAATTTCTTTCTGACCAGAAGAGGAAAGGATCGCGATTTCATACTCGCTAATAGATGACGGGTGGGCGCTTCTCATTGATGGTCAGCATCAATCGTTGATGTTGGAGGGTTCGCTCGGGATCTCGCGTGTAATGAGAGATGTCTTCGGACACCTCTACCTGGCTGAGCGGAACTGAGATGTCTTGTGTCATATGAGGCACGTGAGTCTCGATTGAGAGGTCCACTACATGTTCAGTACATTTCCTTACTTCGGCGTTTAGATCAGGGGCATCGAGAAAGTGCACCGTAACCCTCTCTTCTGGATCAATCCAGGGACGAATACCTTCCAGCTTTTCTTTGTTCGTCATTTTTTACTCCCTCATTAAAAAAGCCAAAAAAATCTGACCCGGAGAGCCACCTAAGATGGGTTGCTCCTTACGGATCATTCCTAAATTTATGGTTTGCCCCTTCAACGAGTGCAGATTTCGCAAAAGCTCTGCCCCGCACCTTGTCATTCTGAGCGGAGCCTAGCGGAGTCGAAGGATCTGGGCCCAACCCAAACCAGGCTATACCCGCCCTGAACACAGCCGAGGAACGCTGCCAGATGCTTTACGCTGCTCAGCATGACAATACTGTTGAGCGTGCCTTGCCGGTCTTTCTTCGCAGACGTTCAATAGACCTCCATCAGGTTTTTCTGTCCAGAATGAGGAAGCTCTATTGGTAAAATCATAATTTCCATCTGCTGGTGTTCTATCCTTGCGACGGCTATTGGATTTCACGGATTCGCCTTTAAACAGCGAAGACGGCATCAGCCGAATACCGACTGATTTGGAGCGTCTCCTCCATTTTTTTCAATTCTCTAAGACCATTCTCCTCCTGCAAGTCCTCCCCATAATACCAAAAATTTTCTGCCAGTTGTGTAACTAAAGTAGCAGAACTTCTCTTTCAGACATAGTAATTTAAACTCAATTCCTTATTCATTCATTAGTAGGAGCGAAGGAGGCTCCAAACCCCATGAGTAAGACAAGCGCCGTCATTGCTATTTTCAACACCCATGTAGAAGCAGAAGAGGCTGTTCGGGAATTGCAGCGCGCGGGCGCCGAGATGAAAAAACTGTCCATCGTTGGGAAAGATTACCATACCGAAGAACATGTGGTTGGTTTTTATAATGTTGGCGACCGGATGCAGTATTGGGGATCCCTCGGCACGTTTTGGGGACCATGGTGGGGCTTCTTGGTCGGATGGGCATTCTTCTGGGTGCCGGAAATAGGCCCGTTGGTTCTGGGAGGACCGTTAGTCAGCTGGATCGTTGGAGGGTTGGGAGAAGCGACTCTCACCGGGGGGCTTACGGTTATCGGAGTCGGGCTCTACAGTATTGGCATTCCTAAAGACAGTATTCTACAATATGTCACGTTACTCAAGGCAGACAAATTCATGCTTATTTTGCACGGGACCACAGAAGAAACAGAAAAGGCAGACGATATTCTGAATCAATCGAAAGCCATGGAGAGTGCCATACACCATGGAATTTCGGTGTAGCGGGAAACGAGAAAAGGTTTCTCTGAATTTGATTATGCAAGAAGCATTCACCAACCATTAATCAAACCATGGAGGATTTAAATGAAAAAAGTCTACAGTCTTTGGCAACGACGCCAGGTTGTCATCCTAGGAGCGATCCTGATCACCGCAACCCTATCCGCAGGCCCTGTGTTTGCCAAGAGCCGAATTACTTCCACGGTTAATGCGCAACCGGCCTCCAAGCTCACGCCTGAAGAATCAAAAGCCGTGTCGGTGGCAGCTGGCAGGATTCTCATGCATGTGAATGATGCCAGAGTAGCTATCGAAGAAGAGAAAAAGAAAGCGGCTTTGGAGAATGTTGAAAAAGGGTTGACGTTGGTCAAAATTATCGAGAAAGCCGTTCCTCGGGTGACGGTCACAGCGGAAATCCAAGCTGGCGACATCAAGTACCAACATGAAGAAGAGGAAAGACAGGCCCTTATCCCAATCTTCGAAGAACTTGACCAAGTCGATGTGGTAGGGCCTACCAAAGGGGTGAAGAAGGAAAACAGTTCAAAGTCTGGCGAGAAACGTCCGGTCCCTTCCGCGGTGACCTATGCCGGGATAGAGTTTACGAGTCTGGATTTGAATCTTCCATTGGCCAAGAGGAATCTTGTTCGTGCCAAGAAGGCATTAGAGGATAATCGATCGGATGATGCGGACACGACCTTGTTGGATATTCAAACACGAGGAGTCCTCTTTGGGTTGGTCGAAGATTACCTTCCGCTTCGCGAAGCTGCGGACAATCTCAAGCTAGCGGAAAATGAATTCAAAAACGGTCAAACCAGCGAGGCCAAGTCCGCATTAACAGTGGCCTCGGATGCGTTGAAAGACTATGAAAAAATCGCCGGAGAACACCGAGCCAAGGACGTCAAAACACTGCATCAGGAAATTGACGATCTGAGCGGAAAATTAGAACACCAAAAGGATCAAAAAGGCGTGGCGAAAAAAATTTCCTCATGGTGGGACCGTGTCACCAAGTGGTTAAAATCATGAACCAGCCAGCAGGATGGAACAAGAGATGAACCACAATCAAAGCAAGAAAAGAAATCGGGAAACCTCTACCATGCAAAACCCACCCCTCTCCCCCAAGAAGGCTCCCTCATTCTGGGGAGGGGTGGTTGGGCTGCTCATAATCCTGTGGGTGTTACCCGGTTTTGCTTCCGAGCCGGTTACCGATGCCAGTATCACCTATTGGGTAAGGGATGCGCTTCGAAACGACCCTCGCATTGATGTGACAGATATCCTGGTCACCACAAAATATGGAATTGTGAACTTGGCAGGGTCCGTGACGAATCTGGCGGCAAAACAATATGCCGACTTGGAAGCCAAGAAGATTCATGGGGTCGCGAGTGTGGAGAATAACCTCGTATTATCTCCCATGGGAATTCCTGATGCGGCAGTTGAACAACAAATCCGTCGGCGACTTGTCAACAGCGCCGTGATTGAATCCCAGGGCATACAGGTGAAAGTCGAGCATGGCACAGCCTGGCTCACGGGAACTGTGGCCACGTGGACCGAAGGCCAGGAAGCTGAACTCTTAGCCGAAGAAACGAGAGGAGTGAGAGAAGTCAAAAACGAAATAACCGTCGATGTTCCTACTAAACGAAACGATCAGGAGATTCAGGCGGACGTCATAGGGGCGTTGGCGCGCAATGTGTATTTAACCGGTTTTCCAATTACAATCACGGTTCAGAATGGCACAGTGACCTTAAAAGGATCAGTCGGAAACAGCTACGAAACAATCAAAGCGCAAAAGATCGCTGGACGGATCATGGGAGTGCAAGACATTCACAACCAGTTGCAAGTCGATGATTCGCAAAATCGTGGAGCCCGCGAGGCAGTGCCAATACTATCCAACGACCGTGTTCGCGGGAATGTTCGCCAGGAATTGGCACAAGACAACCGTATCGACGCCTCGGACATTTCGATTGAGGGTGCGTATGGCCATATCACGCTCGATGGTTCCGTCAATAGCCTCTATGAGAAACACCTGGCGGAACACGATGTGCGTGATGTCGTTGGTGTGGGGTGGGTCACGAACAATCTGGTTGTTCGCAGTACCCACCATGAGGATTGGGCAGTCGCGGAAGATGTGGAGTATGCACTCAAGACGGACGTGGCTCTGCAACACGAAGATTTTTCTGCTCGGACCAGAAATGGCATTGTCATCCTGTCCGGAAAGACTCATGCCTGGTGGGCACGACTGCATGCTCAACGGGTCGCGTCGAAGATCACCGGAGTGAAACGGGTGCTGAACAAGATCACCCTGATCGATGTCATTCCCTCTTCTGATTATGCGTTAACCAAGGCCGTTGAAGATCGACTCACGTGGAATTGGGTGACCTACAAGTTCCATGATGGCATCACCGTGGCTGTTCGCAATGGGGTCGCCACACTCTCGGGAGAAGTCGATTGGTGGTCCCAACGAAAAGAGGCTGGGACGGTGGCCTACAAAACCCAGGGGATTTGGCTCGTGGATAATCGAATTACGGTGAAATATTACGAATATCCTTGGAAGGAGTGGGAGTATGGCGGAGACTACCATTCCAAACCCCCGGCCGACTATCACATGATTTATGATATGGAGTGAGAGGGGTTTCAGTGGAGAAGAAAATGGGTATTGGAAGATCGATCAGCGAGGGCACCAGTTCCATTTTTTTATAAACAAACCTGGTTGCATGAGGAATGAGAATGAGAAATAGGATTCCAAAGGTCACTCTCAAAATTTTCACCAGACATGTTGGAAGGAGGCCATCCTTCGGGTTTCTCTGGCTCCTCTTCATACTCATGGTTTCCTGTCCGGCCTGGGGGGAAAGTGAGATTCCTGATGCGGGCATGACCTATTGGGTTAAGCAGGCGCTTCAGCATGATCCTCGGGTTGATTCATTACATATCCAAGTCTTCACCGATAAGGGAATTGTGACATTGTCGGGAACGGTCCCCAGTTTGGCATCAAAATCGTATGCCGTGAAGGAAGCCAAAAAAACTCGAGGGGTAATGGGGGTGATTGATCTTATACGCTTCATGCCTGAATGGCGATCAGATCGTGACATTGAACACGAGGTCCGGCGGAAGATTTTGAACAGTGCGGTCATTGACTCACAAGGAATTCAGGTGACGTCCTTTGAAGGAAAAGTCAGGTTGGAGGGTACGGTCCCCAATTGGGAGGAACTTGATGAGGCGCAACGGGTGGCCAGTGAAGTGCGAGGGGTCAAGGAAATCGAAAACACGCTGATAATAGACATGTCGATCACACGAACCGATCAAGACATCAAGGCTGATGTCGTCTCTGCCCTGGAGCGGAATGTCTATCTGACGGATTTGCCCATTACCGTGTCGGTGAAAGAGGGCATGGTGACCTTGGAGGGAGCGGTGGCCAGCCCGTATGAAAAAGATCTGGCACGCGAAATTGTAAAAAAAATGTCCCAAGTCGTGCGAGTGGAAAACTATCTTCTTATTGAGCCGTGGATGGACCCGGGTGCACGCAAAAAGGTGCTGGGACTTTCTCAGGACTAATTGCATACACGTGTTCATGCAGAGCTTCATCAAGACAATCGAATCAAAGACGATGGTATCGACCTTCGCGTATCCAATGGGACGGTCACGCTTGACGGGACAGTTCCAACGCTACATCAAAAACAGTTAGCCGAAGAAGATGCGCGCAACGTCGTGGGGGTAGGCTGGGTCATCAATTATCTCGTGGTCAAGGGCGACACGATTGAAGATTGGGTCGTCGCCGACAATGTACGATATGAGCTTCACACTGATTACGCGTTGCGAGGAGCCCCACTCAAGGTGGAGATTCGAAGTGGAGTCGTGACCCTTTCAGGAACCGCGCATTCCCTTTGGGAGCATGACCATGCCAAAGAGGTCGCCAGTCGGGTCGCGGGAGTACGAGAGGTGCTGAATGAAATCAGGGTGAGTTTTGATCAAACGTATTCAGATGCCAGATTGACCAAGGAGATCCATACCCATCTGAAATGGAATTGGCGGACGTTTTGGAATCATAATGATATCCAGGTCAAGGTTCAAAATGGAGTGGCGACGCTGACGGGTCATGCCGCCTGGTGGGCGGAACGTCAAGAAGCCGGGAAGATCGCGTACAACACCAATGGTATTTGGTTGGTCGATAACCGACTCAAAGTGGCCGGGTATGGGTATCCTTGGGAGGAGTGGTACTACAATGGTGATTACCATACCAAACCCCCGGCTGAATATGGTGAAGTGTATCGTCTTCAGTGAACGAGACTCATGGGAAGAGTCTCGCCATGGGATCGGTTGAATGATTCAACAGTTCTCCATGGCCATTCGAGTGACTCATGGATGTGAACATCATCGTGAAACGGAAGGCGGGAGAGAGAAAGATGAAAGATTTCATCTCCCCTTGTACGCCTCACGATTTTCCAAGTACCCAACAAAAGCCTCAGGCTTCCTTTTGTCGCTGCACGATCTCGTCTGTCTCCGCCGAAGTGCTACGGAGGCCGGGAGTGGCTACGAAGGCTGAAAGCGACTTTGCGTTTACGCGCTGTAGCCGCTACAACGCGCAAGCGTATGAGATGCTGCAGCGACAGAAAATATTATTGGTGAGAAAGGAATCCCATTCAATGAAAGTCGTAAAACCGATTCTTACCGTCGTGGTCCTGGGACTACTGGTTGCCACTTTCTCTTTAGCTCATGCTCAGACCCTAGATCCGGATGTCACTTTCTGGGTTAAAGATGCGCTCCGAAACGACCCGCGATTGGATCTCGCTCCCTTGACGGTTGTCACCGAGAATGGGTTTGTTCGATTAACGGGCACCGTGAGGACTCTTGCTGCAACACGCTATGCCGTTCGAGAGGCGCAGAAAATCCGCGGAGTGAAAGGGGTCATTGATGAATTGCTCGTTGTACCACGTTGGCGATCCGACGAAACTCTACAACAAGAAGTTCGACGTCGAATTTTGAACAGTGCCGTGATTGAATCCCAAAAGATCCAAGTCGAGGTCACGAAAGGAACAGTGACGCTCACCGGAAAAGTGGCCACCTGGTCGGAAGCCCAAGAGGCAGCGCTGTTGGCTAGCGAAGTGGAAGGAGTGAAGGAAATACACAACAACGTAGGTTTGGAAAATCCTATCACACGGAGTGATCAGGACATCAAAACCGATAGCGTGGCTGCGCTTCAGAGGAATGTGTATTTCACCAACTTGCCTATTACCGTCACGGTCCATGATGGGGTGGTGTCCTTGGAAGGAACCGTGGGAAGCGCCTATGAAAAAACAAAGGCCACCAAGTTGATTCAACGAATTTCCCATGTGAAAGACGTCAGGAATCATCTGAAGGTGAATTGGTTGACCAACCATGCCGTCCGTGAATCCATGCCCAAGATGTCCGATGAGAACTTGGAAACGTCCATCCGAACCGAACTCAAGCAGGATGAGCGCGTCAATCCCTCGGGAGTCGCTGTCGTGGTCGCGGGGGGCAATGTGCGATTGGATGGGTCGGTTTTCACCCTTCGGCAAAAAGAATATATTGAACAAGACGTCAGAAATGTGGTCGGCGTCGCGTGGGTGACGAATAATCTCCATGTCGGAGCCTCGCCCATTGAAGATTGGCCATTAGCCAATAATGTGGAATACGAGTTGACCAGGGATGTGGCTTTGAAGGGAGAAGAGCTTCATGTGAGGGCAAGAAAAGGTATCGTGACATTGACCGGCCAGGTACATTCCTGGTGGGAATATTTCCATGCCGGAAAATTGGCGAGCGGCGTAGCCGGTACGACACAGGTCATCAATGGGATCAAGGTTGATGCTGATTCCAAGTATTCCGATGCCTCCCTGCGCCAAGCCATTCACAAGCGTTTAACGTGGAATTGGACCACCCATTGGGTTCATGCAGAGATTCACGTGGCCGTGCGGAATGGCGTCGCGACACTTTCAGGAACCGTTGACACCTGGGCGCAACGAAAGGAAGCCGGAAGCGTGGCCTACCATACCGATGGGATCTGGCTCGTTGACGATCGGCTCGTGGTTAGTGGGTTTGATATGTATGCCTGGGAGGAGTGGTACTATAACGGGGATTATCAAACCAAACCGCCTTCTGAATATTACGCGGTGTTTTGGGGAGGGGATGAGGCGTGAGAAAATGTTTCAGAGTGAAACTGATGAGAGCGAATTTTGGGTGATATTTTAGGAGGCATATTAAGGAGGTGAAAAATGAACAAGCCAATGAGAATAGGCTTGAGGTCAAGCGCTTTAATCGTTCTACTGATACTATCCCTGTTAGGTGCGGGAACCGTCATGGCAGGACAAAATCAAAAAACCAATGGGGAAGCCATGACCCTGCATCATCTCCAAATGACCTTTCTCAACCATGGCTTAGGAATGGTTGTGGCTGGATCAAACTTGATGATGCTTGCGGAATTGTCGAAAACTCCGGAAGTGGATCCTGTGCTGAAAAAACATGGGTTGTTAGGGTTTCAAAAAGGGAAAAAACTGATCCAACGTGCATTGAGTGGACCGGAAATGATGGCACTGCATGAGGAAGACCACTCCAAGGCATCGCCGCAAACCATGACCTATGTGCATTCCCTGGGCAAAGCCATGTTGGCATATGTCGAATTGTTAGAACATATGCATGCGGCGCATTCCTCGGACCCCGAGCAAATTAGGGCACTCCATCATATGCATATGGGCTTGAATCATGCGTTGGGGATGGCTGAAAGAGCAAGTGATCTGATCCTTCTAGGGGAGATGGGCATGGAGCCTACCGAAGATGTTGAGGATATCAATTATGGCCAGATGATGATTGCTCATGCTCAAACATTATGGAAGAAACTTCTCGGACAACCGATGAAGAAGTTGATGGTAGGGAAGGAAAGTGCTGAAGAAGCAGAGGTAATGACCAGGACGCACTCGATTGGAACGGCCGGTGCAAAAATTCTCAATCTGTTTGCATCGAGACCACACGATTAGCATGAAAGCCTTTCATCCATACACGTCTAGAAGAAGGGAGTCGTAAAAACTACGTCAAGCTCACGATCCAATAAATTGTAAAAATTTAGACTGTATCTGTCAGGCATTATCTTTTGAAGCTCAGGTTCGGTGAACAGGTTCGTGGCCTGTGCCTTTTTTCCCAGTCATTCCCGCCGGCAGTGAGCGGGAATCCATTTTGTCTCTTACTACGCTCGCATTATGAAGCTGAGGATGAGAGAAGAAAAACCTGGATCCCCGCTAAAAACTGCGAGGATGACAAGCGGGTGACCCTGACGGCAACCGACTCTATTCACAAATTCATCTGGCAGTGTCTGAAAAATGAAATGCAAGTTTTTACAATTCATTCCAGTCGTGGTGATTTGCTCGGTCTTTTCCCCATCTATGTCCCCTCTTCCGGTGCTGGATACGGAATAGCCCTACTCCCCTAATGTCCCTTCCCCTGGCCACTTTGGAAATAGGTTAGCATCTCGCCATACCCCTCGAGTTTTTGGCCGAGCACATAGATCCTTCTTATCCTCGTCGCTCTCGTCCAACCAATGCTGTTTCAGGGCTGTACCTCTCCAGGGACTGATTTTACTGATGTCGTCATCCCTTCGGGCGTCATGGTTATTTCAACTAATTCCTCAATCCGAAAGGCTGAAGCTCTCTTTCCGGTTTCCCCAGGTAACGGTACCCGCACGACTTCCCCATCTGACTTTTCAACAACCAGCACATTTTCTACGATTTCTATGATCTTTCCCTGAAAGGTTCCGGCTTCTTCTGGCGCGGTATCAAACTCATGTGCAGCATGAATTATAACTGAATGGAAGGTCAGAATGAGTAAAGTAACAATGGCCCACGCCCATATCTTTTTTATCACCCCACCTTTTTCCTCCTTAAAAAAACGCATGCGATTCTCCGCACTAGACAATCTATCCTGATAAGAGTTCTTTCGGATCATACGGAAATTATGGTCTTACCGATGGAGCTTCCTCCTTCTGAACAGAAAAACCTGATGGAGGTCTATTGAGCGTCTGACAAGAAAGACCGGGAAAGAGGCAGACTCAACAGTCTTGTCATGCTGAGCAGCGCGAAGCCTCTGGCAGCGCCCCTTCGCCTATGTTCAGGGCAGGCATGGCCTGGTTGGGCTAGGCCCAGATCCTTCGACTCCGCGAGGCTTCGCTCAGGATGACAAGGTGCGGGGCAGAGCCTTTGCGAAATCTGCACTCGTTGAAAGGGCAAACCATAAATTAGGAATGATCCGTTCTTTCTTTATGGGAATGTTGAAGAATCTGCCAGCAGCGTTCCCTGGCTTTGCCGAAGCGGCTCGCACAGACAGATGTCCCCATTTTGCCGTCCTCACGTACTGAGAGTACGCTCCGCGTGTCAAGCCTACACCGCCGAAGTGAGCTATGAAGGCCGGGAATGGCTGCGGCCTTTCCTTCGACTCTGTTCAGGACAGAGCTTACCGCATCTCCTCTCGACCTTCTTTGCGCAACTTTTCCTGTTCAGTCTGAAAGGGTAGTGCCCCAACGTGAATGGCATTGTTGATTTTTTTGATACCAAACACCGATTTAGCAGCTTTTCCCGCTGCGATCTTTTGTCCCTTCGTGTTCACCGAGCCCGATAATGTGACGACGCCATTTCTTGCTCGGACGCGCAATGTATCGGTCTGTTGGCGGAGCGCATCCACATTCCGCAATGTGCTCCACACCGCTTTTTGAAGGTGATGGTTTTTCGAGATTGCCGTATCGACCAGGATGCGGTTGAGGATCTCCGTGACCCCAGGGACCGTATTTGCAATCACAGTGGCCAACCCTTTCTGGTCAGCCGTCTCGACTTCACCGTAGAGCGTCACATGCCCCTGATGGCT
>Ga0114931_10007219_pt1 | contig 13588 bp, 8 predicted proteins | sample 2SBtaG_FD_89579 | JGI IMG/M metagenome (GOLD analysis project Ga0114931, IMG submission 89579) | Deep subsurface microbial communities from Kolumbo volcano to uncover new lineages of life (NeLLi) - 2SBTROV14_V59a metaG | ecosystem: Environmental > Aquatic > Marine > Volcanic | place: Kolumbo... | reverse complement strand
CATAGTGATCATACCTTCGTCTGCCGAGGTTTGGATTGCTGTTTTAATCTGAGCAATTTTATTTTCCCTGATCATGTTAGCCACAGCCGGGTTGTTGATCAATATTTCTCTAGCCGCCACTCGACCACCACCAACTTTAGGCAAAAGCTTTTGTGAAATAATGCCCCTAAGAGTCATGGACAGCTGTAGTTTTACTTGGGCTTGCTGATGAGGCGGAAAGCTGTCTATGATCCTATCTATGGTCTGGGCGGCATTGAGAGTGTGCAAAGTCGCCAGCACTAAATGCCCTGTTTCTGCTAGGGTAATAGTGGCAGCAACTGTTTCTAAGTCTCTCATCTCACCCACCATGATCACATCTGGATCTTGCCTTAAAATATGCTTTAAACCTTGGGCAAAGCTTAGCATGTCAGTACCTAGCTGTCTCTGCCTGATAATGCATTTCTTAGGGCGGAAAATAAATTCTATAGGATCTTCCAGCGTCACAATATGCGCTGACTGTTCAGTGTTTATCAAATCCACCATAGCAGCTAGAGTGGTGGATTTGCCGTGTCCCGTAGGACCGGTTACTAAAATCAAGCCTTCATCCAGCCTGGTTAAATTAAAAATAGTAGGCGTTGCGCCTATGTCTTCAAGTTTTGGCACAACAGAAGGTATGATGCGTGCTACCAAGCCTAGGTTGTTTTTCTCATAGTGACAGTTAACTCTAAATCTGGTTTCATCTTTTAGCTGATAGGAAACATCTAGCTCTTTTTCTTGCACTAAACGTTCTTTTTGCTGCGGTTCCAATAATTTATAAATCAATTTCTCAGCGCTGACGCGGGTTACTGGCGCTTCATTTTTGATTTCATGGAGCCTGCCATCAATTCTAATAATAGGCGGCGAGCCCACCACTAAATGTACGTCAGAAGCTGCTTTTTTAGCAGCTAATTCAAATATTTGGGATAATTCGAGCATAAGTTTATTGCATAAACACTAAAAAACTAAAAAACAGAAAAACTATTAAACAATTGTTTTTAAGCTATTTAATTATACAACACTTTATACAAATTAAGCCAATCAGTTATTGACAGCTCCTGAGCTCTAGATTTTTCAGATAAATTAATCTTATTAAAAGCCTCTGATATTATTTGTTGAGAAAAACTCAATGCTTTGAAATTATTTTTTAAAGTTTTTCTCTTGGCCCAAAAACCTGTTTTGACTAATTTAAAAAATAAATCTTCGTTTATTTTTAACTGACTGCTTTGGTCAGTCCACAACACATTTTTTTTCATCTTTAATTTGACAACCGTTGAATCAACTTTAGGCTGTGGGTAAAACAATGTCTTCTTAGCCTGCATCACGACTGACGGATGTGTATAAAATTGTACTAAAACAGACAATAGAGACATCTGCCCCGGCTCAGCGACTAATCGCTCAGCCACTTCTTTCTGTATCATAATAACCAACAACTCTGGTTTAAATTTTTCTGCAAATAAAAACTTCCATAAAACTGGTGAGGTAATCTGGTAGGGCAGGTTTGCTACTAATTTATAGTTAGTAGCTAATAGCTTATTAGTAGAAAATTTTAGTATATCTTGATTAACTACTTCCACTTTCTTCAGTTTTTCAGTTTTTAAGTTTTTTAACAGCACCTCTACCAGTCGCGGGTCTTTTTCAACAGTCATAACTTGCTTTGCGAGCTTAGCTAACTCAAAAGTCAAAACACCAAGGCCTGGCCCAATCTCAAGCACTGTATCTGCTCTAGATAATTCAGCAGCTTTGCTAATTTTATCTATAACTTTTTTGGATAACAAAAAATTCTGCCCTAAAGTTTTAGTAGGCCGTAAATTATTCCCAGCCAATAATTTTTTGATAGTTTTTAAGTCTGTTAAATCTATCATCAGGCTACAATGTTTACTAATTTGCCTTGAACAAATATTACTTTCTTTGGCTCTTTGTTTTCTAAATATGGTTTTATCTTATCTGAATTTAAGGCTAGTTTTTTTGCTGCTTTTTCGCTTATGTCAGCTGAGGTTTTCATCTTATCTCTAACTTTGCCATTAATTTGTATCACCAGCTCTATCTCGTCTTCTTTGGCTAATTTTTCTTCATACTCAGGCCAAGGCTCTAAACTAATTATATTATCACCGCTCTTGCTTTGGTCTGTTTTTTGTACTTGTTCAAATAATTCTGAGGTTATATGGGGAGCAAAAGGATGTAATAATTTCAAGAATTCAAATGCGTGTTCTATATTAAATACTCCTGTCTCGCCTTTTGACTTTCTGCCAAGGATAAAATTTGTATATTCCATCATTTTAGCAATAGCTGTGTTAAACTTCATGTTTTCAATATCAAAAGTTACAGATTTAATAAGTTTATGGAGCTCGCGTTTAGACTTAGAATTAGCAGTATCACGTGATTGGGAAAAATTATCAATAAATTCCTGGTACAGCTTCCAAACCCGTTCTAAAAACTTACGTACTCCAATCATACTCTCAGTGTTCCAAGCTATAGCCTGATTAAATGGGCCCATAAACATTTCATAAACCCGTAAAGTGTCAGCGCCAAGTTTTTCAACTATCTCGTCTGGGTTAATAACATTACCCCAACGCTTGCTCATCTTGCGGCCATCGTCTGCCAAAATAAGACCTACATGCTTTAATTTTTGAAAAGGTTCGTCTTTGTCCACTACCTTAATATCAAATAAAAACTTATGCCAGAAACGAGCATAGATTAAGTGCCTAGTAGCATGTTCAGCTCCGCCTACATATAAATCAACTGGCGACCAATGCTTCTCTAGTTTTTTATCAACCAAGTGTTTATTGTTTTCAGTATCTATATAGCGCAAATAATACCAACAAGAGCCTGCCCATTGGGGCATGGTATTGGTTTCTCTTTTACCATTACCTCCACACTGAGGACACTTTGTGTTTACCCATTGATCAATATTTGCTAATGGCGATTCGCCTGTGCCTGTAGGTTCATAACTTTTAACTTCAGGTAATTCAACTGGCAATTCATCCTCTGGCACTGGTACGACACCGCACTTTTCACAATGAATCAAAGGTATTGGCTCACCCCAATAACGCTGTCGCGAAAAAACCCAATCCCGCATTTTATAATTAACTGCCTTTTTACCTATGTCCTCTTTTTCCAGCCATTTGATAATTTTCTCTTTGACCTCGGCCGTAGCTAAGCCATCGTACTCACCAGAGTTAATTGCTATACCCTCGCCTGTATAAACTTCGTTTTTAATATCAACACCATCAATAACTTTTATAATTTCTAAATTATATTTCTTAGCAAACTCAAAGTCTCGCTCGTCATGAGCTGGTACGGCCATGATCGCCCCAGTACCATAAGAGGCAAGCACATAATCAGCTATCCAAATCGGAATTTCTTCCTTTGTGGCTGGATTGATAGCCTTGATACCTTTTAGTTCCACGCCGGTTTTTTCTTTGGTTTCTTGCCTTTCTAATTCAGTTTTCCTTAATGACATTTTGATGTATTTATCCACCTCTTCCTGATTACTGATTATTGATTCCTGGTTACTAAGGAGCGAAGCGACGAGTTCATGCTCCGGTGCCAGCACCATATAGGTCGCGCCAAATAGCGTATCAGGCTGAGTAGTAAAACCCTCAATTTGAAATTTAAAATCTGCCGTGCCCGCCAAAGCTGCGCCTTGGCGCTGCGGGCGGGAAATTTGAAATTTTATTATCGCTCCTTCTGATCTGCCTATCCAGTTTCTCTGCATCTCCTTTATAGAATCTTCCCAATCAAGCTTGTCTAAGCCCTCGAGTAATCGATCAGCATAGTCAGTAATTCTTAAAACCCACTGGCGAATTGGGCGCTGCTGCACTTCGCTCCCGCATTGTTCACATTTACCATGTTCTAAATCTTCATTGGCAATACCTGTTTTGCAAGAAGGACACCAATTAATTGGCTCTTCTGACTGGTAAGCTAAACCTTTTTTGAATATTTGCAGAAAAATCCACTGCGTCCATTTATAATATGATGGATCCGTAGTGTTAATCTCCCTGCTCCAGTCATAATCAAGACCGATTATTGAAAGTTGTTCTTTAAAAGTTTGTATGTTTATTTCTACTGCTTTGGCTGGATGTATCTTATTTTTTAAAGCATAATTCTCAGCAGGCAAGCCAAAAGCATCCCAACCCATTGGATGAAGTACTTCGAAATCATTCATCCGCTTATAACGAGACACAACATCAGTAGCTATATAGCCTTTAGGGTGGCCAACATGTAAACCAACCCCTGAAGGATATGGAAACATGTCTAAAACATAAAATTTATCTTTGCCGCTATCCTTGGTTTTGAAAACTTGTTTCTCTGCCCAATATTCCTGCCATTTAGATTCAATTTTTTTGTGGTCGTACTTGCTCATGCCCGGTAGTAGTCCCGCACTTTTTAAGTAGTGTGAGAGTTTTTAAAGTTAAATAATATTATTATCCCGGTTGTGAAAACAAGTAATAAAGTACGTGGATCACTACCGGGCATATTTTATAAATGTAGCAGTAAAAATCTAAATTGACAAATGTTTGCCTTTTTGCTATTTTAATCAGCAGTAAGGAATATTTTGAGGTTTCTCTAGTAGTCCTTTTAGCTAAAATTAGCTAAAAAAAGCTAGTTAAACCTAATCCTGCCTTATTAGTATACAGCTTAAAAAAACAGCGCTTAGAATTGTGATTTGGCTGATCAACGGGATGGTGTTTCTAGTGAAAACACTGACCTGGTTTTTTTTACTACCAATTAAATTCTTTTATGATCTAGCCAAGAGCGGTATTATCAAATTCATTGTCATCTTATATAAATCTTGGCGCTGGCTAAAAAAATATTTACTGTCTAGCATTCAGGCAAAAAAACTAGGCGCAGACAAAGGCTTACTCTCTGTCCCTAATTTTATCATTATCTTAACTGGCTTAGTTTTGTTGTTTAATATTCAAAGCCAAGTCCAGGTTAGAGATTTTGCATCTAATAGCTTGCTTGACAGGCTTTTCAATCAAGTAGAAGAACTGACTGTCATAGAATCTGTCTCAGCTCAAGGCTACAATGAACCTCCAGCAGAACTGCTAGCTGCCATTGAAACCAACACCAACCAGCTAGCCAACCTAACTACTACTACAAAAGATTTGCAGGAACTGCAGCCAGAGGATTTATCAAATGGCGCACTAGTGCGGCCTAACATCGCTAGTACTGAGGTTGCCACGCGTGACCAAGTTGTAACTTACATAGTGGAGCAAGGAGATACCATAAGTAATATTGCCGAAAAACATGGCATATCTTCAGCTACTATTCTTTGGGCCAACCACCTGTCTGCGCATTCTATAATCCGTCCAGGTGAAAAGCTTAAAATCCTGCCAACTAGCGGCATTTTGCATGTTGTAAAATCTGGAGAAACCCTATCAGCCATAGCTAAAAAATATGATGTAGACGCCGATGAAATAGCAAAGGCAAACGAGCTTGTCTCAGAGCATCAGTTACAAATCAATCAAGCGCTTATTGTGCCTGGTGGCAAGCCACCTGTAACCCAAACCCGTACCACGCAACTGGCTAAATTTAACAAAATTTTCAGTTCCTCTCCCGTGGTGCCTTCAGGCTCTGGCTTTATCTGGCCAACAACTTCTAGAAGAATTACCCAGTATTATTGGCTGCGCCATAAAGCCATCGATATAGCCGGCCCTACTAGTATAACTATCGTGGCTAGTAAAGCCGGGCGTGTAGAATACTCTGGCTGGTCTAATGGCTACGGTTATAATGTGCTAATCAACCACGGTGGCGGTATTAAATCCAGATATGCTCACCTGCGACAGCTGTGGGTTAAAACTGGTCAGCAGGTTAAGCAGGGCCAAGGCTTAGGCAAAGAAGGCTCCACTGGCCACTCTACAGGCCCGCATTTACATTTTGAGATAATAATTAATGGCAAGAAGGTTAATCCGTTATCTTATCTATAGGTTAAAATCAATTTATTAAAGCTTAAATATTTAAGCGATTTATTTACCTGTCCTGCGTTACCCTGAATACTTCTGCCACACTAGTTTTACCAGCTAAAGCCTTGAGTATGCCATCTTGCGCCATAGTTAGCATGCCCTGCTCCTTGAGCAGTTTTTTTATTACTAATGATGACATTTCCCCAGTTAATATAACATCCTCTAGCTGAGGGTTCATAACAAAAATCTCAAATATGCCCAAACGCCCTTTATAGGCTAGTCCGTGGCATTGAGCACAGCCATGAGCTGTATAAAACTTAAGCTCGGCTGGCAAACCCTGTTTAACCTTATCAGGCATTTGTTCCATAAGTTTATCAACTCGATTTTGAGTTTCTGGGTCTAGTTTTACTTCCTCCTTACAATCCTGGCATAAAATTCTCACCAAACGCTGGGCTATGATGGTGTTGAGAGCTGGGGCCAATAGGTATGGCTTAGCGCCCATAGCCAGGAACCTAGGGATTGCTCCAGCCGCATCATTAGTATGCATAGTTGATAGTACTAGGTGGCCAGTTAAAGCAGCATTAATAGAAATGGTTACTGTTTCTTCATCCCGCATTTCACCGACCAAAATCACATCCGGGTCTTGCCTAACCAGTGAACGCAAACCGACTGAGAAGTTGTATTTAGCCTCTGGGTTTACCTGGCTCTGGTTAATGCCTTCTATTTCATACTCAATAGGATCTTCTATGGTTAAGATTTTAATTTCTTTGGTGTTGAGTTTGCTAAGAATTGCATAAAGCGAAGTAGTCTTACCTGATCCTGTGGGCCCTGTGACGATCAGCATGCCGTTAGGTTTTTTTATTTCTTTAGATAAAATATCAAAGTTATACTGGTCTAGCCCCAGGTCTTCTATGTTGAGCCTGGTAATATCAGAGCGCAAAATACGCATAACAATACTCTCTCCATAATTGGTAGGCAAAGTAGAAACACGAACGTCGACTTTGCCTTCAGGCCCGCCTTGCCGTGAGGCAGGCATAGCTATGACAAAGTGCCCGTCTTGCGGACGGCTGGTTACATTGAGCTTGAGCTTAGATAAAAGTTTTATTCTAGAAGCTATGGGCTTGTACATAGCCTTTTCCAGACTGGCAGCATCCTGTAGGATGCCATCGATCCTATAGCGTAGCTCAACAGACTTTTCCTCTGACTCTATATGTACATCTGAAGCATTAAGCTGCAAAGCGGCTGCTATAACCACATTGAGCAACTCAGAAGTGTTTATGTGCTTTAGCGAGTCAGATAGATCTGTTAGTGTCTGGACATTGGCAAAGCGCTTTAAATCCTCAGAGGTCATGTCTATTTTAGTGGTAGTTGGTCTAAAGTGAGGTAATTTTTTATACTGATCCACAGACTCTTCGAAGCTATCTTGACTAACCAAATATATTTTAACTGGGGTATGGTGCCTGGCACCGAGCCGTTTTTTAAGTTCCTCAACTCCTGCAGATTCAGGGTTAAGCGCAGCAATTCTCATTTCTTGATAAGGTACATAGTAAAAACAAACTGCCTTTTTTGTCACAGCTTCATGCTCTGGGATCAGTTGCAGTATGTCTGGATCAATACTGACTCCTTGCATACTAAGATAGCCTAGGCTTAATTCCCTAGCTTTGTTTAAGGTTTCCAGCTCCAAATCCCTGCGAGACAACTCTGCCATTTTAGACTGCAGCTGTGATTGCTTAGTATCAGAAGCTAAATCCAAACCATGCTCCCCTTCACCCAAATCAGCATCTGCTTGCCCGCCGGGGTCTTGACGAAGGTGGGAGCTTGCCGAAGGGTTGCCGTTAGCTGCTTTATTTTGTTTTAACAAATCATCGATATTTGTCGTCATATTAAATTTATTCTAACATTTTTTTTAAATAAACTAAACTATCCGTTATAGATCACAAATAATGTTACCAAAAAAAACCTGGCGGATAGATCATAATTCGGTAACAGTTAATTATGATCTATAATGCTCAAAACAAAAGTAATAAAAAACCAAGACTAAATTTCATCTCAGTTTTATTGGCTTGATATTTTATATTACTCAACTTTTGCTTGCTTGCGGGCTGACCAACTTTCAGCTAAACGTAAAAGTTTAGGGATGATGGTGCCTTCTGTCAAGCGAGTAAAGAGTATCACCCAAGCAGTGGTTTTAAAAACTGACAAGATAGCGCCAAAAATAAACACAGTTATAACCAAAACTAAACCGCCAAGTATAATGGCCAAAACAAATAAGCTATTAATCGTAAAGTAAACTCCCAAAAAGCCAAGGATTAAAAATGGCAATAAAATAAACAACGCACTTATCAGCAAGCCCAGTCCAGCTAAAATATTTATTATAAACAATACAACCGCCATTTCTATAGAAACTATCCAGTTCTTTTTAAACAATTCCCATGACTCTTTGACAGACATCTTAATCTCGCTGTTTTTCACTACCACAAACATAATGGCATACTGTACCAGCAAAGCTATAATGATAGCCACTGGTATAAAAATCATGAAAGACACAACCAGTAAAAACCACTGCCAGACCAGGTTCTGAGTAGCCACATACAAGAAAAAGAAAGGCAGACCCAAGATTACTAGAAGCAAATAAGTTATAACCCTAGTGGCGACATTGAGCCAGAGTACAGGCCAAAACTTAGCTAAGCCCCGCTGCCAACTTTCTTTGAAGCTGGTCGGTTGGTTTTTATGTAGCCTGAAACCACCAGAGATAAGCCCTCCCTGGGTTACAATGGCTAGCCATAAAATAAACAGACCAAAAACTAGAATCAACAGCAAAACCAAGAACGAAGCGAAATTCAGGTTACTTAACACCTCAACAAAAGAAGCTCCTATGGCTCCGATAGAACCTTGGGCAAACAAGCTATTTAGATTCGTGATTATAGCCCCTTGGTTCTGCACTGAGGCAATGTTGTTTATCAGTATGTTAAAAATACCGCCATTGCCGAGTACGGCGGCAAACAAGCCAAACAGCCATAACCAGCGGCTATGCCAGGTGATCTGCCAAGCTTGTTTTAAGATGTTTCGATAAATAGTCATAGTCTCGCCTGAGTCGAGCCTGACTCGACTTTTTGTTTACTGTGAATAAGTTATTAAATAGTTAAAAAAGAAAGCTGTTAGAAAATGCTTTTATCACTATACACCCACCCCTAAATCTACTAAGTATTTTTTGAATTTAACCATACACTTATTATAGCTGAATCCCACCAAATGGCAACTCTTGAGACAACCTTATTTGAAAATTTAAACTTCCATTTTCTGTAATTAAGACTAAGATACGCAGGCCAGGTAGTATGGTCTGCTCCATATTGCCGGCTAAGGTTTTGGTAGTTACTGTGGTCTGGTTATCAACGGCTAGGTAATCAGCCTGTACTGCAAACTGTCGGCGGGCAGATGCTTCCTGACTAAGGCTCTCCAGTCCATTTACTGAGAGTGCCCAGTTAAGCTGAAAGGAATTGCGCTCCAGAGCTATGGTCGGCTGGTTATTATATTGCAGATTGGCCAAGCTAGCCAGGACTTTATTGCTCTGGCTTGACAAAAAGTTGAGGTTGATCATTAGGCTGTGTCCAGCTTCATCTTGCAGCAAGAACTGTTGATTGCTGGTTTGCGTTGTGTTAACTAGACTTAGATTATCTATACCTGTGACTCTTAAACTTTGCACATCTGGATCAAAGAAGATGGCTGCTTCTGGTGGAGTTTTATCAATATTTATACTAAAAGTCTGGTCTGGCTCTAGATTACCCAGTTTGTCTACTGAATGAAAAATAACTGTACTAGCACCTTCAGTACTAACTGTAAAAGGATTGGTATAGACTTGAAAAGTCTGGCCATTATCCAGGCTAAAGAGGGTTTCATAGACTCCTATACCACCTGAATTGTCATTAGCAGCTAATGTTACAACCACATCTGAAGTAAACCAATTATTAGTTCATTGATCGCCTGTGAGCATAGCTGTAGTTGTGGGTGGTGTGATGTCTATACTTGTTGGATCACTCAGAATAGCTGTGGGTTGAATCTGTGTTTCCCTGATGCCATCGCCATCTTGATCAAGCGTTAAGGTGAGAGTGCCTGTGGCATTGGTAAAAAATAGTTCTGCAGTAGAGCTGGGACTGTCAATAGGCACATTAACATAAGTGATTAAGTCTTGGGTTGTGGTACCTCTGAGAGTCCTGATTTTTAGGTCAAACAACCCTGTACTGGTGGCTTCAATGAATAACCTATAGATATCATCTGGTGGGACAAAAGCAAAATCATTATCTAGTATTTGTTCAAATCTACTATTAGGGATTTGTAGGTCAATATCACCTGTTGTGGTGGCTCCTACGTGATTATTTGATGAGTCAAAGATGTGAAGATTAACTGGGCTATGGGTAGAGAAAAGGTATCTAGTCACTGATTGTTGTTCAGTGAAACAGTCTGAGACTGACTGGGAAATACTAGATACTGGGCTGTCAAAATCATTATTTAAAATATTGATAATCTGCTGAATTGGTTCTGGCTTTCTAACCAAGTCAGTGTGGTTAAAGGCTGCTGCTTGAGAAAGAACATAATAACTCTTATCAACTGTTAAGCCAGAACCGACAGCGCTAATAAATGGCACTGTGCCATCGCCATTTGTACTAAAAATATTGACTTTGTCATTAGCATAAACATTGAACGAGCCAATAGTGTCCTCATTACCACAGCCGACTATCTGATATACTTCTGTGTTTAGACTTGAAATATTATCTAGAGATTGATGAAATTGATCGGCTTGATTTAATATTGACCTACGGCTGTCATTTGGATCTGGAATCAAAAACTCAGTAGTTTTATCATAATCAAGTAATTCACCTTGTGAATTGCCAGTAAAATCAACTACATAAGCTCCTCCGCCTGGGAAGTTTAAATAGTCCCGACTGGGCAGTAGTTGATAAATAGCTGGCATATTTTGGGTAATGGTTTTGACTCTTTGAGGATTTAAGATATTAAAGGTAGCAAACTCGAAACCCATATTATCGCCATAGTTTAAAGCTTTAAACGCTTTGGGTGCTCCGAGCTGTGGCACGCCTACTAGAATTAGCTGATCAATATTAACTGAACTAGTATTACTAGCATAAAGTTTACTCACTAAACCGCCTTGGCTATGGGCTACAATATCTACCTTGCTAGCGCCTGTTTGGGCAAGCACTTCGTCTACTTTTTGGTCTAATAATACAGCTGTATCTTCTATGTTTAAGCGCCAATCATAGGGGAAGACGAATAGGTCTGTGCCTTCTTCGTAACCATTATTTATTAATTCTTTGATTAAAGAATCAAGGTAAATAAACTCAAAATTTATATTAAACTTTTCTACTTCTTCCATTCGAATTATATCAGTTGCTTTTATCGGATGTAAAGGATCTGGTTGTCCACTTTGAAGTATTTTAAGTTCATCAAGAAAATCATCTTCAAATGAATCCACTAACTCTTGAGCTCTAGGCCAAATCTCCTCAAGTGTCCCATCATCTCTATTGAGTTTACTGCCCACAATCCCCGGTACCAGTATAACTGGCTCGCGGGTGGGTGGTAGCGTATCACCCAGCTTAGCAGTGAACATACCGTGAGAGCTAGTTAAGATATCACTACCAAAAACCACTGATCCGCCAAATACCCCAGTCATAACAACATTATCAGCTGAATCATGTGCTATCCCCCTAGTTAGACTAAAACCTGTTGTCCCTTGATCTACCTGCTTGGCAAACACAAGGTCTCCTATAGAAGAATATTGAACTATATAACTGTTATGTATATTCAAATTGCCAATAAGAGTCTGTTCATCGGGCTCACCGCTATTGATAACTATGTTATTTAAGAAACTGCCAGCAACTGTGCTATTGCCCTGGCTGTCTACTGTCACGTCAAACGCATTAACATGACTGTTGCCTGTCAGACTCCTAACCCAAATTAGTTGGCCTTGAGTATCATACTTGACTAAAGCCGTGTCTACTGGACCAATATTAGTCAGACTCACTGCATTTGGTTCACCAGGAGCAAAAGTAACCGTATCAGCATAACCACTAAAAACAAAAATATCTCCATTGGCAGCTACAGCCAAAGAAGGTGTAGATAATATGACAAAATTTCCTGTTGCTTGTTTAGCCCAAACCAATCTAGCCTGATCATCATACTTGGCTATAAAGAGATTATTATCAAGACCGGCCTGATAAGTAGTTTCATTAGTCTCACCAGCTCCAAAGACCACTGTGTCCATAAACCCGCCAGCCACTACAAAGCCACCATCAGAATCAGCTTCAATACTAGTGCCCTGATCATTAGAAATGCCGCCTACCTTTTTCACCCAAATCAACTCACCAGTAGCTGTGTTAAGTTTGGCTATGAATACATCTTTACCGCCAGCACTAACTAGAACAGTCTGGTTTAACTCTCCTGGGCCAAATGTGGCAGTTAGAGAAAAATCTCCGATAACTAAAGGATTGCCACTACTATCTATCGTAATACCTTCACTATAAATATTACCCGTTCCACCAGCCCTGGTTGCCCACAGAAATAAACCTGTCGCATCGTATTTAGCTGTAAACATGTTTTCACCAGCCTCACTAGTTAAAGATAATTCGTTAGCTTGGCCTGAAGCAAAAGTAATCGTACTTTGAAAACTGCCTGTAACATAGATATTGTCAGACGCATCCACTGTCAGGCCAAGGATCTCATCAAACTTAGTAGCACTAAGTTGTTCACTCCAAAGCAAATTTCCAGTCGGCGAGTATTTGGCAATCACAAAATTTTCATCAAGCCGGCCTGTCACAACAATATTATCCTGGCTACCAACAGCCACTGCATTACCTCCATCAAGTGCAGTGGACACGCTGGCTGCTATCTCCCTAGCCCAGGCAAAGTCTGGAGATGTTTGGGCGTAAGCAGTATTTAAACCACTTAAAACAAAAACAGCGAAGGTAATAAGAAGACCTAGGCTGGGTGAAAACTTAGTAAAGCTCATATGATTGACTTATGTTTTTATAATTTATAAAAATAGATTAAAAACTTTTAAATAGACAATTTTAAAAGAAAAAGAATCCATCATTAGATAACCATCGCTAAAATACAAAAGCTAAAAACAAAAATGGTAGAAATACTCCTAAAGAATTATGGACTCCAATTAGACAATGCTTTAGCTACGCCTAAAAGTAATAAAAACATTACAATATAAACCCCTAAAGAAAAGAAAAGAAAAGAAAAGAAAAGAACCACTGGGTTTCTTTGGTGATATTTTTTATAAATTGGTAACAAAAAGTATATTATAAATGGAATAATACTAGACAAAACTATGTACAAAATTCCGTGGTACAAAGAGCTTCCTCTTAAAGTTGTAGGCAAGATAGCCTCTAATAATTTAAAACCTAAAAAGCCAAAGTTACTAATAAAAAACATTGGCCCAAAAAAGAATATTAGGCCAAATCCAAACCCCACCCCCAAATCTATTAAGTATTTTTTTGCTTTAGCCATAAATCTGCGCTTTGATGTTAATTTTAAGCAGCAACACCTGCTAATTTTGATGAAATATTTATCTTTTTCTTAGGTCCCACTATAGCCTCAAATTCCTCTTTTTCTAGAGTTTCTTGTTCAAGTAATTTTTTCACAATCTG
>Ga0114931_10007218_pt1 | contig 13589 bp, 9 predicted proteins | sample 2SBtaG_FD_89579 | JGI IMG/M metagenome (GOLD analysis project Ga0114931, IMG submission 89579) | Deep subsurface microbial communities from Kolumbo volcano to uncover new lineages of life (NeLLi) - 2SBTROV14_V59a metaG | ecosystem: Environmental > Aquatic > Marine > Volcanic | place: Kolumbo... | reverse complement strand
GTGCCCCCTGCAGGATTCGAACCTGCGACCCCCGGATTAGGAATCCGATGCTCTATCCTACTGAGCTAAGGGGGCATTGGGCATTCCAAGCTAAAACCAAATAATTTAAAACGTCATTAAAAACAAAGCAATCCCAAAGATATTTTAGAAATCAACGCATAAACAAACAATAACCTGTCAATCAAATCAACCTGAAAATAAGATATGCTTTACAAATTCCTTCTTTACCTATATTTTAGGAGGATATTACAATGCGATAAATAAATTTTGCCGATACTTACCACCCGTTGGAATATATCTAAATATCGGCAAAACAGGCATTTAAACAGGAGTGGCTAAATGACGATTTTAGTAATAGTTGTTGTTCTTACCATTTTTATTTCCGCGAATTGTTCCCTTTACGAAGCAGTGCTTTATTCTGCCCGGATAAGCACTTTGGAGTCGCTCAGAAAACGAGCGCCGAAAAATCAGCTTGTTGTTAAAATGATCGAAATGAAGAAGAACATTTCTAAACCGATTGCTGCAATTCTCATTTTGAACACAATCGCCAATACTGCCGGCGCTACAATTGCCGGCATGTACGCAGCAGAAGCCTTCGGCGGAAACTGGGTGCCGGCTTTTTCGGTTGCGTTTACATTGGGCATTCTCTTTTTCTCGGAAATTATTCCAAAAACAATCGGCGTTGTAAAATGGCAAAAAATTTGGAAATTTATTGTCATTCCGGTGCAGGTGATGAAAACAGGGCTTTATCCCCTGATTTTTATTACTGAAAAATTCACCGGCTTTTTCACAAAAGACCACAAGCCGGTAATGGTTACCGAAGAGGAAATACTTGCCATGGTGCACCTGGGAACAAAAGAGGGTGAAATTTCCAAGGAAGAGGAAAACATTGTAAAAAACATTATAGGATTGGAGGATCGGAAAGCGCCGGAAGTGATGACGCCGCGTCCGGTTATTTTTATGCTGGAGGCGGAAATGACGGTTGCGGAAGCGGCAAAAGCACTGGAAGGAAAGGGGTTTTCGCGGGTCCCGATTTATGAAAATGACCCGGAGAACATCGTTGGCTACGTGCTCGCCCAACAGATCAATTCCTCTGAAATGCAGTCCCGTTCCGGCACAAAACTGCGCGCCATCGCCGAGCCAATGACCTTTGTACCGGAAACAAACAATTGCTTACAATTACTCACCAAATTTTTAAAACAAAGGCTGCACATGGCTATCGTGATTGATGAATATGGCGGTGTTGACGGGTTAATTACTTTAGAGGATATTCTGGAAACCATGCTGGGCACGGAAATTGTTGATGAAACTGATCAGGCGGTTGATTTACAGGAGGAAGCGCGTAAACAGGCTGCCAAACGAATCGCAAAAAAAGATGGCGGGCGGAAATAGTGCCCCTTGTTTCATTCTTTTGGGAAATCAACGACGTCGATGATCGAGTTCATCAACGCTTTACGATTTACCGGTTTGGTGACGTAACCGTCCATGCCGGCGGCAAGACACAAGTCTCGGTCGCCTTTCATGGCACGGGCCGTCAATGCCAAAACCGGCAAATGTTTTCCGCTCTCCGCTTCAGCCTGCCGGATGATCCGGGTGGCTTCTAGCCCGTCCATCTCAGGCATTTGAACATCCATCAGCACCAGGTCAAACGACTGGGCTTGGGTTGCTTTTACCGCTTCCAACCCATTGACAACCTCCGTTACTTTATAGCCCAATTTTTTCATCAAAATGACGATCAGTTTGCGGTTTACGGAGTTATCTTCCGCTAAAAGGACATTTAACGCTTTGCTTTTTAGTGCATTTTTTAATTCCGAATCATTCTTTTCAGGTCTCGCCGTTTCGCGCAGCGTATGACGGGTGATCACTTTCTGAGCCTTCCTCGCCGGCGTATTCAGCGTCAATTGAACGGCTTTTAACAAATTAATTGACGTGGGAGGCTCCGACAGGTATGTTGTGATTCCACTTTCCTGGCATCGCTGTAAATCGCCTTTTTGCCCGGAAGGAGAAAACAGAATGATTCTTGCATCGGAAGTATCGATTTGTTGCCGGATTTGTCTGGCAATCGTAAACCCGTCGGTGCCTTTAATATTGTTGTTCAGACATATTAATTTAAAACCCCGCCCGGATTTTTGCCGCTCTGTTATCCGTTTCATCGCATCATTTACTGCCGCCGTTGTCGTAACCGCAATCCCCAAATCACTTAACGCATCTGCATAAAGTTTTCGGCTGGTATCGTTGCCATCTAGCAATAACGCGGATATCCCGCGAATATTTACGTTCTCATGCGCAACGAAATGACGAACTGGCTTTTGGTTGATGGCAAATTCCGCGGTAAAATTGAATGTGCTTCCCGGCCCACCGGTCGTTTTTGAAAATTTTACTGGGTTCAAATGCTTGGCCGGGCTGTTCACCCAAATTTTACCAGCCATCAATTTGACCAGACTCATGGAAATCGACAATCCTAAACCGGTGCCGCCAAATTGCCGGGTGGTGGAACTATCCGCCTGATTAAAGGCTTCAAAAATTTGTTTTTGTTTTTCTTCCGGAATGCCAATGCCCGTATCCGACACGGCAAAATGCAATTTTACACTTTTTGAGGGATTTTCCGCATCGCGTGATTCCACGGCACAGGCTTCAAGCGTAATGTGCCCATTCGTCGTAAATTTGATGGCATTGCCGATCAAATTGACCAGCACCTGGCGCAACCTGCCCGGATCGCCAATGAGTGCGTCGGGCACATTTTCCGCCACATTCCAGCGTAAATCAATTCCCTTTTGGCGTGCCCGAAAACCCAACTCTTTCACAATGTCGTTCAGACAGTCACGCAGGTAAAAATTGATGCGTTCCAGCTCGACTTTGCCTGCTTCAATTTTAGAAAAATCAAGGATATCATTCAGCAATATCAACAATGATTTGGCAGAGGAGTCAACAATTTCCAGGTATTCCCGCTGCGTCGCGTCAAGGCTGGTATCCAAAACCAGTTCCGTCATCCCGATAATCCCGTTCATCGGCGTGCGAATTTCGTGGCTCATATTTGCCAAAAATTCTGATTTCGCCCGGGTTGAATCTTCCGCGCTTTGTTTCGCGATCTTTAATTCTTCAACTGTTTGAGACAACTGCTGCGTTTTTTCTTCCAACGCTTTTTTTGCAGTCAATAAAATATCCGCATAGTGCTGTAAAGCAACATCCGTTCGCATCTTATGCGTTGCGTGTCGTAAAATGCGCTCCAGCGTCGCCGTCGAAAGTTCATTTTTGTCTAAAAAATCACTGGCCCCGGCCCGGAATGCTTCGGCTACTATTTTTTCCGAGCTCTGGCTGGTCATCAACACAAATTCTGATCCAAAACCGGTATCTTTTAACGCTTGAATCAATTCCGTGCCGCCCTGGTCCCCAAGCAAATAATCTACAAAAACGACTTCCGGCTGAAATGTTTTGAGCATTTCCAGCATTTCCCGACCGCTCTTTTCAATCGTTTGGATTTCAATTTGCCAAACCGGCAATTTTTTGAGGTAATGTTGTATCCGTTGAGAATCTTCAACGCTGTCATCAATGATGACAACTTTAAGTATTTCCGGCACGCGATTCCATCTCCATTTATGGGTGATGTTGATATTCAACAGACCGAAGTCGATTTATGCAATTGTAAACATCATTTATTTTTTCGACGCTAAACTTTTTTAAGTTAGGAAAATCCAAATTATTATTATCCCAAAAAATGTTTTTCTATTTCAATCCATTTAATGATTTCAGTAAGTTGAGATTGAAGACGATAAGCCGCTTTCTCAAAAATATTGCGAAGGTAGACAAAATGACCGAAAGAGTTCAATCAGAAAAAGATCGAAAAGCATTACAATTTGCCATGCATTTATCCTTTTGGACGGGCATTTTAATGCTCATCATCAAAATGGGCGCCTATTTTTTAACCGGCTCTGCCGCTATTTTAAGCGACGCCTCCGAATCCGTGGTGCATATTGTTGCAGTTGGTTTTGCCGCTTACAGCATGTGGCTTTCTTTTAAACCGGCGGATCAAACCCACTTATACGGGCATCAAAAAATCAGCTTTTTTTCGGCCGGATTTGAAGGCGCAATGATTGTGATTGCGGCAATTTACATCATTTATGAAGCGATCAGCAAATGGATCGAAGGGCTGGCGTTACAGAATTTGGGAATCGGGACCGTAATTATTGCAATTGCAGCGCTGATAAACGGCGGTCTGGGCTGGTATTTACTTTCGATGGGCAAAAAGAAAAAATCGCTGATACTGGAAGCAAACGGCAAGCATGTGTTAACCGACTCTTGGACAAGCCTGGGCGTTCTGGTGGGATTAACACTGACATTGATCACCGGCTGGCTGCCGTGGGATCCTATTTTTGCAATACTCGTCGCCGCAAATATTCTGGTATCCGGATTGGAGTTGATGCGCAAAAGCATTAGCGGGTTGATGGATAAAGCGGATCCGGAAATTCAGCAAAAGATTGAAAAAATATTACGGGAAGAAGCACAACAATATGGGATTCATTTTCACGAATTAAAACATCGAAATTTAGGAAATAGCTATTGGGTGGAAGTGCATCTGTTGTTTCCGGGTGATACGCCGATTCGCGAAGCCCATCAGATTGCCACCCGTATAGAAAGCCGCATCGAGGCGGCTTTGCAGCCGTCGGCTTATGTTTCCACGCATCTGGAGGCGATCGAAGATCATCACGACATCCACGCCCGACAAAAACGCGCGCATTGATTGATCATTGATGCTTTTTCAGCGGCATTAGCAGTGGCGTCTGTTATTGCTGAAATTTGAATTTCGAAATTTGGTGAATCCGGGTTCCCAATTTCCAGTTTTAAATTTCCTGATTATAACAGATTGCTGTGCTAATGTCTCAATGCAGTAAAAAAGCGGAGCTTTTTGGAAAATAACGTTGCGAAGCAGGAGCTTCGCAACGAGAAAAAACTCGAAATTTGGTGAATCCGGGTTCCCAATTTCCAGTTTCAAATTTCAATTTTTTGTCAAACTTGCGGTATTTGCGGCATCAGTCGGAAAGATGTCTGTTAAAACAGCGAGAATTTCACATATTTGCCGGGATGTTTTTTCATATCCGTGGAAAGAGAATCCAATGATCCGGTGAGATGTACCAGGTTTTTATACAACTGCTCATCGTTTAGCAGTTTTGCCATCGTTCCGTTGTGTTGCAGCCGGTAAAGCAACGAATCCGTTTTTTCCGAAAGCGATTTGATGCGCGGGTACATGGTTTTATCCCGCATAAATTGGGCAAATGATCCGTTGCCGGAATGAAGACTGTCCAAAATGGACTGGAAGCTTTGCGAACTGCGGTTCAAACGGGCATAAAGGGTGGTATCGCGAAGCATTTTTCCGAGGCTTCCCTGCCCGTTGGCTAAACTCCCGGAAACACGGTTCATATTGTCGATCATTCTTGTTAGCTTTTGTTCTGTGCGCGTGTCAAAAAGCAATTTCCCTAACACGCCGTTGCCTTCGACCGCATTACTGGTCAATAAATTGGCGTTTCGCAAAACATCCTTAAAATCGTCAACCATTTCCGCGGCGTCATCCACAAATTGATAAAAATCAACACCGGGATCGCTGTTAATAAAATCGCCCGGCTGTAACACCGGCTGGGCCGGATCGCCGATGGTGATATCGACATATTTGTCGCCAAGAATGCCCAGCGTTTTAATCATGGCCATGGAGGAGGAAGTGATGTTTTCGCGATATTTTTTGTCAACTTTTAGTTCAATGTTAACGCCGCGCGGTGTTGATTCGTTATTGATTTTCATCCTGCCGACCACACCGATCTTTAACCCCGAAAGCGTAATAAAAGCGCCGCGGTTGAGACCCTGAGCATTTGGTAAGCTCATGTAGATTTTATATTTAGCATCGAAAAATTTTTGGTTGGACGCCACGATATAAAAAATAAAAGTTATGAGAAAAACGGCTAACCCAATCATCAGGTAAACACCCAGGGATATATTTCGGTCTTTTTTTGCAAATGCCATTTTAGTCTTCCATTGTTTCGTTAGTTACACTTTTCGGTACTTCATCAAAACCGTACCATTTGTGAATATCGGCAATCGGATCGCCGTCATAAACAATTCTGCCGGCACTGAGCATCATCATCCGCGTGACGCTATCCAGAAAATAATGGATTTCATGCGTGACAATCATGGTGGTAATGCGATCGCGATGAAGTTCACCCATCAAATCGACCACCCTTTGGGAGGACATGGGATCCAATCCGGCGGTAGGTTCATCGTATAATAAGCATTCGGGATTTTTTATGGATGCCCGCGCAATCGCCACGCGTTTTTTCATTCCGCCGCTCAATTGGGCGGGATAGTAATCTAAAAAATTCTGCAATCCCAAGGTGGTTAATTCTTGAACAACTCGTTCGTGAACTTCCTCCGGAGACATATTCATCCGTTCCCGCAAGTAAAAACCGACATTTTCTTCCACGGTTAAAGAGTCAAATAATGCGCCTTCCTGAAATACAATTCCGAAATGCCGCCGCATTTTCAGCAGTTGGGATTCGGACATTTTGGTAATATCCTGTCCGTTGACAATGATGCGTCCGGAGGTCGGGCGAATCAGACCCATCACCAACCTGAGTATGGTGCTTTTACCAGCCCCGCTGCCACCGACCAACAGCACCATTTCACCCTCTTCGATGGAGAAAGAGAGATTATCCAACACCTTTCGTTCGCCGAGGTATAACGTTACATTTTCAAATCGAGTCATTCTTAATTCCCTTAAGCGTGCAAAATCGATCAGGCAAACAGTGAGATAATCAATTTTGTTAACATAAAATCTACCAAAAGCACTGAAATAGACGTTAGCATCACGGTTAAAGTTGCGGCTTTGCCCAATCCGACCGTGCCACCGGAGACGTTGTATCCTAAATATGAGCCCACCAACCCGATCAGCAGTCCGTAAAATGGCGGTTTTATTACGCCAACCACCAAATCTTTCATGATGACGCCGTTTTGGGCGGAAAGCCAGAAGAATTCCGAATCGATACCCATCCACATCACCGCGGCAAACCAGCCGGCGATAACGCCAAAAATGTCAGCGATGATGGTCATCGGCAGCATCAGCAATATTGAGGCATAAACCCGCGGGACAATCAATCGTTTGACCGGATCGATGCCAAAAGCCCGCAATGCCTCCATTTGCTCGGACAGCACCATGTTTCCCAACTCCGACACCAGCATTGCCCCGGTTCGCCCCGCCATCATCAACCCGGTGATGGTGGGGCCGATCTCCCGGATAATGGAAATCGAGACCATTCTTCCCAGCATCAATTTTGCGCCGAACAGCTCCAGCTTGGTGCCCCACTCCAACGTGAGCACCATGCCGATACTGGCCGCTGCCGTCAGAATCAACGGAAACGCCTGGTTGCCCATGATGTGCATTTGCGATAGCGTTTCCGTCCAATAGGCAAACATACAGCGAATACTGCGGAGGACTGTCCAGGAAAAACACATGAATTTGTAAATTTCGCGGGCAATAGCGGAAATTTTGGAAGGTATCTTAATTTTCACGAATCATGTCTCATTTTTTTGTCATTCATTAACCAGCAAATATAAACGTTATCAATCACATACGCAATTCATTCAGCCAACTTATTGCTCGTCAAAATATTCATTATTAACTGTGTTAGAATTAAAAATAATAAGCCGCATTAAAATTCTATTTATTCGCGCTGGATTTTTGTTTAAATTAGTAATTTTATCATCAAACGAATTTCACGATTAACCCGGAGGGGCGTGCCGCGCGAATTGCTACATAGTTGAATCGACCGATTAAGGCGACGAGTGAAATCTTTTACACGCGTTAACATTTTTTTATTCCTGATTGCGGCAATTTCCCTTTCCATTCAACCGCTGCGAGGGCAGAACCGGCTCCCCAAAGTGTTGCTGGATGTACCGCCGGATACCCTTTTCCTGCCGGTTGATTCGCTGGTCAACGGCTACCAGTTGCCCCACAAATTTATCATTCCCAACAGCGAAAAGCTGCACATCAAAAAATTTCTGCTGCTGAAAAACATCCATTACCGCATCGACTATCGCGCCGGGCGGGTGACGCTAATCCAAACCTTGCCGAAAACCGACAGCCTGCGCATTATTTATCGCAAATTTCCATTCCCGTTGATTGACGATTATTTTCACCGGGAGTTGCAAACAATCACCCCGGGCGATTCCGCCGACGCGGACAGCGGAGAGATTGTCGCTAAAACCGTGCGTCCAAAATTTTTGGAAGACATTGAAAGCTACCAGGCAAATTTACAAAAGAGCGGCAGCATTGTGCGCGGCATTGAGGTGGGCAGCAACCAGGATTTAACCCTGAATTCCGGGCTGAATTTGCAGCTTTCCGGGCAGATTGCCCCGGATGTGGAGATTTTAGCCGCGCTGACCGACGAGAGCACGCCCATCCAACCGGAAGGAAATACGCAGACGCTGCGCGAGGTTGACAAAGTTTTTGTCAAGCTGAAAAGTCCGCATTTGGGCGGCACGCTGGGCGATTTTAATTTGCAATTTCGCGAGTCTCGCTTTGGCAATTTGCAGCGCAAGCTCCAGGGCGTTTCGGCGGAAAATATCGCTAACAATTTTCATCAGCAGGTCATTTACGGCACCTCGCGCGGGCTTTTTCATTCCAACCGATTTTTGGGGCAGGAGGGCAACCAGGGGCCGTATCTGCTCACCGGGCAAAATGGCGAGCGGGAAATTATCGCGCTTTCCGGCACGGAAAAAGTGTATGTGGACGGCATTTTGCAGGTGCGCGGGGAAAACAACGACTATGTGATCGACTACGGTCTGGCGCAAATTACCTTCACCAACAAAAAGCTGATCACCTCGGAGAATCGCATTGAAGTGGATTTTGAATACACCAGCGCTTTCCAGCGGTTCGGCAAAACATTTTTGGGCGCATCTTCTACCGGGCGAAAAATCGGCAAGCGGGTGAGTTATGATGTGCGGCTGTTCCGCGAGTGGGATGACACCAACAACCTGTTGGAAGACGACGCACCGCTCACGCCGGCCGAAGAGGCCGCCCTGGCCGCGGCCGGCGATGATCCATTTTCCGCGTTTGTCAGCGGGGCGGATTCGCTGGGTCCCGGGCGCGGCAGCTACGTCAAAGCGGATACGCTGATCAACGGCGAAGCAGTTGTTTTTTTTAAATTTGTCGGGCAGGGCAATGGCGATTTCCGGGTGCGTTTTACCGGCGTGGGCGCGGGCAACGGCGATTATGTGCGCATCAGCTTGCAGAATTTTCGCTTTGTGGGAGCAGGACGCGGAGATCATTTGCCGCTTCGCCTGGTGCCGCTGGCAACGGATAAGCGCTTCGCCGATATGGGCGTCGATGTAAAATTGTCCAAAAACTGGTCGCTCAACAGCGAATTCGCGGTCAGTTCCTTTGATCAAAATGTGTTTTCCGATGCAGATGACAACGACAACCGCGGTGGCGCATTTCAGATCACTTCCGCCCTGCGAGACAGCACTTTTCGCCTGTTCGGAAAAAAAATCGGCGGGGTGGATTTCAATGTGCGCTGGCTGCGTCAGGATTCCGCGTTTTCCCCGCTGGATCGCCCCTTGCAGCCGGAATACGCCTACAAATGGAATTTTGATCAGGCGCAGCTTTCCAACGAAGAAACCAGCGTCGAAGCCAATGGCAGCTATTCGCCGCTGCGCTGGCTGCGATTGAGCGGGAATTTCGGCAGCATCGACAAAGGCGTGGACATTTCCTCCACCCGGCAAATGGGACAGGCGCAACTGTTCCGGCACAAATGGCTCCCCGACCTCACCCTGCGCGCCGAAAATGTGCAAAGCGACACCCGTTTCAGCAGCAGCGATTGGCTGCGCCAGAATGTTTCCGTACTCAAACGCATCCGTAAATTTACCCCGCGGTATCGATTTCAGCGGGAAGATCGCCGGGTGGATAATCTGTCCGGCGGCCGGCTCACCGGCTTTATTTTTGAGGATCACCAGAGCGATGTGAACATTCGCAATTTATTCGGGATCGACTGGCTGTTTCATCATCAATATCGCACCGATTTTCTCTACGATCCCCGCCGCCGCGGCGAAACGCTCAAAAACGCGGTGACGCAAACCTATCAATTCCAGGGGGAAATTGCGGCCCAAAAGAATCTGCGCGGTCGGTTCGGTTTCACCTTTCGCGAGAAAAATTTTACAAAATTTTTTGAGCAATTGCCGGCGGACAGCCAGGCGATTTATCAAACCGATGCGCAATTTCAGGACACCACGTTTCAGGATCGCCAGAGCCATTTAGCGAATATTGAGCTGCAATATCGCAACAAATCCGGAACGCTGACCGCCCGTTGGGATTACCAAGTTGCCAGCGAATTGCAGGCCATCCGAGAGATTCGCTATTTGCGGATCGAAGACAATCGCGGCAATTTTCGTTTCGACTCCACGCTCAGCGAATTCGTGCCGGATCCCCAGGGCGAATTCATCCGCTTTTTCTTCCAAACCGGCGATTTCCGCAGCGTGATCCGCCTGGAAAGCGCCTGGCAGGTGCAGTATCGTCCCAAGCCTTCGCGCAAATCGCTGGGGTTTTGGCGCGATTTGCTGAACAAGACGTCGCTGCTATCGTACATCAAAATTGAAGAGCAGAGCCGCAATGACAACATCTGGGACATCTACCTGTTGCGGCTGAGTAAGTTTCACAATTTCGAGACATCGCTGCGCGGCGCGTACGTGCTGAATCACGATATTTTCTACAACGAGCGCAACCCGGTGTGGGGCGTGCGCCTGCGCAGCCGCTATCGCGATAATCTTTCCAACCAGTTTTTGCAGGCGGATAACAACGAAAGCCGCATTGTGTGGGAACGCTCCATCGAAGCGCGGCGGCGATTTTTCGACCGCCGGTTGAATGTGAGCATGACTTATCAGCACGGGTTTAACAAACGCTGGGTGACGGCGTCGCCCTCGCGGAATCTGAACATTTTGGCGCAGTCGTTTACGGCCGGATTTAATTATCGCCCCACGGTTCGCTGGCAGTTTCAGTTGGACGTCGAGCGCGGCGTCGATAATGACCGAAAATCCGTGAATCCGTTGAAGGTGAATTTGTGGAACATCAAGCCGCAGATCGCCTTTTCGCTTCGGGGCAGGGCGCGCGCAACGGCGAATCTCAGCTATCTCAGCGTCAGCGAAGCGGAAAACCCCGGCAATCGTCCCATCCCTTTTGAGATGGGCAACGGTAAAAAAGTGGGCGATTCCTATCTGTGGAATTTGCGGTTCGAGTATTTTATCAGCCAAAACGTGACCATCAACGCCAACTACAACGGGCGCAAGGATGCCGGGGCATTGCGCACGATTCATTTGGGCAAAGCGGAAGTGCGGGCGTTTTTTTAAAAGATGGCGTGTAATGCGGTGATGAAAATTGAGGCGTCAGGTGTAAATCAGGGGTATAATAATGTTAAGTTCCGGTCTTTTTCTTTGTTTCCAGAGATTTAACATCCAATAGATCTTGCGGTCTGCCGGCAATCTTTTTGGAACGAATCAAATCGTCAAGGTTGAGGATGTAAACGGTCTGATCCTCATAAGTGCTGGTAATGCGGTTTTTCCAGGCGTCAGAAAAGCGCGGGCTTTTTACATCCATGATGATATCGAATCGATTGGGTTCTATGCCTACCTGGTATATCATATCGGGATTGCACAAATCCTCGATCGTCAAATCTGTCATCGGTGCGCCGAATTTTTCCAATGCCTTCCATACTTTGGCGGCGTTTTCTCGTGTGGGCTCCACCCAAACGTCCAAATCTTTCGTAAAGCGCGGCTCGGTATGAAATATAACAGCATAAGCGCCAACGACCAGATATTTAGCGTCCGCGTCGTTTAAGCACTGAAACAGATCTCTGAAGTCTTGGTTGCTCTCCATTATTTCCCCGGATACGGTTGACTTCCCTGACCATTTGCCATGCAGCGGCAAAGCGTCCCGCGGCACCAATTTTTTGCCAAAAGTCGAAATCAAAAGCGCGATCCTGTTGGTCGCGCCGTACCAGGCGGGACATAACAACGCGTCGCCTGGGTTTGCTCGGCGCTTTTTGTTGCTCAATTTGTTTCATAAGTAAAATTAATGAATTCCGCGGTCATCAGCAAGTGCTTTATTTTCATGGTCTTGGGATAACGTTCATTCGGAATATGGAGAGTGATTTTCCGGGTTGTCCATAACTGCCAGCCGTTATATGACAGTATTACGATGCTTTTGACAAATTCAACAACTTTGCCTGAACGGAGTCTAAAATTGAATCTCTTATAAAATTGCTTGCATTGAGTATTTCGATGCCGATCAACTCACCCTTTCCGTTTAATTCAGCGGTAATATGAGGAGTTACGATTGTTAGTGAAGCAACAGGGGTTTCGCGTCCTCGTATTTATCATGGGATAGATGAGATACTCAGATGGAATAAAATTAAGCACGAAATGTTTTGTTTCATTTCTAATAATTGGCGAGGAAAACCATTGGTGAGCAGACAAGTTGTGGTCAACCTCATTGGAAATACAACAACGATCACAGGCTTAACAATTCAATCTGAATTGGATACCTGCATTTACCAAAAAGGAAGAAAAATTTCAGACCAGCAATTGGCGGAAGTGAATTTGGTGAAAGAAGATTTCCATGGAGAATGGAACTATATCATCAAACCCCATAAAGGCGATTAGCGTAAAGGTTGTTTTTTCACAACTCCTTAGCGATTTGCAACACATTGCTTTTCTAATTTTTTCTTTCATCACACATATCGCAATTCCCGCAGGACGGCTCGCCGGGAAAGCCGAAGTATTCCGAGATAAACACCCGCCGGCAGTGATCGGTGCGATAATATTGCACCACCGAAAGCAGCTTTTTCTGATCATTCAACAGCTTTTCCTGAAAATGATCTTCGTCTAACAGGATATCTGGCACTTCTTTCACCAGGCGCAGGTTGTGGTTTTCCAGCGACCCCTCGGTCACGCCATAGCGATCCAGCATATTCAGCGCGGTTTCCAGGCGAAAATCCCCGCGATTTTTGAAATTGAGCTGCTCGCGCAAATATTCCGCGCCCATGCCGTTTACGCCGTCGGGATTTTCCAGAATCAAGCCGTAGAGCCGGTCATAAAAATGGGGCTGGGGATTGGACCAGCGCAAAAACTCCATCTGCGTGGCCAGATCATTTTGCCCGTAAAGCAGCAGGCACAGCGACGGCTTGCCATCGCGCCCGGCGCGCCCGATTTCCTGGTAATAGGATTCCACCGAGCCGGGCACTTCCGCATGAACCACAAAGCGGATATCCGGCTTGTCGATGCCCATGCCAAAAGCGTTGGTCGCCAGCACCAGCGCGTCTTTTCCCTCGATAAAACGCCGCTGCTTTTGCTTGCGGGCCTTGGCGTCCAGCTTGCCGTGATAAATTTCATGCGGAATTTTGCGGCGGCTGAGAATTTCCGAGTAATATTCCAGCGATTTGATCAGCGAAAAATAGATAATCCCCGAACCGGGATAGTGAAACATGGCGTGCAGAAATCCCTCGATTTTTTCCTCTTCGGAGATCACATCGCGAGCTTCCAAACGCAGGTTGGGGCGCTCG
>Ga0114931_10007217_pt1 | contig 13590 bp, 10 predicted proteins | sample 2SBtaG_FD_89579 | JGI IMG/M metagenome (GOLD analysis project Ga0114931, IMG submission 89579) | Deep subsurface microbial communities from Kolumbo volcano to uncover new lineages of life (NeLLi) - 2SBTROV14_V59a metaG | ecosystem: Environmental > Aquatic > Marine > Volcanic | place: Kolumbo... | reverse complement strand
GCGCGGCGGGGCTGTTTTGCCACTCGCTAAACGCCTCTTCCAGGCGGACTCCCTGCGGATTGGTCACATCGTGGCAGGTGCCGCAAAAGGCCGAGGTCTTCAGGGCTGGCTTGCCGGTGGCCGCGTGCGTGTTTGAGCCCAGCGATACCGCGTCTTCAAACGGTCCGTACATGCAGCTTTCCAGCAGACCGCCGGGGGTGATCGCCATCCGCGCGTTGGACTTGTAGTAATTCGATTTCACGCGATGGCAGACCACGCATGTGACGCCTTCCATCGAAAGCCGCGAACGGTTTACGTTGCGTCGCGATCCGTTTTCGCCCAGCATCGTGCCCAGCGGCGTATGGCAGCGCGAGCAGAAGGTTCCCAGCGTGCCGCTGCTGCGCTCGATCAGCGTTAGGTTGAACGCCTCGAAGATCGGGCTGTGCTGGGCGTAGTGGTGCATCGACCGCGACCACTGGGCGTACTGTTTCGGATGGCACGTGGCACATTGTCGAGCCGAGGGAAAATCAATCTCCAACAGCGGCCGCTTCGAACACGTCGCCGGAATGGCGTACTCCAGCGCGCCACGCTGGATCCAACGCTTGATGGCTTCCTGCTGGCCTCCGGTTAGCCAGTCGGCCTGCTCGGGCGGCATCGCCGGCTCATCCGCAAGGTCTGAATCGAGCGCGGCCGAATGATTCCACGCCACATATTTCCACAGCAACGACTTTTCCAGATCGCCCGGCACCACGACCGGATCGTTCGCCTCATCCCGCGCGGCCAAGATCCGCTCATAGCTTGTCAGATCCGCGCGATCGGTTCCCGGTCGATGGCAGCCGACACACTTGTCGCTGAGAATCAGCAGCACATCCGGCCAGTCGGGGTCCAGCGGATTTTCGACATCGCGGCGGACCGTATAAGGAACGGCCACCGCGCGATCGGAAAAGCGCGTACCTCGGCCGAATAGCGCCGAAGCGCCGGCAATCATGGCCAGGCCCACAAGACCAACCATCAGACTGAAAAGAGGTCGACGCTCCATCGTCGAGCCCCGCTATGGCGGGCGCCCATCCCGGTAAGGCACACAGATGTCAGTTCAACGGCCGATTGTCGCACGAAGGACGAGAACCGGTCCTACAACGCTTTCATCGGAAGGCGCCAAGCGGTCGGTTGTGGCAATCGGCCCAGGCGGTCTTGAAGCGAAGGGCTCGATCTTTCGCTACAAAAGTCACAAACCTTACGCGGCTCGCGGTAAATGTGTCGGGAAACGGAAGGGGAGACGACGCATTTGTCTCGATCAGCCGCTGCGGGTTAGTACAATCCTCACGATCCAACTCGATGGCCAAATTCCCAGAAAGAGGAGGAGCCTGATGTCGGCTCGCAAGAAAAAGCCGCGTGACTCGCTGGCGGATTTCATTCTCGACCAGCTTTCCGACATCGACGCCGTGGTTTGCCGGGCGATGTTCGGCGGCTACGGGCTATATGCCGACGGCCAATTCTTCGGCATCGTGGCGGCCGGCCATCTTTATTTCAAAACCGACGATCGCACGCGGGAGTCTTACCGACAGCGCAAGATGCCGGTTTTTCAGCCACGTCCAGGGCAAACGCTAAAGCGATACTACCAGGTCCCGGTCGACGTTCTCGAGGATCGCCGGGAACTGTGCCTTTGGGCCAAAGCGGCGATCTCTCTCAAGGATTAAGCCCGGACAAAAGCTCCGGTTCGCAAAGCATGCGGCGGCAGAAGTCAGCACACGTCGCCGCCCCGCTTGTCTTTACGGCCTATCGTGTTCGTGGGGCCAGAACACCAAGCATGCGGCCGTGAGGTGTGTCGATGAGGCTCAAAAAATTCGCCCCGCGCGCACCAGGCCGGATAGCACCGCTTCGGCCATGCCTATCAGGTCGTGTCGCTCGGTTTGGCGGACTGCGCCTGCGGCAGTACGGCTGGCAACTCGAGCGTGAAACAGGTTCCCTCGCCGGGCGTGCTCGTCACAAGAATTCGACCGCCGTGCTCCTTCATGATCTTGTCGCTTACGGAAAGCCCCAATCCGGTGCCACGGTTTCCCTTGCCCGAGACGAACACCGTAAAGATACGTTGAAGATCCTCGGCTGGAATTCCCGGGCCGTTGTCTTCCACCGACACCAGGGCGAGTGATTTCTCGGCCTCGTAGCCGGTCTTCACGTGAACGTGGCCCTGCTCCTGTTTTTCGCAGGCATCCAAGGCGTTGGTCACGATGTTCAAGACCGCGCGATGAATACCGTCGGGATCGAAGGTAAGCGTTGGCAGCGACGGATCGGCTTGCCAATCGAGTTCGACCCCCAATTCATCCGCGCGGGCACGCATCAGTTCCACGACTTCGCCGACCACTTCGTTCACATCACCGGGCAGCAACTCGGGTTCACGTTCTTTGCTAAAAGTCAGCATATCGAGGACCAGGGCAGAGATCTTTTTCTGGTTCCTTTCCACGATGTTCCAACCTTTACGGACAATCTCTTCGTCATGCTGGCCTAGTCCCATTTCGATCAGGTAGCTGCCGCCGCGGATGCCCTGCAAGATATTCTTGATGTGATGCGACAGCGTAGCGATGGTTTGCCCGATCGCGGCTAGCCGTTCGGCCTGAACCATCGCCGAATAGTAATTCGTGTCTTCCACCGCAAGGGCCGCCTGATGCGCGACGGCGACCATCAGCTTCAGATGCTCTTCCTTGAATTGCGTTGCACCGCCTCGCGTGATGGCCCGTTCCGGGGGTGTCGAGGTATCAATATAAATCACGCCCACGACGCCGTAGCGGCCGCGCATCGGCACGCAGATCGCTTCACGAATCTTCATCTGTAAGATGCTGGCGGCCGGATTCCATCTTTCATCCTCGCTGGCGTTGCTGGTCAGCACGCCTTCGTCGTGCTCCAAAACGTAATCAAGAATCGTCTGGCTGATAGTGATTTTTTCTTCCGAGTTATGGCCCATACGGTCGCGGCGTACCTTGGGCACAAGCTTGCCGGTTCGGCTGTCCAGCAACATCGCGCAACCACGGTCGCACTGCACCCACTCGAAGATCAGTTGCATGATACGGTCCAGCAATTGATCGAGATCGAGCGTGTGGCTCACGGCCAGCGCCGTGCGATACATGATCTGCAAATTACCACGAGCGCGGGCAAGCCACGGGCTTTCCGCTCCAACCGGCGGGGCGTCGAACAGCCGTCTGTCTTCCTCGCGGCTGATCGCATGCAGGATTCTCGATTCCTGGCTCGCTGCTTGGCCCTTGATAATGTTGATTCGCTCGGAAAGGTTCGCGGTGTCCGACTCATCACCCGGAGCGGTGAACAGCATCAGCGTGCCGCCCATTTGCACCTGATCGCCGCTGTTTAGCTCGCAGGTCTCGATGCGCCGACCGTTGACGAACGTGCCATTCGAGCTGCTCAGATCGTTGAGAACGAAAGTTCGCTCATGAGGCACCAGTTCGGCGTGTCGTCGTGAGACCTCGGTATCGTGAAGCTGAATGAGGTTCGAGACATCTCGCCCGAGAGAGGCGATCGATTCGCCCAGCTCGAATCGCGAGCCTTGATCATTTCCACGGATCACGAACAGCGACGGCACGCCGCGTCTCCCCGCCCTCGAAAGAGCGAAACGTAAAGTCAATCGGACAGCGTTGCCGCGACCGGCGAGCGTGCCCTCAGAAAAAGAGGGCGCACACAATCCCGAATATCGCGGTGTGCCGCGGAGCCAAATAGCCCGCACCGAGCCTCTCGGCGGCATCCGGCCCGCCGCGCTGAACCGCCACGGCGCAAAACCTCGGGGAACCGATCGATCACCCGGTCCGCGTCGCGCGATCCGCAAACCCCTCAACCCGTCACCCGCGGTCACGTGATCGAAGAATTTTATCAGTCAGACGGCGAAGCAGCTCAAGCGGCCTTGCGCTGAGTTTCAGCTAGCAACGATTCGATTTTACGAATCAGCGGGGCAAAGTGATAGGGTTTCGAGACAAACCGTCCAGGCGGCACTTGAGGGACTTGACGCTTGGCCATTCCCAGAATGATCACCGGCGGCTGACTGCCGGTCGTGGTGTCGAAGCCGCCGGAACGCGGCTTGGCATCGCCGCGGTCTTCGATATCCACGACAATCAAGTCGGGATCATGAGTCCGGGCCATGACGCGGCCTTCTTCAAATCGTGCCGCGTCGAAAATCTCCATGCCCCGGCATTCGAGGATGGTACGGAGCGCTTCGCGCGAGTCTTCATGAGAATCGACAATCAGAACGCGGTGTCGGCAATTCAATGCACGTACCTCCTTGTACGCATCACGCCGCGAGCGGCTTTCGCCGCGAATTTTCGATGCCCCGCGGCCGGACGGAACTCCTTTTCCGCCAGCGGCCAAGCCAAGGGGGTCGCAAAGGATATCGACACCGGCCATGCGTGTCAAAAGCGGTTGCCGCTTGACGGGCTGCGCTCGCCGGTTGAGAATTTAACCAATAACATCGCCCATTTTGTGTAAACCACCGCAGCTTCGCGGCGGCAAGGTGGTTGTGCCTTGCGGATTCATCGAGGCGGGGCATTGAGGCGTGGGCGGGCCGCACGACGGCTTTATGAAGCCCGTTTAATAGCTCATCTGAGAACTTAATAGCCCACCAGAGAAAGGGTTTCGAAGGATGCGAACCAAGAACGCAGGCCTCACTTTCAGCAGACCAAGCTTCGCCCCGTCACGCCAGGATTCGGCAGCGCGCTCTTTTTCGTCGTGGAAGTCGGCCTGCCTGCTCATTTTCCTGGCTGCGTTTCTTGTGGTCGCCAGGGCCACGGCCGAAGAGCTGAATGCGGCCGCGTTGCGGATGAAGTCGGCCATCGAATTTCTCGCCGCGGACGAACGCGAAGGCCGCGGGATCGGCACAGAGGGGCTCGATCAGTCGGCCGATTATATCGCTGAGCAATTCACCAACATCGGGCTAAAAACCAAACTCTACGATGGGACGCCTTTTCAGAAGTTCGAGATCACCACGGGCGCCGAGCTTGGCGAAGACAATCGAGCCGCATTGGTTGGTCCTGACGGCCAGCAGATCGAGCTGAAGTTAGGCAAGGACTTTACGCCTCTGGCCATCGGCGGCTCGGGAGAGTTTGATTTGCCCTTGGTGTTCGCCGGTTACGGCATCACCGGCATCGCGGAGAATTACGACGACTATGCCAACGTGGAGGTGGCTGACAAAGCTGTCGTTGTGCTAAGACACGAACCGCAGCAAGACAATCCACACAGCGTGTTTAATGGCACGGCACACTCGCAGTACGCTCCTTTTTCGCGGAAAGTGGCCAACGCGAGCGAACATGGCGTGGCCGCCGTGGTGTTTGTCACGGGAGAGCACGAAATCCTCCGCAAAGTCGGCCGGCGTCTGCCTCGCTACCAAAGTGCTTTGAAAGAACTCAACGAAGAGGTCGAGTCGTTCATCGGCCAGGACTCGCCCTCGCTCGACGAAGTGCGCCGGCATTTGGATCAAATGGCGAAGCTCGACGGTCAGCGGCATGAAGAGAAAACGCGATTACGCGCCGAGCTCGACCCGGTCCTGCGATTCAACGCCGCCGGACAAGCAAGCGACGGACGGCGTTTTCCGGTGCTCCACATGCGCCGCGCCGTGATCGATCGCGTGCTTCAAGCGGCGTTGGGCAAGGATCTCGCCAAGCTCGAACAAGAGATCGACCAGGGCCCCACGCCGCATAGCCAAGCGATTTCCGGCTGGCGACTTGTCGGCCGGGCGAACATCCTCCGCAAGCCAGTCGAGATTAAAAACGTCATCGGCGTGCTCGAAGGCGAGGGGCCGCTGGCCGACGAAACCGTCATGATCGGCGCTCATTACGATCACCTCGGCATGGGAGGACCAGGATCCCTCGCGCCCGGTGTCACCGCCGTGCATAACGGGGCCGACGACAACGCTTCGGGAACGGCCACTTTGATTGAGGTAGCCCGGCGGCTTGCCAACCGAAAGTCCAAGTTGCGACGACGTGTCGTCTTTATCGCCTTCACCGCCGAGGAACGTGGGCTGATCGGCAGCGCCCACTACGTCCGTGATCCGCTTGTTCCGCTCGAAGACACCGTGGCCATGTTGAACATGGACATGGTCGGCCGGCTGAGAGACAGCAAACTGATTATCTACGGGACGCGGACAGCAACCGAGTTTGATTCGTTGATCGATCAAGTCAACCAAAAGGATGGCTTCGCGATCACCAAGCGACCTTCGGGGTTTGGCCCCAGTGATCAAGCCACGTTTTACGGTAAGAAGATTCCCGTGCTGCACTTTTTCACGGGAACGCACGCCGACTACCACCGGCCAACCGACGACGTCGAGAAGATCAACTTCGCCGGCATGAGCCGGGTTGCCGACATGGTGACCGAGATTGCCGTTGATTTGGCCAATGCCGACCGGCGGCCAACCTATCAAGCGACGGGCCGGCCTAAGCAGCTTTCCTCCGGCGACCGGCCCTATTTCGGCAGCATTCCCGATTTCTCACAGCAGGTCGAAGGATACGCCTTGGGCGGCGTGGCGAAGGGCGGACCAGCCGAAAAGGCCGGCCTCCAAGGTGGCGACGTGATCGTCCACTTCGGTGAAAGCAAGATCGCCAACCTCGAAGACTTCGACAGCGCTCTGCGCAAGTTCAAAGGGGGCGACAAGGTAAAAGTCGTGGTTTTGCGAGACGACAAAAAGCTCACCTTCGAGGTCACGCTTGATCCACCTCGTTAGTTGGTCCGCGTCCGCGAGACGCCCCTCGATTTACAAGATTGGACAGCCTTGCAAACGCCCGAGCGTTGCTGGCTTGGCAAAACAAAGTGTCGCGCGATCTTCGTTCGCACGACGCAACTTATTTCCACATGGCAGCTTAGGGCCACGAGTCAGGCGTACCGTTTCTGACCTTTACCAATTTCGCGCTTCGCGGCACAATACCGCTCCCGTTGGCCACTCGCTGGTCAACGTCCGGCCGTTTCGCGGCGCGTGATTCGCGCCGACGCGGGTCACGGAAGATCCGTACGCATAGCAAGGAGCGCTGAAAGTGAAACACCCCTTCGCCCTAGCCACGGTCGTGGCTGTCTGCACCTTCCTCAACGTCGGCACTCCAGCGGCCAAAGCGCAGCAACCCCCGGCTGCGCGGCCGAGCGTGGCCATCATCGATTTGACGTACATCTTCGAGAATCATCAGCGCTTCGGCGCGATGAAAGAGGACATGAAGCGAGACGTCAAGGCGGCCGAGGAAACCTTGAAGAATCGCAGCAAGGAAGTCCAAGGCCTGGGAGAGCGTCTGCGAACTTTTCAAAAGGGCTCGCGGGATTACAAAGAGCTCGAAGAAGAGTTGGCTTCCCGCTCGGCAGACCTTAGCGTGCAGGCCAAGCTTCAGCAGAAGCAGTTCCTCGAACGCGAAGCCAAGATGTACTACAACGTGTATCGAGAAATCATCGATGCCGTTCATTACTACGCCCAGCGCAACAACATTCAAATTGTGCTGCGATTCAACGGGGCGCCGGTCGACACCAACGATCCTCAAGAGGTGCTTAAAGAGCTGAACAAGGCGATCGTCTGGCACACGCCCACGGTGGACATTACCCCTTATATCCTTGCACAACTCAACCGAACGCCCCAACGGCAGCCGAAGGTGGGCCGCCGCCCGAACGCACAAGGGGTTCCGCGTCCGGCACCACGATAGTGTGCTTCGTCCACCCTCGGCAAGGTTCCTCTTCCACTCAATATGCGGCGTCCATCAGCGGGCCGCGAGGCGAACCTTTCTGGTAAGGATCATTCGGCAGCCTAATTCCACGGCCGACAGCGCGCACGAGATGAATCGCACAACTTGATGCCAACCCTGCGAAAACAAAGAACGATTGCCCGGCCTTGCACGGTGAGTGGGTTCGGTTATTGGAGCGGACACAACGTTCGTGTCGAGTTTCACCCGGCTGAAGTCGGCCACGGGATCGTTTTCGTTCGCCACGATTTGCAGCCCGCGATTCGCATTCCGGCCACGGTCGACCACCGGCTGGATACCCCGCTGCGCACCACGCTCGCCGTCGATGGCGAGCGGGTCGAGATGATCGAACACATTCTGGCGGCGCTTGCGGGCTTGGACGTTGACAATTGTGAAGTTCGCGTCGATGCGGCGGAAATGCCCGGTTGCGACGGATCGAGCCTTCCCTTTAGCGAAGCGATTACCACCGCTGGAATCGTTTCGCAGGCGGCTCCGATCGCCGCGTGCCTGCTGGTCGACCGCACGTTGCGGCTCAGTCACGACGACGCCTGGGTGGAAGCAAGGCCCGGCGTTCGTGGGGGATTCACGGTCGAGTATCACCTGGACTATGGGGCGGACGGGCCGATCGGTCGGCAGTCGCTGTCGCTGGATGTGACTCCTGAAACGTTCCGTCGCGAGCTGGCGCCGAGCCGTACTTTCATGCGACTGGACGAGGCGAATCGGTTGCGAAGCCAAGGGATTGCCACACGCGCCACGACACGCGATTTGCTGGTTTTCGACCATCAAGGGCCGATCGACAACCGCTTGCGCTATGCGGACGAGTGCGTGCGCCATAAGATGCTCGACATGGTGGGTGACATTGCCTTGGCCGGACGCCCAATCATCGGACATATCGTGGCCCACCGCAGTGGGCATAGGTTGAACGCCGCGTTGGTTCGCGTGCTCGTCGAAGAGTGCCGTCTCAGCTGCCCCTTATCTCGCTCAGCATGAAGATAACCATCCGGCATCGAGATGCCGCCGTCGCGCGGAGTGTGCCCCGCGCCGAAGGCGATCCAAGGAGGGATCGTCGAACTTATGGTGGAGTTCGAGCCATGACGTCTCTCATTGCCGATCATGTGTCGATCGATCCTCGGGCCGAAATCGCGGAGGATGTCGAAATCGGCCCTTTCTGCGTGATCGGGCCCCATGTTCGCATAGGTCGCGGCACGCGGCTTACGAACAACGTCACGATTTGCGGTCATGTGACCATCGGGCAGCGAAACCATATCTTCCCGAACGCCGTGATCGGGGCCGAACCGCAAGACCTTTCTTATCAAGGAACCCCCACCCGCGTGATCCTCGGCGATGACAACATCATCCGCGAGGGGGTGACCATTCATCGGGCAACTGAAAAAGAAGATGGCGTCACGGAGATTGGCAATCACAATTTCTTCATGGCGAATTCCCACATCGCGCATGATTGCAAGATCGGCAATCACGTGGTCATCGCCAACGGCACGATGCTCGGCGGGCACGTGCATGTCAACGATCACGCATCCATCTCCGGGGCCGTTGGAATTCACCACTTCACGTCCATTGGGCAATTTAGCTTCATCAGCGGGTTAAGTCTTGTACGGCACGATGTGCCGCCTTTTATGCTGGTCGACGGATGTCCCGCACGACCGCGATGTATCAACGTCGTGGCACTCAAACGCAATCGCTTTTCGCCGGAAGAGCTCCACACATTGGCCGAAGCCCATCGTTTGCTATATCGGGCCAAGGTCGGCTTGAACAATGCGCGGGATATCCTGCGCTCGAAAAATCAAATCAACCATGTCGTGGGCCAACTTCTGGGCTTTGTCGAGTCACAGCAACAAGGCAAGCATGGACGGGCCCGTGAGCGGAGAAATGCGGCATGAAACCGCTAAAAATCGCGGTGATCGGCGCCGGTTTTTTCGGCCGCAATCACATTCGGCTACTTTCAGACATGCCCGAAGCCCGGCTCGTGGCGGTTGCCGATGCGGATCGGCAAGCTCGCCAATATGCGGCGGACTCTTTCGGCGCGCGCACGGTTGCCGATCCCCGCGAATTGATCGGACAGATTGATGCCGCCGTGCTGGCCGTGCCAACCCGCTTGCATCACCGACTAGGCATCGAACTGCTCGAAGCGGACGTCCACCTGATGGTTGAGAAACCGTTGGCCACGACCGTTGCCGAGGCCCGATCGCTGGTTGCTACGGCCACCAAGCGACAACGGGTGCTGCAGGTCGGGCACATCGAACGTTTCAATCCCGCTCTCGAAGCCGCGGTTCCGCACCTTGGCCCGCCGAAGCTGATCGAAGCCAGACGTACCGCCCCGCACAAGTTCCGCTCCACGGATATCGGCGTCGTGCTCGATCTGATGATCCACGATCTGGACGTCGTGCTCTCGTTGGTCAAGTCTCCCGTCAAGCAAGTCGAGGCGCTCGGTCTCTCGCTCTTCGGCCGCTTCGAGGATCTCGCTCAGGCGCGGCTCCGCTTCGACAACGGCTGCATCGCCACGCTGACCGCCTCACGGGCCAGTTACGTCGGCTCGCGAATCATGCACATTTGGTCCACCCAAGGTTTCGCATCGATTGATTTCGGCCAACGCTTGACAACCCTCGTCAAACCATCCGAAAAGCTGGTCAACCGAAAACTCGACGCCGAACAGCTCTCGTCCACGGAGCAGGAATATCTAAAAGACCACCTGTTCGAAGACCTGCTGCCGATGGAGCGAATCGAAGCCGCCGAGACCAACCAACTTGAAGCGGAACTTCACGATTTCATCACGGCGGTTCGTCACGGTCGCCAGCCTCGCGTGACTGGAGAACATGGCCTCCAGGCACTCATCGTGGCCGATCGCATCGTCGAGGCAATTCAGCATCACGCGTGGGACGGCTCGCCGGAAGGACGCATTGGACCGAGTCTGACGACTTCGCCGCACGTGCTTCAGGGGCCGCACTGGCATCGTCGCCCCGCGGCCGTCGACCGGCAGCATCGCGAGGCCGGCTGATTGCCGGCTGTGCTCCGGGCCGAGACCGGTACACCTCGCATCTCTGCCGCAACCCGCAAGATCGGCCGACCGTTGTCGGACGGGCGTCATGGCTCCAGCGGTAAATCGCAACTTCTCTTGAGCCGCTGCTCCGTATAATTCAAGCGAACCTTCGGCGGATCGCTCCTCTCTGATTCGTAACGAATCGAGAGGCCCGCTTCTTACCCCGGCCACTCTGAGTCTCGGTGATGTCGAGTTCATCCCAAATGACCGATCTTGACCCGGGGAACTCGGTTTGCCTAAGCTGCTGCATTATCGCGGCTTTACGCTGGATTCATGTTGAACGCAAAGATCGTACCGACCAATGAAGGGCTAAGCCGTCGGGCCCATCAAAGCTGCGGACAGCCGATCAGTCGGCTCATGCGGGCGGCTCTGGCTCGACCGGAGCTGATCTCACTTGCCGCCGGTTTCGTCGACCAGCAAACCTTGCCCGTCGAAGCCGTTCAGCAGGCCGCCGAGGCGGTCTTGGGCGATGCTCGTGCGGCGCGGGCCGCGCTGCAATATGGAACCAATGCCGGCCATCCCGCGCTGCGCGAGGCGCTATTGCAGCGATTTCTCGAGGCCGACGGGCAGCCCGAATCCGAACGTGATCTGTCGCTCGACCGTGTGGTGCTGACCGCCGGAAGCAATCAGTTGCTGCACTTGGTGTGCGAGACCATTCTTGACCCCGGCGACATGGTCCTTTGTGCTTCGCCTACCTACTTCGTGTTCCTGGGCACTTTGAAAGGTCTAGGACTACGGGCCGTGGGCGTGGCGACGGACGAAGAGGGGATCATTCCCGAAGCGCTCGACGAAGCGCTCGAACGGCACGCGGCGGCCGGCGAACTGCATCGCATCAAGGCGATCTACGTCACCACGTACTTCGACAATCCATCAAACATCACGCTGGCTCCCAGCCGGCGGCAGGCGGTGGTCGACATCGCCCGCCGTTGGTCGCGTCGCGAAAGGCCGATTTACGTCATTGAAGACACCGCCTACCGCGAACTGCGGTACGAAGGTCCAGACACACCGAGCCTGCGATCGTTCGATCCCGAGGGAAAAACGGTGATCGTGGCGCAGACCTTTTCCAAATCGTTCTCGCCGGGAATCCGCATCGGCTGGGGAATTCTGCCCGAATCACTGATCGCACCGCTTTGCGATCAGAAAGGAAACATCGACTTCGGTTCGCCGAACTTCAATCAGCATTTGATGTTCAACGTGCTCCAGCAAGGTTTGTACGAACCGCACGTTCGCCGGCTGCGCGACAGCTATCGCATCAAGTTGAGGGCGATGCTCGATGCGGCCGAACAACATTTGTCGCCGTTGCCCGGCGCCCAGTGGCTCGAACCACAGGGGGGCTTGTATGTTTGGCTGCGCGTGCCTGAAACGATCGATACCGGTCCCGGCGGATGCCTTCTGGAGCGGGCCATGGACGAAGGCGTGTTGTACGTTCCGGGCGAGTATTGTTATCCCGGCGAAGGTCTGCTGGTGCCCAAGAATATGATCCGTTTAAGCTTCGGCGTACAAACCCCTGAAGGAATTTCACAGGGCATCGAGGCCTTGGGCCGCGCCATTCGCCGGACCATGGCCGATCCGCGTTCTAGTTGACAAGCCACGGAAGCACACGAGGGGCGGCGTCGCCTCCTGCGGCGACGAACCCCCCACAGAGAATGCGAACCAGCCGATCATGAAGATCCTCGACCGCTACTTGCTACGCCAGTTCGTGCAGACGTTTTTGATCTGCTTTCTAAGCCTCGCCGGTCTGTATATCGTGATCGACGCGTTCAGCAACATGGACGAGTTCGTGCGGTATGCCAAGGAGCATGGAAGCCTGCTGAAATTGCTCGGTGAATTCTATGGCTACCGGGCGATCTTCTTTTTTGATCGTACCAGCGGAGTGCTGGCCCTGGTGGCAGCCATGTTTACGGTGACCTGGTTGCAACAGAGCAACGAACTGACGGCGATTTCCGCCGCTGGTGTACCCACGCGACGTATTATTGGGCCCGTCATACTGGCCGCTGCGAGTATTAGCCTTGTCGCCGCATTGGGGCGAGAGTCCGTGATCCCCGCCATTCGTGGTGAACTTGGCCGCAGTCCAAAGAACCTGGGGGGTGAAATCGCGCAAGAACTCAAGCCCCGATACGACAACGAAACCGACATTCTGTTCCGCGGTCGCGACACGGTGGCCAAGAATCACCAGGTGCGAAAGCCGAATTTGCTCCTTCCCCCGGGATTAGATCGGCTCGGGCGCCAATTGATGGCCCAGGATGCCTATTACAAACCGCCGACCAAAGAGCGGCCTGGAGGGTATCTGTTGGACCACGTCACGGCACCCCTGGGAATGGACCACGAAGATTCGCTCCTGCTTGGCAAGCGGCCGATCGTCATCACGCCCCAAGACGCCGATTGGCTTAAAAAGGATCAATGCTTCGTCGTCAGCGAGGTCAGCTTCGAGCAACTTACCGGCGGTAGCCAGTGGCGGCAGTTTTCGTCCACCGCGGATCTGATCCGCGGCATTCACAATCCAAGCCTTGATTTTGGCGCCGACGTGCGCGTTGCCATTCACGCCCGTATCGTCCAACCACTACTCGATATCAACCTGTTGCTGCTCGGCATTCCTCTGGTCATCGGGCGCGAGAACCGCAACGTTTTCTTGGCGATTGGCCTGTGCGTTATCGTGGTCAGTGTCTTCATGCTTGTCGTTCTGGCATGTCAATATCTGGGCGCGATTTATTTGCTGCCTCCCGCCATGGCCGCGTGGCTGCCGCTGATGATCTTCATCCCTCTCGCGGCATGGTTGTCCGACGTCTTTTGGATTTAGCAGCCCGCCCAAAAACTCATTCTGGCTGCGAGCGGTCAAAATTCGCCAGCTCTGCGTCG
>Ga0114931_10007216_pt1 | contig 13590 bp, 10 predicted proteins | sample 2SBtaG_FD_89579 | JGI IMG/M metagenome (GOLD analysis project Ga0114931, IMG submission 89579) | Deep subsurface microbial communities from Kolumbo volcano to uncover new lineages of life (NeLLi) - 2SBTROV14_V59a metaG | ecosystem: Environmental > Aquatic > Marine > Volcanic | place: Kolumbo... | reverse complement strand
GCCGCTGCCTACGCCACGATGCCAGGTGCGACGAGTACAGGCCTTCCCGACGAAGGAGCTTTCCGATTTCGCCTGCATGGGTGCAGCGCTCCACACGCTCCAAGATGGACAGCTTGTACTCCCCGGTGAATCTGCGGCGCTTGGTTCTCGGGGTGACCTCCGTTTCGGAGATCGCAGTCATGGTCTTCATCTCGATGTTCTGCCTTCTCGCCCCTCACTAAATAGCAGGCTTGAAATGTCTCACCCGATGTTGGCACGCAGGGGGGGGCCGGCAGCGGGCAGGGCGTTTATCGTTACTATCCGCATCCTTGTGATTTCAGGCAGTTAACAAGAGGGGTGCCGAAATGGGCGAATTCTCTAGTAATACCAGTGCTTAGGTCTCCTCTTGAGCAATACGGACGATCGCCCCGCTGGAGTTCTCCCACAGTTGTTTTGCAGGGCCGGGCAGGTCTTCCCACTTGCCTGCTACGACATCGCCGGGCGCAACGGCCCAAGACCTTGCGATGGGTGCCAATAGAAGCTCCTCGAAAACGCAAGTCGCGAACATGACAAGCTTCGTCAATCTCTGTTCAGCGTCAGGCAGTGCTTCAAGCTCTCTAGTTCCGAAGTTGCTCCCTGCTAGGGCCTTGAACACCGAACTTGGATCCGCTGCAATCTGGCTCCATAGGTCCTTGATCTTTTGGTCCTCGAAGGATGTCTTGTAAGCGCGATGAGCGAACTCGTTTCTGATCTTTCGCCACCTGTTGAGGTTGTTTGCGCTGGCAGGCGATATCCAGCCCAGGTGCTTCATGATGAGGATTCTGGAGAAGAGCCCCCCAAGAGGACCATTGGGGTTAAAGATGTCGTTTTCATCTCCTTCACTGTTGATCTCTAACAAATGGGACCTGATTAAGTATCGGATCTTGTCTTCAAGCCAAGCTGAGAAGATGAGCACCTGTGCTGTCTCACTTTCCTTCTTGAGACGACCAAACAGGTCAGGCATGTCCTCAACGCTGAAGTCCGACTTCGCTGCGATCTTCCTGACTGAGCCAACGATCGACTGATACAAGGCGTTCGTAACGGGGTCATCAAACTTGGTGGGGCTCATGGGTTGGAGCCTACCACCTTGAGCGACCCACAAAACCCGGCCTGACTATCGAGATGGCTCTCAGACCGCACGGGCCTCGCGATGTGCGACACGACCGGCGACGAAATGACGCCATGTCCCGGGGTGCGGAGTCTTCTGAATCGCCCTCCGTTGAACTGCGAGCGTCTGCTTGAGGGCTCGGGACTCGATGGCTTGGCGAAGCCCCAGTTGTTGTGAAAGCCGTTTTCGGTCGTGGGCCGAAACGGGTACGGCGGCGAGTAGGCCGCGCTGGTTTCGATACTTTTCTTTGAGCCGCCGAGGTTCGCGAGAGGCGGTGTTTCGGTTGCCGCTGTAGACGGGCCTGGTCCAGAGACCGCTCGTACTCCTTCCATAGGTTCTGCGGCGCGAGGGCCGGGACGGGGGAGTATCGCCGGGTAGCGGTTCTTGCAGCTTCCAGCTGATCTGCGGACGCCTGCTGGAAGGCTCCGAACCGCTGGCAGCAGCCTTTGCTTGCTTGTACTCGGCGCTCAGTGCGGGGGCGTTGCCATGCGGCCGAGGCACGACGCCAAGGCTGGCGCACACGTCATGAACGTCGTCCCAGCTGCGCACCTGCCCGGCTCGTAGTGCGGGACCTAGCTGCTTTTTGGCCCAGCGAGCCAAGCTGTGGATCCCGTGGTAGGCTTCGCGGTCCGCCGCTCTCTGCGGGACTTTCTCACGATCGCGCGTTCTGGAATCAAGCGGCGTGAGTCCGAGCTCTAGTTCGAGTGCACAGCCCGCGGTGAAGAGCTTCCGGTGATCCCAGGCTGGCGAGTGAATGCGGAAGGCCTCCGGGTGGATGGCGCACCTTTTGCCCAAGGCCGTGAACTCGAAGACAGCGCAGCGCGATCCGTGCGTTGCCTAGGCGGCTCCGGCAGTGGTCCAGCAGTCCGAGAGCAGCTCGGCTTGCTGAAGCACCGTATTCGTGGCGGCCTCTTGTTTGTCGGGTGGGTATCCGTACTTCCGCAAGATGCGTTTGACGATGACGCGGAGCTTGGCGCGAACGGATTCTTTGACGGTCCAGTCGATGGTGACGTTGCGGCGAACGGTCTCGACGAGCTCGCGGGCGATCGTTTTGAGCGTGTCGTCACCGAGCACCTTCACGGCGCTGTCATTGACTTCGAGCGCGTCATAGAAAGCCAGCTCATCGCTCGTCAGATGGAGCTTCTCGCCGCGAGCTGCGGCCTCCCGCATCTCTTTGGCAAGCTCGATGAGCTCCTCGATGATTTGCGCGGCTTCGATGGCCCGATTCTGGTAGCGGCGCACGGATTTCTCGAGGAGCTCACCGAACGAACGGGACTGGACGAGGTTACGGCGGGAACGGTTCTGGACCTCCTCGTTGAGGAGCTTTCGCAGCAATTCGACTGCGAGGTTCTTGTGCTCCATGCCGCGTACCTCAGCGAGGAACTCGTCCGATAGGATCGAGATGTCCGGATTCTTGAGGCCGGCGGCCACGAAGATGTCGATGACCTGGTCGGAGGCCACGGCCTTGGACACGATCTGCCGGATGGCCAAATCCATGTCGCCGGAAGCCCTGCGTTCGCTCGTGGATGTCTTGGCGAGCGCGCTCCGCACAGCCTGGAAGAACCCGACATCGTCACGGATGCGCATCGCCTCTTCGTGCGGAATGGCAAGCGCGAACGCCTTCGAGAGCTCGCTCACGGTCTGCATCAGTCGCTCCTTGCCGCCCTCCTGTTGAAGAACGTGCTCTTGGGCGGCCGGAAGCAGCGAAAGCCTTTGCGCCGGCGAGCCCTCGGTCCACGGGCTCCAATCGAATCCATGAAAGAGACCGGAGCAGACCTCGTACTTCTCGAGCATGAGCGCAGCGGCTTCCTCCTGATCGATCGCCGTGTCGCCATGACCGCCGCTCTCCGTGTATGTGTGCATCGCCCGCTTGAGCTGGTCGGCGAGGCCCAGGTAGTCGACCACGAGGCCACCGGGCTTGTCGCGGAAGACACGGTTGACTCGGGCGATGGCCTGCATCAGTCCGTGACCCTGCATCGGCTTGTCCACGTACATCGTATGCATGCACGGCGCGTCGAACCCGGTCAGCCACATGTCACGAACGATGACGAGCTTGAGCGCGTCGGCCGGGTCTTTGAAGCGCTTGGCCAGCGCCTCACGCCGAGACTTGTTGCGGATGTGCCCCTGCCAGTCCTCAGGATCCGAGGCCGAGCCGGTCATCACGACTTTGATGGCGCCCTTAGTATCGTCACCATCGTGCCAGTCGGGTCGCAATGCGACGATGGCGTTGTAGAGGTCGACGCAGATGCGCCGGCTCATACAGACCGCCATCGCCTTACCGTCCATGGCTTCGAGGCGGCGCTCTAAATGTTCCACGAGGTCCTTGGCGACCAGCGAAAGTCGCCGCTCGGTACCTACCAGGGCTTCGAGCGCCGACCATTTCGTCTTGAGCTTTTCCTTGCCCTCGAGCTCCTCGCCCTCCGTCGCCTCCTCGAACTCGGCGTCGAGGGCGGGTAGCTCGTCAGCTTTGAGCTCCAGCTTGGCGAGACGGCTCTCGTAGTAGATGGGAACCGTGGCCCCGTCCTGAACCGCGCGTTGAATGTCGTAGACGCTGACGTAGTCGCCAAAGACCGCCCGGGTGTTCTTGTCCGTCAGCTCGATGGGTGTGCCGGTGAAGCCGATGAACGAGGCGTTCGGAAGCGCGTCGCGCATGTGGCGGGCGAAGCCGTCGATGAAGTCGTACTGGCTTCGGTGCGCCTCGTCGGCGATGACGATGATGTTCTGGCGGTCGGAGAGCAACGGGAAGGTGTCGCCCCGCGTCTCGGGAAAGAACTTTTGGATCGTGGTGAAGACCACACCCCCGGCCGCGACCTTGAGCAGCTCGCGCAGGTGCGCTCGGTCCTTGGCCTTCTCGGGCTCCTGACGCAGTAGCTCCTGGCAACGGGAGAAGGTGCCGAAGAGCTGCTCGTCCAGGTCGTTGCGGTCGGTGATGATGACCAGCGTTGGGTTCTCCATCACGGGGTGAAGCACCACACGCCCCGCATAGAAGGCCATCGTGAGGCTCTTGCCGGAGCCTTGCGTGTGCCAAACGACGCCAACCTGTCGCGTGCCGTCGGGTCGCGAGGCTTCGAGGGTAGCTTCGAGGGCGCGACCGACCGCGTGGAACTGGTGATAGCCGGCGAGCTTCTTGATGGCCGTGTCGCCGTCGCTCTCGAAGACGATGAAGAAACGCAGGAGGTCGAGAAACCGTCGCTTGTCGAACACCCCACGGATCAGCACCTCGAGCTGCGACATCGATGTCGGCGCTAGCTCCTCGCCCTCGATGGTGCGCCAGGGCGCAAAGCGCTCCTTCTGAGCCGAGAGGGTACCAATGCGGGCTTCGAGCCCATCGGAGACCACGAGCAGCTCGTTGAAGGTGAACAGCCCCGGGATCTCGCGCTTGTAGGTCTGGAGCTGTTGGTAGGCGCTCCAGATGGTCGCGTTCTCGCTGGCAGCGTTCTTCAGCTCGATGACCGCCAGCGGAAGGCCGTTGACGTAGACGACCACGTCCGGTCGCCGCGTATGCCCGCTCTCCGTCACCGAGAGCTGGTTGACCACCAGCCAGTCGTTGTTGTCGGGCTCGTCGAAGTCGACGATGCGCACCGGGTCGTAACCGATGGTGCCGTCTCCCCGCAGGTACTCCACCGCGACGCCGTTGACGAGGCAGTGGTGGAGCTCGTGGTTGGCGTCCACGAGCTGCGGCGATGAGATCCGCATGAGCTTGCGGAATGCCTCGTCGAGGCCTTCTTGGGGCACATCGGGATTCAACTTGGTCAGAGCCTCCTGCAGCCGGCCTTCGAGGAGCACATGCTCGTAGGTCGCACGCTCGGCAACGGGTTCGCCGGGGGCGATTTCTGGCCCGTGGAGGATCGAATAGCCCAGCTCCCCGAACCACTCCAGGGCGGCGTCTTCGACCACCGATTCGGTGAACTGGTTGGTCATGCTGCCGCCATCTCAGCCTTGGAGCTCGTAGTAGCCTGCTCGATCATGAGAGTGCGTTCTCCCTCACCATAGCGACCCGGGTTGTTTCGCGAAAACCCGCTGACCGGTGACCTGCTCTAAGAACTGCTCCGGAAGCACTCGCTCAACGACTGCGAGGAACGCCTCGATCAGCACCCGCAAATGATCCAGGTCGCCCTCCTGCACGCGTCGCCATACGCTCGGTCGATAGCGAACAACGATTGAGAGTGCGTACAGTAGCGCGACACAGACCGCCCGATATTGGCCTACAATGCCGAACAGCGGAACGATGAGAGCTGTGCGTTCAAAGGGACTGTGATGCAGAGGTAGGGCGTCCCACCAGATCTCCTTTCCAGTGCAATCGACCGCCACGCGGAAATGACGGCCAGGCTCGTCGGAGGCGATCTCGGCGATCTGACTGATGGGACCCGCAAACTCCACGATGTCTTCCTTCGTCAGACGCGCCGAATCATCGAGGAAGATCGCGTACGTTGTCGTTGGGCGTTCCTTCCTGGAGAAAAGCGAAGGTCCTTGGTTCGCGTCCTGATCATAGATCGGTGTGACCCACGCAGGCTTGGCGTCAAAGATGTCCGTGAACAGATCGGCAACCTCGGGTATTCGCGCAAACAGGCCTTCGATGGTGACCCACGTGTCGGCAGCCTGCTTCTTCAAGTCGTCGTATGCTCGGGGCTTCCGGCTTGGGAAGCTGGCCGTTGCGAGCCCCAGGAACTTCAGCCACGTGGGGAAGAAGCCAGTCGCGATCACGCCAACGACGATCTTCTCGAGCCCTTCCTCATCACCATCGACGGTACACAGACCGTGGCCTTGCTTTGTGCTTTCCTCGATTTCCGCAAGTGTTGCCGGCCCGGTCGGCGAGGCCAGCATTTCAGCGAAGGCAAAAGAAAGGCTGCCGTAGTACAGGTTTAAGACCCGCTGACTGACGTTCTGGCTATCCCGGAGCTGGAAGTAGTCGATTGCGTTGCGCAGGGCGAATGCGAGCCCTTTGGCTTTTGTATTCAGGACGTTTGGATCGAGATCGGTACCGGCTTCGAGAGCACGCGACGAGACCAGCTTGCGCGCGAGCGTGACGCTCGAAAGCTGACGCAGCCGGAGCCAGATGGCCTCAATCGGCGTCTCCGAAAGAAGCGTGCGGTGCTTCGGTGGCCGTGCGACGTTATCCCCAAGCGGTCTCTGGGGCGCGAACTTTCCAACGGAGCTAGCATCGTTCCATGCCACCAGAACGGCATGGAAGTCGTCGGCACTGGTGACGGGCGTATCTATTCCGTAGGCATACGATTCCAGCTTGTACAGCTGTCCGTTGATGAAGATGTGCTCGACCTGCGTAGCAAGAGACTTGTAAACCGCGTTCTTCGTCGCCGAAGAGTACATGATAGCCACGCGATGGTTGTGTCCGCCCCGCTCGGCTGTGACGATGAGGTACTCGCCGTCCTCGACCTCTCTTTCAATGGTGGCGGTCCATCCGTGCGTGCGCAGCGGGCCAAGCAGCTTGCTCTCGGCGTCCCGCCGAAGAATGGCCAGCCGCTGTTCCCAACCGGTGCTCATGCGGACGACTCCTTGGTCGCTAGCGAGACGTCCTGAATCAGTCCCTTCGAGACTTGGTATCTGTAGGACTCGACGAGAAACGCCGAGACCGTCTTGGCCGCGTTGACCACGACACGCGCATGGTGTGGGGCGGGTTTGCGTTCCCGGGCGTGGCCGTCGCTCATCTTGTTTCTGAGCGGCGCCAAGCCGTTGGCGACCATGACCAGGCCGCGGATCACGTCCTTGAATCTGTCGTCGAGGTCGGAGCGCTGCTCGTCCATCCGGAGTAGCTTCGTCACCTGTTTGAACTGCTTGGGAAGGTCCCCTTTGTAGTTGCCCTTGGCCCCCGCAAGCCGGACTTCGAGCTCGGAGAGAATCGCCTCGAGCAACGTTCTAGCGACCGTCACGGCCCCGTCGAGGTCTTCTGATGCCAGTCGCGAATCGCACTTGCCCGCCAGCTCGCGAACGTATTCATCGGACAAGACGTCGGTGGCATGGATCGGATCCGGCAAGGCCACCGCCCCGCTTGCGCGGCGTCTCGCCACGAAGGTAGGCCTCCCAGAGATGGGCTTCCCCTCGACCAACTCCCACCCGTCGACGACGAGGTGCTCATTGAAGGTCGTTGCCAGGGCCCTGGCCTCGCCCGAATCGGGGCGCACCACCGGATGAACCATTTCACTGAGAAATCTAAGAAACGCTTCATCGGTGGTCCCGATCAGATCGAGTCGGCCATCCGCGAAGATCCAGTCGTCATCCCAGTCGAGGTTGTTCTCGCGGTGCTGCCAGATGTCCTCGTCCATGGAGTCGAAGCGCCCATCGTAGGAGGGCAGCTTCGCGAGGTCGTACAGGCGCGCGAGGAAGTCCGGCTCCGAGAGCCGCCCACAGCAAGAAACCTGTCTAACAATCAGCTCATCGAAGATCGCGCGGCGGGTGATCTCCGAAATGCTTCGTGACTGTTCAAAGACAACGCGGGATTCAGGCGTCGTCGCGATGATGCTCCCGTCGCCATAGGTAAAGCCGTCGTTTGCCAGGCATGCCTTGAGCTGTGCGATCGCTCTTTCGTCTTCTTCACGCCCATGGCCCGTGGGCAGGTTTCCCTCGGCGCGCTCGATGATCCTCTGGTATGCGGCGAGAAGCCGTCGTACGTCAGCGGGCTTCGTGAAGTCCAGCGTGCGGTAGTACTGCTCGACGAAGGAGCGCCGTTGGCCGGAGACTTCGGGCTCGTAGTCGCGATCACAACCGATGTCCGCTCCCTGGAACTCGATCTCGATTTCCCGCAGCGTCCACCCCACGAGGAACTCGCGAAACTCATTGCGCGTTCGCTTGCTGATGAGCTCGCGGGTCATGCCGTGGCCTCCGCGGCGTGTTCGGCCTGGGCGACCGACAGCTCACCGGAAAGGAGGCGAGGCAGGAGCGCATCGCGGGTCTTCGCGATCGTCTGGGCCTCCAACGTATTCCGGAAAATCGCATCGAAGAGCCGATTCGCGTATGTGTTCCACGCCTGCAGAACTCGCGCGTCGGGTTTGATGACAAGGAGGCGCTTCATGTCGCCGGCCGTCACGTGTCCAAGCCCAGTGGTCTGCTTGTTGCGCGCGATTTCGGCGAAGACAGGTCGCAGGTACTTCAGCGTTGCCAGGACGAAGCTGCGTTCCTCAGGCACATGCGGGTCGACGCGAAAGATATGCTGATTCAGCCATGCGGGACCGCGTGACCAGACGAAGCTGTCGATCGATGTGTCCGGGTTCCCCGACCAAGAGAAGAGGATGTCACGAGTGCGCAAGCGATACTTCTCCGGCATCTCTACGTCGGAGTACTTCGTTTGTGCGGTGACGCCCGTCTTGAGCTCCGCGATCTTGATGATCGGCAGACCTCGGCCTTCGTCGTTGGGCTGAAATGCTCTGTACGCCGCGCCGTTGACGTAGGTCGCAGCGTCGTAGAGAGGGAGGCAGGTCCAACCTTTGGGGATCTCGCCTAGTTCGGAGTCTTGGAACTCGCTGGGGAAGAGGGCAGCGGTGGCGGGGTCCATGCCGGGGGGTGTTTGGGCTTTGGCGCGGACGGGGTCGAAGTCGACGAACCAGGATTTGAAGAGCGCACGGGCCATCGCCTCTAGCGTCTCGTTCATCCGGCGGTTCAGCTCGATCTTGTCGTCGAGGGTGCCGAGGATGTGGGCGATGGCGCGCTGCTCCGGAACTGGCGGTACACGTACTGGCAGGGGATGAATGAAATTTCGGTTCAAAGATGGCTGCGCACTGCCAGAATTGTGCGGCTTGAAATCGAGACTAGTCAGAAAGTAATAGGCGAACCGCTCGTCATTGCCGTGAAAGTCGATCACGTAAAGGGCCGTGTTGAGCGGCCAGTAGTCCACAGGGGAAAAGCTTACGACACCGAAAGACGCGCCGCTACGGCCGACGGTCACTCCTGGTCCTGGAGCCTTCGCCTCGTCGTGCCATCCAGTTATCCCAAACGAGCCCAAGATCGGGGTGCTTCCCGGACGCCGGTTCTGGTCCGGTAGATCGTGCCCACGTTGAAGGGTCACGAAGTCGCCGAGAGTCATCTCGTTCCAATGCTCATCCCCCATACCCGAGCCCCCTCAGGTTCCGGCGGATGGCCTTCTCGAGCTTCGCGCCCTGCTTGAGCAGCTCGTCGGAGATCGCGCTGATCATGACTTGTCGCTTTCGAATCCGATGCGCCGCTTGGACTTTGCAGGCGGCATCATGAGATCGCGGATGGCGTCGAACACGACCTTGAACTGGGAATCGTACTTCTTCTCGAGCGCGGCCAGCTTGCGAGCGAGGTTTGCGTTCTGCTGAAGCAGCCGCCGTAGACGGACGAACGCGCGCATGATCTCGATGTTGACCTGCACCGCGCGGGGGCTGCGGAGAACGCTTGACAGCATGGCCACGCCTTGCTCGGTGAATGCGAATGGAGCGGTCCTGCGACCGCCGCGGCCGGATGGCGTCGAGATCACAGATTGTGATTTCAAACGCGCGAACTCGTCAGCGGTGAGCTGGAACATGAAGTCGTCCGGGAAACGCTCGATGTTGCGTTTGACGGCTTGGACGAGGGCTCGGGTTTCGACCTCGTACAGGCTCGCGAGATCGGCATCGAGCATCACCCGGTGCCCGCGGAGAACTACGATCGCGCGCTCGATACGCTCCGCTGGCACGATGCTATCCTTGGTCACTCGCCCTTCTCCTGTCCTTTGAGATCACAGCTTGTGATCTCAAACTCCGTCCAGCTATCCGCCATACCCAAGCCCCCTTAGGTTCTGGCGGATGGCCTTTTCGAGCTTGGCGCCCTCCTTGAACTGCTCGTCGAGCTTGGCGACGAGGCGCGTCATCTTCTCCTCGAAGGGCTCGTCGTCGTCTTCGAGCTCTTCGGCGCCGACGTAGCGCCCAGGCGTGAGCACGAAGTGATGGGCTGCGATCTCCTCGGTGCTTGCGCTCTTGCAGAAGCCGGGTACATCCTCGTACTTGCCCGAGCCGTCGCCGCGCCAGCGATGGTAGGTGTCGGCGATGCGCTCGATGTCTGCGTCGGTGAGTTCGCGGTGGACGCGATCGATCATGGTCCCGAGCTTGCGGGCGTCGATGAAGAGAGTCTCGCCCTCGCGGTTGCGCATCTTCTTGCCGCGACCGCCGAGGCCATCCTTCTTGTCGCGGGAGAGGAACCAAAGGCAGACCGGGATCTGTGTCGAGTAGAAGAGCTGACCGGGAAGCGCGACCATGGAGTCGACCAGGTCGGCCTCGATCATGGCCTTGCGGATCTCGCCTTCGCCCGACTGCTGCGAGGACATGCTGCCGTTCGCCAGGACGAAGCCGGCCAGGCCCGCAGGCGCCAGGTGATGCAGGAAGTGCTGCACCCAGGCGAAGTTGGCGTTGCCCGCGGGCGGCGTGCCGTACTTCCAACGCACGTCCTCGCGCAGGCGTTGGCCGCCCCAATCGCTGTCGTTGAAGGGTGGGTTGGCGAGGACGTAGTCGGCTTTCAGGTCCTTGTGCTGGTCCTTGTGGAAGGAGTCGCCCCACTCGCTGCCGAGGTTCGCGTCGATACCGCGGATGGCCAGGTTCATCTTGGCGAGGCGCCAGGTGGTGGGGTTCGACTCCTGGCCGTAGATGCTGATGTCGCCGATGCGGCCACCGTGGGCCTCGACGAACTTCTCGCTGGATACGAACATGCCGCCCGAGCCGCAGCAGGGGTCCAAAACGCGGCCCTTGTAGGGCGCGAGCATCTCGCCCAAGAGGCCCACCACGCACTGGGGGGTGTAGAACTGGCCGCCCTTCTTGCCCTCCGCCGAGGCGAAGGAGCTGAGGAAGTACTCGTAGACGCGGCCAAGTAGATCCCGCGAGCGGTTCTCCTTGTCGCCGAGACCGATGGTGCCGATCAGGTCGATGAGCTCACCGAGGCGCTGCTTGTCGAGGGCGGGGCGGGCGAAGTCTTTGGGCAGCGTGCCCTTGAGCGTCGGGTTGTCGCGCTCGATGGAGACCATGGCGTCGTCCACCAGCTTGCCGATGGTGGGCTGCTTGGCCTTGCCTTGTAGGTGCGACCAGCGGGCAACCTTCGGTACCCAGAAGATATTCTCGGCGCGGTACTCGTCGGGATCTTCCGGGTCGGCGCCGGACTTGCGCTCGGCCTCCAGCGCCGCGTGCTTCTCCTCGAAAGCGTCGGAGATATACTTGAGGAAAATGAGCCCGAGGACGACGTGCTTGTACTCGGCGGCGTCGAGGTTGTTGCGCAGCTTGTCGGCGGCCTGCCAGAGCTTTTGCTCGAAGCCGAGAGTCGCGGGGGAGCCGTTCGTTGAGGCCTTCTTCGTTTTGCGAGCACCGCTGCGACCGCGTTTCCCCTGCGCCTTAGACTTCGCCATCAGTATTCTTCCCGACCTCGCGGATCCGTGGCGCTCGATGCCATCAGCTGTCGGACCCTAGCATCATATTCCGAAGGTGCGGTAGTGACACGGGGGTCGAGGTAGCGTCCAGTTGGAGGGCCGGCGCCCTCGCGACGGCGGCGCGCCCCTCATCGCTCCTTTTCTTGATCGGAACGATCTCGGCTTCGCGTGTGGCGATGGACGAGTTGAACGGCACGGGCATCTCTGTCTCGGGCGTGGCTGGCGGCGAAGTGGCGCCAGGTGCCGGGATGCCAGGTCTTCTGGATCGCCCTCCGTTGGATCGCGTGCTTCCGCTTGAGGGTCCGAGTTTCGATGGTTTGCCGCAGTGCGAGCTGTCGTAGGAGCTGGCCGCGATCGCGAGCTGACACGGGCAGGGCGTTAATGACTCCTCGTTGGAGGCGGTACTTCTGTTTGAGCTCCCGACGCTCGCGAGAGGCGGAGTCTCGGTAGCTAGCCCATGACTCCTGGCGCTGCGTGCGAGCTTGCTTGAGTCTCTGTTCGTACTCCTTCCACAGGCTCTGGGGTGCTCGGGCCGGCCTCGGTGAGTACCGATGGGGCGCCCCTCCGGCGGCTTCGAAGTGGCGCTCCGTGGCCCGCGCGAAAGCTCCGAGCTGTTCGCAGAGTCGCGCCTTGCTGAACCCGCGAGCCACGGAGGAGGCCTTCACGCGAACGCCGCGCTCTACATCCTCGAATATCAATCCGTTCCCATGCGGCCTAGCCACGACGCCAAACCGGGCACAAACACCATGCACGTCATCCCAGGATCGTAGCTCAGTTTCCCGCAAAGCAGGCCGTAGCTGCTGCCGGGCCCAGCGCGCGAAGCTGTCGACTCCGTGGTGAGCTTCGTAGTCTGCAGCCCGTTGTGGAGCCCTCTCGCGCTCGCGCGTTCTCGACCGAAGGGGCGTCAGGCCGAGCTCCCGTTCGAGGGTCCGGGCGCCGGTGAAGAGCTTCTGGTGGTCCCAGGCGGGCGAGTGAATCCGAAAGGTCTCGGGGTGGATCTTGTTGATCGCGACGTGAATGTGCTCGTGGTCCGTATCGCTGTGGCGCACGGCAATGTACTGGTGCTCGGAAAACCCCAGCGTATCCACAAGGCTTTCCACAACCTGTTGGAGCTCCTTTCGTTCGAAACGCCTGTCGTCGGGGTGAAGTGAGATGACGAGATGATACGTGCGCTTGCTCCCTGCGCGGGTGTTCTGCGCTTGGACGGCGTCGACGAGCTTGCAGGCGAGCTCCAGGTCGTCTCTCCCGCTGACCCCCGGCAGATTGGCGGCGTGGAACCAAGTGGCGCGTGGCTTGGTGGGTCGCCCCTGGATGTAGCGGGCCAAGTGTCGGAACCCCTTGTTCGATACCGATTCGGGTTGGTGCCGAACGATCACCGCCGCCCTGCCAAGCGGTTCACCGCCCTGCGGACGTTCATGACCGAGTCGATGAGCTCGAGGTTCAGTCGATAAGAAGTGGACCGGTCCGACACGCCCTCGCGGATCGCGAGCTTGAGCAGCCCGCCGAGGCGATTGAGGTTCGCGTGGACGCGGGCAACCTCGGATAGCGCCTGCGCATCGACGGTGCTTTTCAGGGGAGCGCCTGCGAGACATCGGCGGAGCACCTCCGCACGCGAATAGCTGGTCTGTCGCGCTAGGGCGTCAAGCCGCGCCAGGTGGTCCTCATCGACCCGAAACGAGACCATGTGGGACTTCAGCTTCCGTGCGCCATCCCGCTTCATTTGCTTGCCTCCCGTTCTTCCTCGCGGTCGTTGTGAGCCACTGCCGCCAAGATCAAGCCCGACAGCTCCATCGCTCGCCTGAGCGCGAACTCAGGGGGCCCATCGAGGAGCTGTTGGCTGACTGTAACCAACTCCGAACGCAGCACGAGATCGGCGAGCTCGCGCAACGACGCGATGGGAAGCTCCCCTCCCTCGGCGACTCGCTGCACGAGTGCGCGCGCGCAAGTGCGCACGTCCGACATCGTCACGACGTGGTTTGCATTTGGGACAACTTGTCCCGAATGCGTCTTTTCACTGCCTCTCAGGACGTCTGCTGACGCTTCTTTCCCCAATGAATTCGGGGAAAGCAGGGTGCTCTGCGTCCGTTTAGGTTCCAGTGTCCTT
>Ga0114931_10007215_pt1 | contig 13591 bp, 13 predicted proteins | sample 2SBtaG_FD_89579 | JGI IMG/M metagenome (GOLD analysis project Ga0114931, IMG submission 89579) | Deep subsurface microbial communities from Kolumbo volcano to uncover new lineages of life (NeLLi) - 2SBTROV14_V59a metaG | ecosystem: Environmental > Aquatic > Marine > Volcanic | place: Kolumbo... | reverse complement strand
CTGCCGCCCCCGAATATACCATTCCTAGACCATTGGGTCAACGCGCAACCACAGCGCCGGGCCCCCGATCACCCGGATCGGCACCACGCAAGTTGGTATAGTAGTGGTATAGAAGGGCGGGGAGGACATCGAAATCCATCCGAGCGAACACAGCCGCCAAAGAGAGGAAGCCATGACCACCGAAGCGATCTCCGAACGCTACCGACAGCTCGACAGCTGGCCCCTGGAACAAAGCCTCGCTACCCTCATAGACAGCAACCGGCGGGCTATAGACGCCGTCACCGAAGCGCTTCCAGCCCTCACCCTAGCGGCCCAGGGAATCGAACGTCGCCTGACCGCTGGCGGCCGCCTCATCTACCTGGGCGCCGGCACCTCCGGTCGCCTGGCCCTACAGGATGCCGTCGAACTCCTGCCTACCTTCGGCTTCACCCGCAGCCTGGTGTTGCTGGCCGGCGGCGGCGAGGCCGGAAGCCGGGCCCAGGAAGGCGCCGAAGATGATCGCCAAGCCGCCCGGCAGGCCGTGATCAAAGAGAACATCGAAGAGAGAGATGCCGTTCTAGGCATCGCCGCCAGCGGGCGCACCCCCTACACCGTCGCGGGACTAGAGGCCGCCGGCGAGCGCGGCGCTCTCACCATCGGCATCGCCAACAACCCGGGTACCCCCCTGCTGCGCGCCGCCCAGATCCCCATCCTGCTCGATAGCGGCCCCGAAGTCCTGGCAGGCTCCACCCGCCTCGCCGCCGGCACCGCCCAGAAGATCGCCCTCAACGCCCTCTCCACCGCGGTACTGGTACGCCTGGGCGGCGCCTACCACAACCTCATGGTCGGCATGCAAGCCACCAACATCAAGCTGAGATCACGCGCCGTCACCATCCTCACCCACGCTACCGGCGCCACCGACACTCAAGCCCAAGAGGCCCTGGAAGCTGCCAACTGGAACATAAGCGAGGCCATAGTCACGCTGGGGGCGAACGCCTCCCCGGAAAGCGCCCGGCGCCTCCTGAAAGAGCACCACAACCACGTCCGCGAGGCCCTGGCAGCCGCCCGCAAAGGATCCTGAGGCCCCCACACACCCACCTCGGCGGCAGGATCTTTTCGAGAAATCACCTCAAGTCAGCGTCCACCGCCGGTAGGCCGCCAACGCCTCGACATACGCCCCGGGCGCAGCGGGCGTCACGGTAGCGGTCGTCTCACCGCTCACCACCTCGCGGGTGTCCCCCACCAGCCCCGCGCCCCGCATTGCCAGCAGCGCCGCGCCGTAAGCAGCCCCCTGATTCCGAGCCGGAACGGCCAGGGGAAGCTCGAGCACGTCCGCCACCAGCTGCAACCAGAAGGACGACCGCGCTCCGCCGCCCGTCACCAGACAGGTCTCCAGGGAGGTCAGGGGCGTCATCACGTCGAGGACGTCGCGCAGGCTGAACGCCACCCCCTCCAGCACCGAACGCACCACGTCCGCCCTGGTGGTCGCCAGGCTCAAACCAGTCCAGGAAGCGCGCAGGTCCGGGTTCATGAAGGGCGTGCGCTCTCCCGCCAGGTAGGGGCGGAAGGACACCCCGCCGGCGCCCGGTCGGCTCTGCAAGGCCAGCTCGATCAGCTCGTAGAACGCCGTCCCCGGGGCGAAGGTATCGCGGTACCACTGCAGGCTGCCGGCCGCCGACAGAGTCACCCCCAGCAGGTGATAGCCGCCGTCGGCGTGACAGAAAAGGTGCACCCGCCCCTGGGGATCCGGTCGGGCCTCGCGCAGGGGGGCGAAGATAACCCCCGAGGTACCCAGGCTCACGCTGCCTCGTTCGGTCTCGAGGCTCGAGATGCCCAAAGCTATCGCCGCCGCCGCGTTGTCCCCCGCTCCCGCCACTACCGGCAGTCCCGCCGGCAAGCCGGTATGGCCGGCCCGCTCCTCCGTCAAGCGGCCCACCACCGCATGGGAAGGAACCACCTCGGGGAAGAGCGCCGGGGAGAGCCCCAGGGCCGCCAGGATATCCTCATCCCAGCTCCTGGCCGTCAGGTTGAAGCAGTTCGTCCCCGAAGCGTCGGAGGGTTCCGCCGCCATCACCCCGGTAAGCGCATAGCCCAGGTAGTCCTTGGGCAACAGCGAGTGACGCGTCCGCGCGAAGTTCTCCGGCTCCTCACGGCGCAGCCACAGCAACTTCGGCAGCTGGAAACCGGTAATGGCGGGATTGCCGGTACGGCGGATGAGTTCCTCCCGGGGTACGGCCTCCTCGATCTCCTGCACGGCTTCGGCCGTCCGCTGGTCGTTCCACAAGATGGCCGGCCGCACCACCTCTCCGGCGGCGTCCAGCGGCACCATGCCGTGCATCTGCCCCGACAGACCAAGCGCCGCCATCTCACGGCCCTCCAGGCTGGCGGCGACCTCGCTCAGGGCCTCCAGGCTTGCCGCCAGCCAGTCGCCGGGGCGCTGCTCCGTCCAGCTCGGGCGGGGAGTCAGCAGGGGATAGTCGCGCGTCGCCTCACATACCACGCCTCCCCCCGAATCCACAGCCAGCACCCGCACCCCGCTGGTGCCCAGGTCGAGACCCAAAGTCACTGTCCCGGCCACTAGCGAGCACCCAGGTGCAGATCGATGGGGAGCCGGCCGAATCGTTCCAAGCCGGAACCATCCAAGGCCTGTTCGAACTCCCAAGCGAAGCCCTGCCGCTCGGCGACACCAGCAGCCAGGGGAGCGAGGTCGTTGTCGTGGGGGTTCGCATCCAACTCTGCCGACTCCTTTACGGCATAGGTGGAAACGATGTAGGGGGGCTCGAGCCGGGTGCGGGTCGATTCGCCGAAGGAATCGCGGCCCGGATTCCCTACCGACCACAGGCCGAAGGTGAATTTGTGCTCGGGACGCGGCTGATAATCGCTCATCACACTACCTCCTCGGACGAGAAGCCGACCGATGACGCCCGGAAGTTGGCCTGTCGACCTCCCTATGGTTGCCTACTCCCTATGATGGCCTACGCGTATCCATACTACACGCCCACATAACGCCCACATACCCCGGTCGCCGCCACCTGCAGTGCCCTAACAGCCAATAGTGATAGAGCCCTATCCCGAAATCCCGGTGAGGCCGAAGCGACAAGCCTGGTGATCTCGAAGAAACTCCGAGGAAGGCCGTAACCTTGGGGGATTTCGCTTCTTCGGAAACATTGACTTTCCCCGGCGCGATTTATTATCCTAAGTAGGTTATTTAAGTACCGAGAATCGGACGGCAACGAACGCCTTGGGAGCGGAACACGCCTGGGGTGCGTTTTCATTCAACGCCTAACTGCGAGGTGAACGTGTTTTTCCCCAAAACCGGTCAGGTCTCGGCTGAGCCGGCAAGCTTTTTGCGCCCATGCAAATGACTCCAACAACCGGCCTGACACGCGCCCTTAACAGGATCGACTGGCGCCGCTACGCCACCCTCTTCATCTTCCTGGGGCTCTGTATTTCCTTTTACTTCCTGACCCTGTGGAAGCTCGGGCGACCGGTCTTCATCAGCGAGGTAAACATCATCAACGTGATCCGTCAGGTCTCCATCGTGGGCATCATGGCGGTCGGCATGACCTACGTCATCATGGTGGCGGAGATCGACCTGGGGGTCGGTTCGCTGCTGGCGGTATGCAGCATGACCGCGGCCCTGTTGCAGCGTCACGATGCCGGCCTGCTGCTCTCCATCGTGCTACCCATATCGGTGGGCGTCGTCACCGGTCTGCTGATTGGCCTGCTGGTAACCCGCGGCAACGTCCCCTCCTTCGTGGCCACCCTGGGGGTGCTGGCTTCGTATCGCGGCATCGCCCTGCTCCTTTCCAACAAGGGCCAGCCGGTGCTGGGGATCCACCCCAACTTTCGCTTCATCGGCGCCGGCGTCCTGGGGGACGTCCCCTGGCTGAACCTGCCCTTCCTGCGCATTCTGCCGGTGCCCATCATAATCTTCGCCGTGGTGGTGATAATCGGCCACACCATCTTCCAGCGTTACCCCTTCGGCCGTCACGTCGCCGCGGTAGGCGGCAACGCCACCGCTGCCAGGCTGGCCGGCATCAACGTGAGCTTCATCAAGCTGGCGGTCTTCGCCATCTCCGGTTTCTGCGCCGCCATGTCGGCCCTCATCCTCACCTCCCGCCTCAACATGGGTTCTCCGACCTCCGGTACCGGCATCGAACTGGACGTGATCGCCGCCGTGGTGGTGGGTGGCACCTCGCTGTACGGAGGGCGCGGCAGCGTCGTGGGCTCCATCTTGGGGGCGATGCTGATCGGCGTCCTCTCCAACGGCTTGAACCTGATGGCCGTCAACCCTCACTGGCAACCGGTCGTCAAGGGCCTGGTGATAGTCACCGCCGTGCTGCTCGACCAGTTCGGTCGGCGACGCGAAGAGTGAGACGGGCAAGTTCTAGTGTAGGAAGGGAGGGAAGCAACAAAGAACAGCGAGAGCTGCCAAAGGAAGTCAGGTAGCGACAGGATCTATAAAAGAAAGTAAAAGTGGTCGTCTAGCATTCATCATGGGAGGTACGACAGTGCAACTCCGCAAGAGATTTTCATGGGTATTGGGCTTTGCCCTCGCATTCGCCCTCTTCGTCCCCACGGCAACGTTGGCTCAAGAGCAACTGCGCATCGCCTTCTCCATCCCGGGCTTCGTCTTCCCCTTCTTCCTCATCACCGAAGCGGGAGCCAAGGCCGAGGCCGAACAGCTCGGCGGCGTCGAGATCATCTCCCTTGACGGTCAGGACAGCGACGCCGTCCAGCTGAGCACCGCCGAGGACGCCGTTGCTTCCGGCATCGACGGCATGGTGATCAGCCCGCGCACCACCGAAGGGCTGGCCAGCCTCTTCGATCTGCTGGCAGAGCAGAACATCCCGGTCATAACCTTCGATCGTCGCGCCGCCGAGGGCAGCAAGGTCCTCGCTCACATCGGTGCCGACAACGTAGCCGGCGGCGAGCAGGCCGGCAAGTTCATCGCCGAGCGCCTCGGCGGTGAAGGCCGCGTCATCGAACTCCTCGGCACTCCCGGCGCCTCACCGGCGATCGACCGCTCGGCCGGCTTCAACAAGGCCATCGCCGACTTCGAAGGCATCGAGGTGGTAGCTCAACAGACCGCCAACTTCAACTAGGCCGACGCCCTTACCGTCACCGAAGACATCCTCACCAGCCTCGGCTCCACCCCCGACGATCCCGGCTTCGACGCCCTCTTCGCCGCCAACGACGACATGGTGCTGGGTGCCATCGAGGCCATCCGCGCCCGCGGTCTCGATCCCAGCAACTTCACCATAGTGGGATTCGATGCCCTGGTGCCGGCCCTCGACGCCATCAAGGAGGGCACGCTGACCGGCACCGTCGATCAGTTCCCCAACGAGCAGGCCGGTACCGCCGTGCGTGAACTCGTCGACTTCATCCGCAACGGCACCGTTCCCGACTCGGAGACCTTCCTGACGCCCCGCGTCATCTCCATCGACAACATCGACGAAGCCTCCACCCTCATCCTCGGAAACTAACGAACAAGAGTGGGGGTTCCCAGGCGGGAACCCCCACACCGGTCACCTACTGTGTCAACTAGCTACTGTGTCAACTAACTATAAAGCCGAACTGGTGGGGGTCTTCGGCTACCCGGTCGCCGAGAACCCCACGGTGGTCATGCAAGAAGCCGCCTTCCAACAGCTCGAGCTCAACTGGCGCTACCTGACCATCGAGGTACGCCCCCAAGACCTAGAGGCCGCCATGATGGGCCTGCGCGCTTTCAACATGCAGGGGATCAACCTGACCATTCCCCACAAGGTGGCGGTCCTCGAGTACCTGGACGAGGTGGTGGAAGACGCCGCACTGATCGGAGCGGTCAACACCGTTCGTCGCCAGGGCGAGCGCCTCATCGGCGAGAACACCGACGGCAAGGGCTTTCTACGTTCCCTGCGTCAGGATGCCCGGCTCGAGCCGAGCGGCAAGCGGACAGTGGTTCTGGGCGCCGGTGGTGCCGCCAGGGCCATCACCGTGGAGTTGGCGCTGGCAGGCGTCTCGCACCTCACGATAGTGAATCGCTCTACTTCTCGCGGTGAGACGCTGGTGAAACTACTCCAGGACAGGACTCCCGCCGACGCCACCTTCGTTCCCTGGCAGGGCAGCTACTCCATTCCCAGGAACACCGACGTGCTGGTAAACGCCACCTCCATCGGACTCTACCCCAATGTCCACGACAAGCCCGACATCGACGCCAGCACCATCACTCCCAACATGATCGTCTGCGACGTCATCCCCAACCCCCCCGACACCCCTTTCCTGCAAGAGGCCAGGCGGCGCGGGGCCCGCACGCTGGACGGGCTCGGCATGTTGGTCTATCAGGGTGCCATCGGCTTCAAGCTGTGGACCGGTCTGGACGCCCCCATCGCGGTAATGCGCCGGGCGCTCGAGCGGGCATTCGACATCAGCAAAGAAGGTCACGAAGAAGGTGGCTAGCCAGGGTCAACACCTCCGATTCCAGAAGAGGAAAAACCATGACGAACATCTCTCAACAAGTCAGCAACGCCCTCGAAGCGGGGCAGGGCATCCTTCACCTGGCACCCAACTGGGTGCCGCGCTCTTTTATGATGCCGGGCAAACGAATGCGCCTGGCCGAACAGGACCTCTACACCCTGGGGGCACACCGTGGCGGTATCGATGAGCGCTGGTTCGCCTCTACCACCCGGGCGGACAACGGTCCAGGCACTCCAGAAGACGAAGGACTCAGCTACGTGGTCGGTCCCGACGGCAAGCGCTTCCTCTTTCTCGAAGCGGTGGCGGCTGCTGGCAGCGACCTCATCGGCAAACAGATGATGGACACCTGGGGACGCTGGCCCCTCTACTGCAAGTTCTTCGACAACATGGGACCGATCCCCCACCACCTGCATCAGTTGAACCAGCACGTGCAGCCGCTGGGGCTCGAGCACAAGCCGGAAGCCTACTACTTCCCCCCGCAATACAATCCGGTGGGCAACAACTTTCCCTATACCTTCTTCGGACTGGAGCCGGGCACCAGCAAGGAGGATATTTTCGCCTGCCTCGAGCGCTGGAACGAGGGGGATAACGGCATCCTGGATTACACCAGGGCCTACCGGCTCAGGCCCGGCAGCGGCTGGCTGGTACCACCCGGCATCCTACACGCGCCGGGTTCGCTCTGTACCTACGAGGTGCAGTGGGGTTCCGATGTCTACGCCATGTTCCAGTCACTGGTCGAAGGGCGGGTGGTGCCCTGGGAAATGCTGGTCAAGGACGTGCCCGAGGACAAGAAACACGATTTGGACTACATCATCAGTATGATCGACTGGGAACCCAACCTCACTCCCACCTTCAAGAACGATCACTATCTCGAGCCCATGCCCATCGGAGATACCTCCGCGGAAGGTTATCAGGACCGCTGGGTGATCTACGGCAAGGTCCACGATCAGGATCTCTTCGCCGCCAAGGAATTAACAGTAGCGCCCGGCGCCGAGGTAACCGTTCGCGACAGTGGGGCCTGCGGGGCCATCCTGGTGCAGGGGCGGGGCAAGCTGGGCGTCTATGACGCCGAAACGCCCATCTACGTTCGTTACGGCGAGCTGACCAACGACGAGTACTTCATCACCGAGGCCAGGGCCAAGGAGGGTTACGCGGTGCGCAACACCGGCCGCGAACCGCTGGTGGTGCTTCGCTACTTCGGACCAGGCGTGAACCGCGACATGCCCAAAATCGGCAGCTACCAGGAACTCGCCTGACAGCTATGGCAACCCTGTTTGGCAGTAACTACAGTCGCCACCAGCTGCTGCAGCACCTGGGAGAGATAAGCCAACTCGCAGGAGTGCGCCTGGGAGAACTCGGGGACGGCTTCGAGCGAGGCGTGCGGGTCGCCGACTTCCGCACCGGCAGCGGTTTCGAGTTCAGCGTGCTGCTCGATCGCGGCATGGACATCGGTTGGGCTTCGTTCGCTGGAGCGCCCATCAGCTGGCGCTCGCCTACCACCGCCAAGGCCCCCGCCTTCTACGAAAGCGCCGGGCTGGGTTGGCTGCGCGGTTTTCACGGCGGTCTGCTCAACACCGGGGGCCTGACCACCTTCGGAGCTCCGAGCAACGACGCCGGCGAGGAACTCGGACTCCATGGACGCGCCTCCTATACGCCCGCCTCTCACGTCGGTTACGGCGGCAGCTGGGAAGGCGACGACTACCGGATGTGGGTCACGGGTCAGCTGCGGGAGGCGGTAGTGTTCGGGGCATACCTGGTCCTGCGCCGGCGCATCAGCGCGCGGCTGGGCGAATCACGCCTCTTGATCGAGGACAGCGTCACCAACGAAGGATACCAACCGACACCTCAGATGATCCTCTACCACGTCAACTTCGGCTTTCCAGTAGTCAGCGGGGAGAGCGAACTTCTCGCCAGCTCCACCCAGGTGACGCCCCGCGACGAGGTAGCTGCGCCGGGGCTCGAGCAGCATCGCCGCTTCCAAGAGCCCAGCAGCGGATACCAGGAACAGGTCTTCTATCATGACCTGCGCGCCGACGGCGAGGGCTACCTCCAGGCGGCCGTCGTCAATCGAGGTTTCTACAACGGCCGGGGTCTGGGTGGTTACGTGCGTTTCCAGCGGGAGCAACTCCCACGGCTGGTGCAGTGGAAGATGATGGGACAGACCTATTACGTCTGCGGGCTCGAGCCCGCCACCAACTGGGTGGAGGGGCGCGCCAAGGAGCGCGCCGAAGGTAGGCTCAAGCTGCTGCAACCGGGCGAGACGCACCACTACCGGCTGGAGATCGGTGTGCTCACCTCACAGGCCGAGATCGATGCCTTCGCCGCCAGGCTGCCGGGATAACTCGATCCTGAAGGGTCGCCGAAGCAGCCGCCACCCCCCGCTCAGGCTTCGGCCGACGAACGACTCCCGGTAGTACCGTCAGCATGATTGCCAGAAGCGGCCTGCCTGCCCAGGATGATCATGCCCAGCACCTCATCCTTGGTGACGTCCGCCACCCGCACGGTGTCGACCAGGCGACCGTGACGCAGCACGCTGATGCGATCTGAAAGATCGAAGACGTCGTGTAGATCGTGACTGATAAGGAAAATACCCAGGCCTTCACGCTTGAGTTGCTGGATGAGCTGACCGACCTTCTCGGTTTCCTGGGGACCCAGGGCGGCGGTGGGTTCGTCCATGATCAGTACCTTGGCATCGAAGTAGATCGCCCGGCTGATCGCTACCGCCTGCCGCTGCCCGCCCGAGAGGTTAGCCACGCTCTCCCTGAGCGAAGGGAGGTGCAGGTCGAGACGCTCGAGCAGCGCCCGGGTCTCTTGTTCCATCACCTCTTCATCCAGCGCCCCCAGCCACCCCCGAACCTCACGACCTAGGAAGATGTTGGCGGGAGCGGGCAAGTTGTCGGCCAACGCCAGCGTCTGGTAGATGGTCTCGATACCGTGCTGGCGGGCATCGCGCGGATTGCGGATGACCGCACTCTCGCCCCGGATCAAGATCTCGCCGCTGTCCGCCTGGTAGGCACCCGCGAGGATCTTGATGAGCGTCGACTTGCCGGCGCCGTTGTGCCCCACGATGCCCACCACCTCACCGGGATAGAGGTCGATGGTCACGTCCTCCACGGCATGTACCCCGCCGAAGGACTTGGAGATGTGTCGCATCTCGACGAGTGATTTGACAGGCGGCGTGGCGCTCATAATTCTCCTATGGTGCGCGAGACGACTCAGGCCTTGGCGGACTTCCCCGCCGCCTTCGGCAGCATCCCGGCGATGATCATGGCCAGCACCTCATCCTTGGTGACGTCCGCCGCCTGCACGGTACCGACCAAGCGGCCGTTTTTAAGCACGCTTATGCGATCTGAAAGGTCGAAGACATCGTGCAGATCGTGGCTGATCAGGAAGATGCCCAGACCCTCGCGTTTGAGCTGCTTGACCAGTTCCCCCACCTGAGCCGTCTCCTGGGGACCCAGGGCGGCGGTGGGTTCATCCATGATCAGTACCTTGGCGTCGAAGTAGATCGCCCGGCTGATCGCTACCGCCTGCCGCTGCCCGCCCGAGAGGTTGGCCACGCTCTCCTTGACCGAGGGAAGGTTGAGCTTCAGGCGATCCAGGACGGTTCTGGACTTGGCTTCCATGGCATCGTCATCGAGGATGTAGCGAGAGCGCATGAGTTCCCGTCCCAGGAAGATGTTAGCCGGCACGTCGAGATTATCGGCTAACGCCAGCGTCTGATAGATGGTCTCGATACCGTACCGACGGGCGTCACGCGGATTGCGGATCTCGATCTCCTGGCCGTTGATGAGAACCTGGCCGCTGTCCGCCTGGTAGGCGCCCGAGAGCATCTTGATGAGTGTCGACTTGCCGGCGCCGTTGTGCCCCACGATACCCACCACCTCGCCGGGGTAGAGGTCGATGGTTACGTCCTCCACGGCGTGCACCCCACCAAAAGCCTTGTGGATATGGCGCATCTCGACCAGTGGCAAAGCATTCATCTTATCCTCCTAGTGTGCTTTTATAGAGGGTAGCTCATCCCAACCACAGAGAATTTGCTGTAAGTACCGCCCCACAGGAGCCCCTGCACCGACGTAGAGCACACTCGACTTCGTTACGGATGTTGCCATCAATTCCACCGCACCTCTCCTGTAGACGCAGCCTCTGATCCTCAGGCTCATAGCTACTAGCGACGGCGCCGCTGATACATGATGTCGAGCCACACGGCGACGATCAGTACCAACCCCTGAATGACCTGCTGAATGGCGCTGGTCCAACCGATCAGCACCATACCGTTGGTCAGGCTGGCGATGAGGACCGTGCCCAGGATGGCGCCGGTGATAGTACCGGTTCCCCCGAATAGTGAGGTGCCGCCGATAACGGCTGCCGCAATTACGCTCAGTTCCGCCAGGGTGCCGGTTGAGTTGGCCCCCGCATTGAGCCTGGCTGATTGAATAGTACCGGCAACAGCGCAGAGAACCCCCATGATGACGAAGATAAAAAAGGTGACGCGCCTGGTGTTGATCCCGGCCAGTCTGGCGGCTTCGGGATTGCCGCCCATGGCGTAGATGTAGCGCCCGAACTTGGTAAGGCGAACCATGGCGGCCATCATTACCGCCACCCCGATCATGATCAGCACCGGAATGGGAATGCCACGAGGGATGGTAGTACGGGGCTTGGCGTAGGCGTTCATCACCATGATGAAGGCAACCACGGCGGCGATACCAGCAGCGATCAACAGGAACTCGGCCCACAACGCCTTCACCGGGAAGCCGTAACGGCGGCGGCGCAGGCGCGAACTTATCGCCGACACGATGACAAACAAGATAGCTATCAGGCCAACCACCCAGCTCCAGAAAGCCCCGATGGAGCCATTTATTCCGCCGCCCAACACCTGGAAGTTGGGGTCCAGCGGGGCCACGGTACGACCACTCGTTACCAGCCAGGCCCCACCACGAAAGATGAGTAGCCCCCCCAGGGTGACGATAAAAGCGGGTACTTGCAAATAAGAGATGACAAATCCCTGGTACGCTCCGAGCAGGGCCCCCAGAAGCAGTCCGATCAGCACGGTGAGTGCCCAGTTCCAGCTTGTACCCAACGGGAATATCTGAACTTGCAGCACCGCCATGATCATGGCTATGAAGCCGAGGAGAGAGCCGACGGAGAGATCGATGTGTCGCGCCACTATGACCAGCACCATGCCGGTAGCCATGACCCCCACCACACTGCTCTGGACCGCCAGGTTCCAGAGATTGCGGGCAGTCAGGAAAACACCGCCGGTAAGGAAGTTGAAACCGATCCAGATAGCCAGCAAGGCCCCGATCATAGCCAGCAAACGAGCATCTAGTTCGAAGGTAGAGATAATGCGCGTAAACGCGTTTGTCGATTTCGCTGATACCTTGCTGGTTTTGGTTGTCATAGTGACCCAACTATAAGACGAAGTCAAGGAGTCGGGAGCCAACTCGATTCTCGGGCTCCCGACTCTCAGCTAGCTACAGCAGGTAGCTAGTTTGCGAACACCGACACTACTGGCAGGCGGCAGGCGCCTTGGCCGGATCGACCCCCTGACAGACTACTTCCTTGGTGACCCAACCGGCATCGATCACCACGTCGAGGTTATCGAAGGTGATGGGGACCGGCTTCAGGAAGATGGAATCGACCTCGACGCCCTTGGCGCCGCCACTGAACTGTACCGCCCCAGGAATATCGCTACCTGCCATACCCTGGGCCAGCATCACCGCGACTTCGGCTCCCTTGGCGCCGAGCGCCCGGGCGTCTTTCCATACACTGACCGTCTGCAGGCCGCGGGCCACGCGGTTGAGCGCAGCGAAATCCCCATCCTGACCGGATACGGGAATACCTTCGAGCCCGACTTCGGCGAGGGCTGCCACCACACCGCCAGCGGTGCCGTCATTGGAAGCGACCACCGCATCGACCTGGTTGTTGTTGGCGGTGAGGATCTGCTCCATGTTGCGCTGGGCATTGGCCGGCAGCCAGCCATCGGTGTACTGGTCACCCACCACCTTGATAGCTCCACTGTCGATGGCGTCCTGCAGCACCTCGAGCTGTCCTTCATGCAGGAAGTCGGAGTTGGGGTCGGCGGGACTGCCCTTGATGAACACGTAGTTGCCGGTAGGCTGTACCTTGAACACCTGGCGTGCCTGGATGCGTCCTACCTCCTTGTTGTCGAAGGTGATGTAGAACACCCCGGGAGCCTCGATCAGGCGATCGTAACCGATCACCGGCAGGCCCTCCGCCTGCGCCCGGGCCACGCCGGGTAGTACGGCTTCGGTGTCTTGCGCGATGACGACGATGACATCGGCACCCCGGGTGATGAGGCTATCTATGTCGGAAAGCTGCTTTTCGATGGAGCTCTGCGCATCGGCACTGATGTAGATGGCTCCCAGCTCTTCGAGCTTGGCGATCATGGCCGCTTCATCGCGCTTCCAGCGCTCCTCCTGGAAGTTAGACCAGCTGACGCCGACGGTGATCTGAGCAAGTGCCGTGCCGACCAGGGCGATAAAGGCCAGCATCCCCAACAGCTTTTTCATAATATTTCTCCTTAATGAGTGGGGCAATCAGAAGCCATTCGGCCGAAACCTCTTGGCCTGATTACCTAAATTGGCCTGATTACCTAAATTGGCCTGATACCCCTTGGCCTGATACCTCGGGACTATCAAACAGGGGTTTTTTATCACCTCCTTTTAAAAACCAAACGGCCCGGGTTCTGAAATACCATACTTCAAATCAGGTGTCTGAATAACATGTCTTCAAAGCAAAACCACCATCCACCTTTAGAGGTTCTAGCGGGCACTCGCTTGCAATCGGCACCATAAAAACTGACAAAAATAGGGATTTCGCAAAGAGATTTCGGGGCTCGAGCGAATTAAATTGACTGTCTAACTAATCGGCACTATAGTCTTAACAAGAGTCTAACGTCAAGGGGTATCTGGGAATTTCCCGGGCCGTCGACAGCGAGCAATGACCAGCTTCTCCGGTCGTCACCGGTCACCTCAACCTTCTCTGCCCAGATCCCTGCCGCCCCTTACGCTGCGCCACATCCAGGGCGAGTGGAGGTGCTTGTGAACGCCGCCCGCATCCGGCTACTAAACATATCGCGCGTCTTCCACATGCTGCGCCTGAGCCCCAACAGCTCCCAGCGGGAGCTCGT